>Ga0182024_10015321_pt1 | contig 14702 bp, 13 predicted proteins | sample P32metaG_FD_120480 | JGI IMG/M metagenome (GOLD analysis project Ga0182024, IMG submission 120480) | Permafrost microbial communities from Stordalen Mire, Sweden - P3-2 metaG (Illumina Assembly) | ecosystem: Environmental > Terrestrial > Soil > Wetlands > Permafrost | place: Sweden: Stordalen... | reverse complement strand
AGTGCGGCACTGCTGGTCGGTAGCAAATCGCCCTTCCAATTCTAACAGTGTCCTCGGGTAATCCTCAGCCACGCCTTTCTACTACAGCTTGAGGTCGGTGGAGTCAATAGGATAGCCCTGCAACTCAAATTTAACCTGAGCCAGCGTGAGCAACGATACGTATAAAATTGACGAAACCATGGTGGTGATACCAAAAAGTCCATGAGATCCCTTGCGATCCTCGCGGTAGTTTCAGCAACGGCTTTATCTTCTCCTGCCGATACGTTTTCATTTGAAAAAGTTTGCCTCCAACTCTCCGCCGACGCTCCAATTGTTTGGAAGGCTCCGACCAACAGCCTGGCAGAACGATTGTGGATTTACAAAAGGTTGCCGCGCGTTTTCTCGGGCAGAGTGATTTCAAATGCCGTCGTGCTCGCTTCCCTTGAGACTTTTGGTTTTCCGCAACCGTCCACTAATGACTTCGTTATCTGGGAAAATAAAGGTCCCGATTATTCCGGTCCGATTCCCTCCATTTTTGGGATCCAACCCAGTCGCGGAACCGTATCGTATTGCGCGACAAATTACCCAAAAGCATCGGGAGAAGATATTCCCGGTGATGAGATCATCTTGAAGCGCGCTTGGAGGTCCGCGTGGCAATTCGAACTTGATCCAAAACAACTAATGCAGAAACCCCTATTTTCTCATATTTGCCCTTTTGACGCAGAAGGCCGGGACAACACCAGTAATCAAATCGGTGGCCGTGGCGTTTTTTTGGCCCGCCAGATTGATGGAATTGATTTCTTTTCTCGCATGAACGACGGAGATGGAGCGGAAGGCTTTTCGGTCGAGTTCGGTAGTCATGGCAAAATCCGGGCCTTTTCTCTTACTTGGCCGAAGTTGGAGAAACAAGAAATCTGTCAAATCGCCAACCCTCAACAACTCATTGCCTGTATCCGAGCGCATAAAATCGTCGTGGTTCCGAACGGCAATGAAGAGAATTTTTTTGGGAGACTCAAAACCCTGTCCAAAGCGAAAAAACTCACTATTACGAAAATGACGCCATACTACAGGGACGGCATCTATGGAGTAGAGGAAAACGAACCGCCAAAGTGGGTGACGCCGGTCGCGGTATTGGAAGCCATCGCCGATTTTGGAGATACAAATGCCACATTGCAAATATACTCGCCCATTTTGTCCTCTCAGGTAATGAGAGTACTGACCAAGTAATCCCGAATCCGGAGGGCCTCTTGAAGCCGTCGTGCGTTAATACCGATAGTGCTCCGGCTTGTAAGGGCCGTCTGGGGATACGCCCAAATAATCGGCTTGTTTGCGGGTCAGTTGGGTAAGTTTGACGCCGATCTTTTCCAGGTGCAGGCGCGCCACTTCTTCATCCAGCCTCTTGGGCAGCCGATAGACCTCCGGCTTGTAACTGTCCTTGTTCTTCCAAAGATCAAGCTGCGCCAGGACCTGATTGGAAAAGGAATTGGACATGACGAAACTCGGATGGCCGGTGGCGCAGCCCAAATTGACGAGCCGACCTTCCGCCAAAAGATAAATGCTTCGTCCGCTCGGAAAGGTGTACCTATCGACTTGCGGTTTGATGTTCAATTTCTTGACGCCCGGCGCTTGATTGAGCCGATCAATCTGAATCTCGTTATCGAAATGGCCGATGTTGCAAACGATGGCCTGGTCTTTCATCTTTTGCAGATGTTCGAGCGTGATCACGTCGCAGTTCCCGGTGCAAGTGACATAAATATCGGCGCGGCCCAGCGTCTCCTCGGTGGTGGTGACTTCGAATCCTTCCATGGCCGCTTGCAAAGCATTGATGGGATCAATTTCCGTGACAAGGACCCGCGCGCCAAAACCGCGCAAGGAGTGGGACGAACCTTTGCCGACATCGCCATAACCGCACACCACGGCGACCTTGCCGGCGACCATCACATCGGTGGCGCGCTTGATGCCGTCGGCCAAGGACTCGCGGCAGCCGTAGAGGTTGTCGAATTTGGATTTGGTAACGGAATCGTTGACGTTGATGGCGGGAATCAAAAGTTTTCCGGCCTCTTTCATCTGGTATAAGCGATGGACGCCGGTGGTGGTTTCCTCACTGACACCTTTCCAATCCTTGACCACTCCATGCCAGAAACGGGGGCGCTCCTTGGCGACGCGCTTGAGAAGATTCTTGATGACATCCTCTTCATGCGAGGCGCCCGGCTTGTTGACCCAGCCGTCGCCGTTTTCCAATTCGTAGCCTTTGTGGATGAGCAAAGTGGCGTCGCCGCCGTCATCGACGACGAGTTGCGGCCCTTGGTCGTTGGGAAAGGCCAGCGCGCGGAAAGTGCAATCCCAATATTCTTCCAACGATTCGCCCTTCCAGGCGAAGACAGGAAAGCCCGCTTTGGCGATGGCCGCCGCAGCGTGGTCCTGGGTGGAAAAAATGTTGCAACTGGCCCAGCGCACGGACGCGCCGAGCGCCGCCAAACTTTCGATCAGCACAGCCGTTTCGATGGTCATGTGCAATGAACCCGTGATTCGCACGCCTTTCAGCGGCTTGGAAGCGGCATACTTGCGGCGAATGGACATTAGTCCCGGCATTTCCTGCTCGGCGATGTCGATGGCCTTGCGGCCATACTCAGCGAGGCTGAGGTCTTTGACTTTGAAATCGGCGGCATTTCCATTTTTGGCGGCCACTGTGTTCGACGGTTTGGTTCGGCGTGAAGGAGAAAGTTTTACAGGCATAAAAAGTTAAATGTTCTTGGCAGAATTATTTGGCGGCTTTTTTAAGGGCCGCGACTTTGTCGGTTTTTTCCCAGGTGATGCTGTTTAAATCTTCAATTTTGCCGAAGTGACCGTAGTTGGTCGTCTTGGAATAAATCGGGCGCAATAAATTGAGCTGTTTGACGATGGCCGCTGGTTTGAAACTGAAAACCTCGCGCACCGCTTGCTCGATTTTCTCATCGCTAACGACGCCGGTGCCGAACGTATCGACACAAACGGAAACTGGATCAGGATATCCAATGGCGTAGGCGAATTGAATCTCGGCGCACGTGGCCAAGCCGGATGCGACAATGTTTTTTGCAACGTATCGTCCCATATAAGCCGCGCTGCGATCCACTTTGGACGGGTCTTTGCCGCTGAAAGCGCCTCCGCCATGCCGGCCCATGCCGCCGTAACTGTCCACGATGATTTTGCGCCCGGTCAAACCGGTGTCTCCTTGCGGTCCGCCCACGACAAAGCGCCCGGTGGGATTAATCAAAAACTGGGTCTTTTTATCCAGCATTTCGGCCGGCAGGACTTTCTCGACAATTTCCTTGATGACGAAATTCTTGATTTCCTTATGTTTGACGTCTGCCGTGTGTTGCGTGGAAACGACCACATTGACGATGCGCACCGGCCGGCCATTTTCGTATTGGACGGAAACTTGTGTTTTGGCGTCGGGCCTCAACCATGCGACGCGCCCCGCCTTGCGAACCCGGCTTAACTCGCGACCAAGCCGATGGGCGAACATGATCGGAGCCGGCATCAGTTCGGGCGTTTCATCGCACGCGAAACCGAACATCAATCCTTGGTCTCCCGCGCCTTGCTCTTCCGTTTCCTTCCCTTCAGCCGCGCGCGCGTCCACGCCCTGGGCGATGTCGGGACTCTGGCGTGTTACCAGGTTCGTGATGAAAACCTTTTCAGCGTGAAAAACATCGTCATCGTTCACGTAACCAATCTCGGCTATGCATTCGCGGACGATTTCGTTGATGTGGACTTGGGCTTTGCTAGTAATCTCGCCGCCCACAATGACCATGTTGCTCTTGGCGTAGGTTTCGCAAGCCACGCGGCTGCGCGGGTCCTGCGCCAGATGGGCGTCCAGCACCGCATCGGAGATGGTGTCACACACTTTGTCGGGATGACCTTCGCCGACAGACTCGGAGGAAAAGATGCAATTCTTATTCATGTTAAAATTGACTCAACCGTCATATTGACGTATCTTGATAGGAAGATATATACCTTTTGAGCACTGAGGTCAATTTTTATTTTAGATGCACGGCACATTAAAAACTTTGCGAGCGCTTTCTGACCCGACGCGGCTGCGAATCGTCGCGCTTCTGGAACGCAACGAGCTATCAGTTAATGAGTTGCAGGAAATCACGCACATGGGACAGTCTCGCATTTCCACCCATTTGGGCTTATTGCAGGAATCAGGCTTGCTCGCATCCCGACGCGAGGGAAAACGGACTTTTTACCATATCGTCTCTCAAGCCGATCCGACCATGGCCGATTTCATCCAATTAGCCGTGCGCGGCGCCAAGGAGTTGCCGGAGCACAACAGCGACCAGCTTAATCTTAAGCGGATTTTGGTTCGCCGTGCCGAACAGGCGCAGTCCTACTTCAATCAGGTCGCGGGCCGCTTTGATCGCAGTTATGGGCCGGGCCGGTCCTGGCAGGCCTTCGGCCAGCTTCTCTTGCGCCTGCTGCCGCCGCTGGTCATCGCGGACTTGGGGGCGGGCGAAGGGTTGTTAAGCGAATTGCTGGCGCGCCAGGCCAAAAAAGTCATTGCGGTGGATAATTCCGAACGAATGGTCGCCTACGGAGCGAGCAAGGCCAAAAAGAACAAGCTCAAGAACCTGGAATTTCGCCTGGGCGATTTGGAAGATCCACCGATTCAGCCCGACAGCGTGGACTTGGTCGTGTTGAGCCAGGCACTCCATCACGCGGCGGAGCCAAAAACATGCGTTGCCAGTTCCTACAAGATTTTGCGGCCAGGCGGCCAAATCATGATTCTTGATTTGTTGCGGCACCAATTCGAGCAGGCGCACGATCTTTACGGAGACCGCTGGCTCGGTTTTGCGGAGACCGATTTGCAAGGCTGGCTGGAAGAGGCAGGATTTAAAAAGGTCGAAGTGACGGTCGTCGCCCGTGAGGAACAACCGCCCCATTTTCAAACCGTGCTCGCCGCCGGCGAGAAATAGAGGCGCGGCTGAACTCTCGGTTTAACGCCTGCGCAATAGCCGCTCATATTCATCGTGAGCGCCAATCCAAAACCAAAGGAAACGGCCATCTTCAAAGGTTGCCAGGGCGCGGAAACCTGACCCGGCCCGCACAGACCACAGATCATGCTTGATTCTTTTGAAGGCGAGAGACTTCAGGCTGGGTTGCTTTTTCCAAAGGGCGAAATTCTTGCGCGCGATCTTTTGAACGTTTTTTGGCAAGCGATTGAAACACTTCCAAAAATCCGGCAACGCGCTTGATTTCACGGAAAAGGCGTTGCTTTTCCCGCGCGATGGGCAGCCTTGGCTTTTTTGATGAGCGAATCCAACTTTCCGGCCTGGGCATCCGCAGCAATTTTCTTGTCCCAAAGCGTTTCCCGATATTCCAGTAACCAATCAGCCACAGCATGAATCTCCCTCGGCTTAAGCTGTGTGATTGCAGATTCAATTTCTTGCACCGTACTCATGGCGGGAATGTATCTGAATGGCACGCGGTTGACAAGCCAACCAATCGAAGTGGGCTGATTTGTCAGGTACGTGCTTGCGCGTTGGCAAACATACTCCTTCCGCGGCGACGACCTCAGCGATTCTACTTGCCGCGACCCGACCAACTGTGGGATTATCCCGCTATGGCAATTAAAGCGGACAGCAAGAAACGGGTTGTAGTAACTGATCCGCCCAAGAGGATGACCCGCGCTGAGGTTTGCAAAGTCTTGGCCAACTCCAAATTGAAGTTCGACCTCTCACGGGAAAAACTGCGTGAAATTGCGCGCGCGCCATGACGATGTTGAGCCTTTCTTGCCTTTGTTAGCTTCTGTCAATCTACTCTTTTTTACCCCAAGGGAACAAAGGTAACAAAGAATTCTGAGAAGAATTCCGATCCGTGGCCACTTGACAGAAATAGTACCGCCTCGACCATCGTCACGACCAATCAGCCGTATAAACACGGGATCGAAACAGAAGCGAGATCGGTGCGCTCGCCCGACCAAAAGATAGGCCGCTAAGTGGATAGAAGTGGATATAAGTAAAAAAAGTTTTTTCCACGCGCCAAAGTCTGCATGGGCGACAAGCCCAATGCAGGTGAATATCGGTAAATATCGGTGAATACAGCCTATGAAGTATTGTTTCTTGCATCGTTATTCCGCCATGACGCAAGTCTGGCCGGTCAGTTTGCACTTTAAACCCAGGAACGAATGCCTTAAGCATGGATTCCAGAATGATCTTTGATTTATCGAAAGATGTGGCTGTCGTGATTGGCGCTACCGGCGTCCTGGGCGGCAAAATTGCCGAGGGTCTGGCCCAGGCCGGCGCGAAAATTGCCGTGTTGGGCCGTCATGCCGGCCGCGGCGAGGCTTGCGTGCAACGCATCCGCGAGGCCAAGGGCGAAGCTCGATTTTTTGCGGCCGATGCCGTGTCTCGCGAGTCTCTTCACCGGGCCAATGAACAAATCCAAAGTGCTTTGGGCGCGCCCACGGTCCTGGTCAACGCCGCCGGCGGTGCTGATCCAAAGGTCACCGTGACGGAGAAGCTTCAATTCGAGCAAATCGCGCTGGAAGATTGGCGGGCCAATTTTGACCTTAATCTGATCGGCGGCGTGTTGCTGCCGTGCCAGGAATTTGGGCCGGGCATGGTCGAGCGCGGGCGGGGGAGCATCATTAATATTGCCAGCGTTTCGTCTCATGTGCCGCTCTCTCTCGCGCCTACTTATTCCGCCGCCAAAGCGGCCGTGCTGAACTTGACGCAATTTTTGGCCCGCGAATGGGCGCCGCGCCATGTGCGTGTCAATTCCATTACGCCGGGCTTTTTCCCTGCGGAACAGAATCGCCATCTGCTTTTCAATCAGGACGGCACGCCGACTGCGCGCTCCAAAACCATTCTGGCGCACACGCCCATGGGCCGCTTTGGACAGCCGGAAGAACTAATCGGCGTGGCGGTGTTTCTGGCCAGCTCTCGCGCCAGCAGTTTCGTCACCGGCGCTGATGTGCGCGTCGATGGCGGATTTTTGGCGCAGACGATTTAATACAGAGCCGCTCCGGCGGCACTTTGAATGAAAAGAAAAATTTCAATCGCGGACATTCGACGAGATTACACCCTCGGTGGGCTGCGCCGGGCCGACTTGATGGCTAATCCGATCAAGCAATTTCAAATATGGCTCGACGAGGCAATCGAAGCGGAGGTGCTCGAACCTACCGCCATGACTCTTGCCACTGTCAATAAGGCACGGCAGCCGTCCACGCGCGTGGTTCTGCTCAAGAAGCTCGACAGTCGCGGATTTATTTTCTTCACCAATTACCAAAGCGCCAAGGCCCGGGATTTGGCTGGAAACCCACGAACCGCGCTCAATGTTTATTGGCACGAATTGGAACGCCAGGTTGCGATATGCGGCGCGGCGGGCAAAGTTTCACGTTCGGAGTCGGACAATTATTTCAAAACCCGTCCGCTCGGCAGCCGGCTGGCCGCCTGGGCTTCACATCAAAGCGAGGTCATTCCCAATCGCGAATTTCTGGAGAACAAGCTGGCCAAGGTGGAAGAAAGATTTCCCGGCGGCAAAGTCCCTACTCCTCCTTATTGGGGAGGCTATGTCATCAAACCGGAGACGATTGAATTTTGGCAGGGCGGTGGCAGCCGGCTGCACGACCGATTTCGCTACACCCGGCAACGCGGCGGTCGATGGTTGATTGAACGACTTTCACCTTGACGCAGGTGCGGAACGCTCACGAGCTACTTGTTTGTGCTGACGTTGTTTGTGGGAGCGGGAGATTTTGATTTCTCCTTCTCGTCTTTCTCGCTAGCCGATGCGAAAGGCTTGCCGAGTGGGGTCTTCCAGCCTTTGGTCCATTCGTGGAGAATGCCGACGTCCCAAATAAACACGAAGAACCATGCCACAATCAGAACTACCGCGAGAAACTTGGGCAATATCGCAGATTTCTCGGCGTAGCGATCGTGGATATCGACCTTTGAACCCGGCGGCAGTTGGGCGATATCGGTCAGTCTGGTGCCAAACGGCACGTTGATGCGCGCGGAGGTATTGATGGCCCATCCATTGGCGTCAAGAATAGGGCCAAGATTGCGGTGGCGAAGTTTAACGAATGCCAGCAGCACCGAAGGCCCGGAAATAATGAGCATGATGCCGAATGCAACCAGCGGAAGCTGCCACGCCGCGAACTTGCCAAGAAAAGCCAGAAAAGTGGCGAAGGCCGCCATCAAGCTGCCGATGGCCACGCTGACCAAGGCCACGACGCTGGGATCAAATTTGGGTTTAGCCGGTGGCGGGGCTACCGCGGCTGGGGCCAACGTGGGATTGGCGGAAGTATCAGCGGCCGCAGCCCGTTTGCTGACCTGTTCTTCAATCAAACGAACCACTTTTTTGTATGGCAGCCAGAAAGCCTGTCTCAGGCTGATTGGGTTGGGCAGGATTTTCGTAATGGTCGCATCGTAGTCCAATCCTTTGCGGTCGTAGAAAATTCCGTTTCGGCCGACCATCAAGTTTTCGTCATGGCCCTGCGAGAAAATGGCCACGATACTCAGCTTCTCGCCGGTGCCTTTGCGGGCGCAATCGAGATAAGCCAGGAATGCACCCGCCAAGCCTGCCATGGTGGAATGTCGGGCCGCGTCGTCCACATTCAGGCAAAGGTGGCAGGAACGCTGGTCCAAATAGAGCACGCCCGCCTGAAACAGAGCCGGAGAGTCGCCCGCATAAAGGTTCTGGAAATTGACGAAGTTGATGCACAACAGATGCAAGTCGCGCACGAAACGGATCAGCTTTTCGACACCAATTGTGGCCGCCGCCTGCGGCTCAAAGGATTTGTCTCGATCAAGCAAGGCGTTGATGTTTTGGCGCGCCGAACCAGCCAGAACTTCGCGAACTCGGACGATGCCAAGTTTCTCGACTGCGCTGCCCTTCTGAGCTGCTTTCAAGCTGTTGAAAGGCGCCAACCGCGCTTGCAGCGTAGCCCAGCCGGATTCTGTCAATTCCGAAGTATTGCCGAGCAATGGTTGAAGCACAGCCATGCGCAAATGAGCCAGGGCCGCAGCGTAGGCCGGATTAACCGGTCCCTCGAGCGGCAACGGTTTGCCGGCAGCAGCTTGGGCGAGCGGAAAATCCGCCAATTCGCTCACGTTGATGCTAATGTCCTTGGCCACAATCTTCTCGTAATCTTCTTGCGTTCGATTGAGAAACAAAATGGCACGAGGATCGTAGGCGGCCAATCGGCATCGACCGAAATAATCATCGACTTTGGTTTTGATCGCGTTGACAGCGGCCGCCGCATCCGCCGTTTTCTCTCCAAGAGGCAAAACGGCGGCGGCCTGCCTTTCGGCGATCTGCCACCAGGCATCAAAAGCGGAGCATTCGTCGAAAAACGCGTCCGCTTTGTCCTGGTTAATACCTGGCTTGCCGCACCTATCGGTGACTGTGCCCGTGCATGCGGAAATTTCCGCAATAACTGTCCTGGTGGGAATTTCTTCGGCTGATTCCGGAATGATGACGCCATCGCCATTGAAAAGCGCGTGGGCGAATGTTTGAGCCGCAGCGGCAGCGTCATCCAGAAAAATAGTGTCCGATTCTGGACGGCCCAGTTGAGCCAGGATATTTTGCGCCAAAGCGAAAATGGCCGCACCCTCTGTGCTGGATTGGTTAATGGCCGCTAACGGCAGGGAATCACGGCCCTCCACAAGGTATCCGGGGTCCTGCAGCATCGCGCCGGCCCATTGAACAGCGGCAATCAACTCCGGCGCGCGAATGCGTCCGTCATGATCGGTATCTATTAGCGCCGCCGTTTTGCGGTCAAACGCCAGATCTGCGATGGGGCAAGCCAGCGCCACCCACAGTTTTTGGTCGAGGTCTCCCAAATTGATAAGGTCAGCGCCGGTCTCCAGTTTGACCTGGTTAAAGCCGCCCGCACGGAAAAACCGCCACTGATGAGCTGGCTCAATTGGAATGTCCTTGGCAAGCCCGATAGCCGCCCTTGCAGAACCGAAAGAGCGTGGTTGACGATCTGGAGTGGCGGAGTCGGACATGGCGTTGGCTAGAAATTGTAAACGACTGAAGTAATGAGCTTGAGGTCGTTCTTGAGCCTGCCTGGAGCGGGAACGTTGTAGTAATTGTCTTGCAGCACGGAACGCAGACTCAATTTGCCGCCCTTGGTCAGCTTGGCTTCGACGCCCAATTCCGCGTTGGCGATATAATTGTTAAAATGATCCACTTGCGGCAAAAACTCGATTGTTTCCCATGCTTTCGCGTTCGGGCTGATGATGTAATGTAATTTTTCGGCGATACGCAACGTGACGTATATCGTCTCGGCGTGGTCATCCAATTTTTCATCGATGTAACCAGGACCAATTTCCCCCATCACGTCCATGGTCTTGTTGGTGACGAAATAATAGCCTAAACCACCGGCCAGCGTTAGGCGGTACTTGATGTCCGCGATGCCATCGTGGAATCCATCGATTCTCCCGTAACCGTAGAAACGGTCTCCGAAGACGCGGTCGTACTGGGAGTAGCCGTGAAGGACTTCGGCGGTTTCCTGTTGTTTCGTTTGACTTGGCACCCTGGATTCACCGTAAAGAGCGTCAGACTCGAAAATGAGACTGTTCTGGAGCCATTTCTTCTGCGTTGAGCCGGTGATTGAGGCCTGCGTGGAGTCCGTGTTGCCGCGAGCGATGGTTAGACCAACGGCTACGCTGGTCTTCCAACCGTTGGTCTTCACAACGATCTTGGGCTTGGGGGCATTGGTCGTGACGGTGGTAGTGACGTTGGTTGTGGTGACGTTATTCGTCGTGGTGATGGTTGTAGTGGTCGTTGTGACAATGGTGGTAGTGTTGCTTTGGGCTTGAGCGGCCGAAGTGCAGAGGAATAGAACTGCGGTCATCGCCAATGGAGATAATCTCATTTTGATTATTATTGTTTTCGTTTTCTTTTATTTCAGCGCACCAACGCGGAAGCGCGATCTATCCTGGATTCAGGTCCGGCGGCGTTTGCAGCACGACGCTCACGAGCCGTAAACCTTACATAAGACGAAAAACCAGCCGCAAGCATAAATTGAGCGATTTCCATGTTGCAATCGGACTTTTCGCCCCAATATTGATGCCTGAGTATGGCTGAGAACAAAAAGCACGTTTACGATGAAAGCAAAATTAAGACCCTTTCGTCCCTTGAACATATCCGCCTGCGCACCGGCATGTATATAGGCCGCATTGGCGATGGCTCCCATTACGATGACGGCTGCTACGTCCTGCTCAAGGAGGTCATCGATAACGCGATCGACGAGTACATTATGGGCTGCGGCAAGGAAGTGCGCATCGATATTGATGGCACGGCCGTGAGCGTGCGGGATTTTGGGCGAGGGATTCCGCTGGGCAAAGTGGTCGATTGCGTTTCCAAGATCAACACGGGCGCGAAATATAATGATGATGTTTTCCAATTCAGCGTCGGCCTGAACGGCGTCGGCACCAAGGCCGTCAACGCGCTTTCCAAAGAATTTTTAGTGCGCAGCCATCGGGGCGGCGAATATGTCGAGGCTTCGTTCAAAACAGGCAAGTTGAAACACGAAAAGAACGGCAAGGACGCCGGCCAGCCCGATGGCACATTTATCCGTTTTGTGCCGGACCCTGAGATATTCAAGCAAAGCGAATTCCGCCCGGAGTTTGTGAGCAGGCGGTTACGGCATTACAGCTATCTCAACACTGGGCTGAAACTGATTTACAACGGCGAGACTTTTGTATCGCGCAACGGCCTGTTGGACCTGGTCATGGAGGATTTAAAAGCGGACCATGCCGAGCCGATTTATCCCCCGCTGCATTATTCAAGCAAGACGCTGGAATTTTGCTTTACGCACAGCAATAGCCGCTACGGCGAAACCTTCTTTTCGTTTGTCAACGGCCAATACACCACCGACGGCGGCACGCATTTGAGCGCGTTTCGGGAAGGATTGCTCAAAGCCGTCAATGAATATTCCAAAGGCAAATTCGAAGGCGACGATGTGCGCGAGTGCATGGTGGGCGCGGTGGCCATCCGGCTGAAGGACCCTGTCTTCGAGTCGCAAACCAAGAACAAACTGGGCAATACCGAAATCCGTTCCGATTTGGTCAACACCGTGCGCGAGGAACTGCTGCACTTCTTTAACCGCAATAAAGACGTCGCCGAGAAGATCATGGCGAAGGTCCAGGATACGCAGCAGTTGCGCAAGGAATTGCAGGAGGTCAAAAAGCTGGCGCGCGACCGGGCCAAGTCCGTCACCATCCGGATTCCGCAGTTGCGGGATTGCAAAGTTCACTTTGACAAAGCCAAAGCCAAGGGCAGGGGAACCATGATCTTTCTGACCGAAGGCCAATCGGCCGCGGGGCCAATCATGAGCTGCCGCGATGTCAATACACAGGCGGTCTTCGTCCTGAAGGGCAAGCCGCTCAATGTCTGGGACCTCAAGCGCGACATCGTCTATAAGAACGACGAGATGTATAATTTGATGCGCAGCCTGGACATCGAGGACAACATCGAAAACCTGCGTTACGAGAAGGTCATCCTGGCGACGGACGCGGACGTCGATGGGCTGCACATTCGCAATTTATTGATCACTTATTTTTTCCGCTTCTTCGATCATCTTGTGCATGACGGACATCTTCACGTGCTGGAGACGCCATTATTTCGCGCCCGCAACAAGGAACAGACCGTTTATTGTTACAGCGAAACCGAGCGCGACGCGGCCGCGGCAAAATTGGGGCGGAATTGTGAAATCACGCGCTTCAAGGGCCTGGGCGAAATTTCACCGCACGAATTCAAGCAATTCATCGGCGCGGATATGCGGTTGAGTCAAGTCGAATACGCGCCCAAGCCGGAGACCGCGGGCATCCTCGGCTTTTACATGGGAAAAAACACGCCTGAACGAAAAGATTATATCATGGAGAATCTGGTCGTGCCGGTGGAGGAGTGAGGCGGTCGCTACGGCGACGCGGGAAAACGCCCCAGGGCATCAATTTGAATTGTTGTCACGTTGATCCCCATGTGATAACCTGCCCGTGTGAGCAAACTTGATGAAATTGAGGCGGCGGCGGACGGGCTGGCCTTGGAAGAGAAGCAAGAATTGATGCTGTTTCTCGCAACGCGAATGCGCGCGCAAGGAGTCCAAATGCCTGAACCGCGAAAATTTTCCCGCGACCAGATGGCAGGTTGGATCGCGGAAGATGAAGCAGACATGCGCCGCTTTCAGCAAGGCAAGTGAGGCTGTTTCTCGATACCAGCGGGCCTGCTGGCACAATCGTATTTTAATGCCATGCTGCCGAGTCACAAAGGCTCAATTCACTTATTCCGGTTTTTGGGCATTAATGTGTTCCTGCATTGGTCGTGGTTTTTGGTCGCAGTCATCCAAGTCAGCTACCGCGCTCACCTCTACTCGTCTTACATTTGGTGCGTGTTTGAATATGTGGCTCTCTTTGCCATCGTGCTCATGCATGAATTCGGCCATTCGCTGGCCTGCCGCAGCGTGGGTGGAAGGGCCGACCAGATTGTCCTTTGGCCGTTAGGCGGAGTGGCGTTCGTGGACCCGCCCCAGCGTCCGGGCGCCACACTTTGGAGTCTGGCTGCTGGCCCGTTGGTCAATGCCTTGCTGATTCCGGTTTTATCTATCGGGGTATGGTTCGCCCACCGTCTGGATTTCCCATCGACTATGCCGAATCTCAACCAATTTCTGGCGACTCTATGGATCATCAACATTGCGTTATTGCTCTTTAATCTGTTGCCGATCTACCCGTTGGATGGCGGCCAAATTCTGCGCTCGTTGCTTTGGTTTTTGGTTGGACGGGCCCGCAGCCTGATGATTGCGAGCACGATTGGAATGATCACGGTGGTGGCCCTGCTCCTGTTTGCCATCAGAACCCCGTGGCTCGGCATTCTGGGCGCGTTTGCGCTCATTCAGTGTTGGAGCGGTTTGCAACAGGCGCGGTTGCTGGCGCGGGTCGAGGCTGCGCCGCGCCGAGCCGGTCTGGCTTGCCCCGGCTGCCACCAGGCGCCGCCAGGGGGCGACTTTTGGATTTGCGGCCATTGCCGCCGGGCTTTTGATATGTTTGCCACGCAAGGCACTTGTCCCAGTTGTGGCGCGGTCTTCAACGGCGCGCGTTGCCTGGAGTGCGGCAACGTCTATCCGTTCCACGCTTTTTTTCAGAGTTAATTAGGACTCGCGAGGCGGCTAATTTCTGGCCCACGCGGCTATGGGAACCGAATGAGTGACCCGCCCCATACCCAAATGATTGATAATCAAAGCCTTGAGCATATACTACTCACCATCAACAACTTGGAAGCGCTGGACAGCCTTTCGCCGAGGCGGACACCCCAAAATAACTTGATAGGTTTGATTAGGTTTGATTTTGCTCGGATGCCAAACGCGGCTCCTGGGTTGCGGCCATGGCTCCAGCGACAGAAAAGGCCAAAAGGTCGAACCGCGAAAAATTCTTCATGCGTAATGAAGCGTAATGATGCGAAAATTACCTCGGAAACTTCATGGCACAGTTGTTGGCTTTTATCTGGAATCTCTCCCGACCGCCAAGCCGCCTTCTTTTCTTCGCTCCCTCTGCGGCCTTGGCGTGAAAGGAATTGGATCGCGCAGAGGCCGCCAAGGTCGCAGAGAAGGACAGGACAATCGGATTTTAACTTGATTAGGTTTGCAGGGCTATCCTATTGACTCCACCGACCTCAAGCTGTAGTAGAAAGGCGTGGCTGAGGATTACCCGAGGACACTGTTAGAATTGGAAGGGCGATTT
>Ga0182024_10015320_pt1 | contig 14704 bp, 9 predicted proteins | sample P32metaG_FD_120480 | JGI IMG/M metagenome (GOLD analysis project Ga0182024, IMG submission 120480) | Permafrost microbial communities from Stordalen Mire, Sweden - P3-2 metaG (Illumina Assembly) | ecosystem: Environmental > Terrestrial > Soil > Wetlands > Permafrost | place: Sweden: Stordalen... | reverse complement strand
CGGTCTTCCGGCAAGACCCTCTACCTCTTCGATGAACCCACAATCGGGCTCCATAGCGACGATATTGTGAAGCTTTTGGCCATCTTCCATGAGCTCGTCCAGCGGGGCAATACCCTGGTCCTGATCGAGCATAATCTCGATGTGATAGCCAATGCCGATACGGTCTTTGATTTGGGCCCCGGAGCCGGCGACAAAGGAGGCTACCTCGTCGCCCAAGGCACTCCAGAACAGATCGTGAAGAATCGCCTGTCCGTGACCGGCCGTTTCTTGAAAGAAATCATAACTTCATGAACCTATCCGGGAATTCTTAACATGAGTTTTTTTGAGCATTTTTGGATAGGTTTGTTTACAGCGAGCGAAGACAATGTTAAATTAGCATGGCTGAGCGAGCTGGGAACAAAGATACCAAAAATGGCAAAAAAAATTATGTTAAGTCCAGGATAGGTTCACAGGAACCAGCGGAATTCTAGGTAACGCCTGGTGGGTTGAAAGATCCCATTGAACGATTCTCAAATGTCCATCTGGCATTTGAACAAATACCTGCAAATACTTTCCCTCAAAATGGACATCTAGGATCGGTTGATAGTTTGAAGAAAGCGGAATCGGTGTTTCACCTAACAATTTAGTCAGGGGAATTGTCGTGAGCCAATCTCTTTTCGGGGCATGGTAGATGTCGATAGCGGTTCCGATCAGCGAAAAAATAAAGTCCCCCCGATACCAGTGTTCTTGAGCACCAAAATCCCGAGGCAGGCCCACTACTCGTCGACTGAGATACATCGCATCGCAACGGCCATCTTCCGCATTATAAATAAAAAAATTAATTCCGGTCTTAGAATGGCTTTTTCGGTCCGTGATGTAATTGTCTGTTATGCAATTGGCAACAACAACAATTTTGTCAGTGCATTGAATCACTCGGAACTCTGTCTCCGAAACAAAGGTCGTCCATTTCCTTGTGAGATCCAGTGATTTCGCTGACAAGGCATGTCCTTCAGCGCTAAAATCGCCAAATAAGAGAGTTGAGTTCCTTTCCTGAATACACCACTGATCTAAACGCGGTTCTCCGACCACTCTTGTTTCTGAAATGGGAAAAGTCACATTGACGCAGGAAACATACAGCTTTCCTTGGCAAATAGCAGCCTCTTTGACTTGAGCAGGTTCGGTTGTTTGTCTATAAAGCTGCAGTCGGCCGGTGCATTGCGCCACTGTTTGACCGAGCTTCCACCAAACGACCGTGCCTCGATTCCAGACAGTGACACATTCATCTTCGGAAAGGAGCAAAGCCGTTTGTATGCTTTGCCCCGCTAAAGCTGGATTTTTTGCTTCTTCTTCCGTTAAAAACCCTTTCAAGACAAAGGCCTGAGCCTCTCCAGATGCATGGAGATGATAAATGGTATCGACTCCATGGAACAGAGCAACAGGTCCGCACCTGGAAACCCTCTTGAATGTATTCCCTTTGATCGGAGGGAGCTGAAAGTCAGAAAACTGGGGCTGCAATAGAGATAAGCGGAATACCGCTAGCATCCTTCCATAGCGGAATTCAGGACTTTGGAGAACCACATTCCATCTTCGGCAAACCACAGCTGCGCTTCTTTGATCTCGAATGGGCAGCCATTGAAACATAAGATGCCATATGTCTCGAGGAACCCGCTGAACGACAGGCATGCTTGACACAGATCCTAGGGGTTGAATCGCCATGTTGCTCCTTTGATTTGGATTGAAATCTGCCGGGCAAGGAATAGTCCTGTCGTAATGATGGCAGCTGGCAAGCCTCTAATTTCAGATCCAATGTTGTGAATCATGCCAGGGATTTTACACTAAAATTAACAATTTTTGGAACGCTTTCTGGAGAAACGCGTGCTTAAAATAAAAAATTGATTTTAGATGTAAACTTATTATTATCAATTAGTTATGAAATAAATTTTACAAAACCTCTGAATCCTACGATAAGCGGATTCTTCTTTGGCAGGGGCACAACAGCGGATCCGCCTCTGTAGGGAGCCTTCCAAAAGGTCTTCGGGGCGGTCTTCCGGCAAGACCCTCTACCTCTTCGATGAACCCACAATCGGGCTCCATAGCGACGATATCGTGAAGCTTTTGGCCATCTTCCAGGAGCTGGTCCAGCGAGGCAATACCCTGGTCCTAATCGAGCATAATCTCGATGTGATTGCCAATGTCGACATGATCTTCGACCTAGGCCCCGGGGCCGGTAATAAGGGGGGTTACCTTGTCGCCGAGGGAACCCCTGAAGAGGTCGCAAAAAAACCTCATTCCATCACGGGGATATTCCTTAAGCCGCTAATATACAAATAGTTAAGAATTTATTCAAACTTGCCAGATAAAGTTAATGTTTTAATAATTCAATAACTCAATATTTAATTGTTATATAGATAAAATTTAGTTATAATATTGTTATAATTTTGAAAATTAGAAGGAAATTATGCCATTAGAAACCATTACGAACGCTTCATCTCTGCAAATGAAACATCCCACTAATCCGAAAGTCATCTCGGATGATGCGGTTGTCATCTCTGAAACCTTCTTACAATCTATCTGCGAGTTCTTAGTCGATTTGCAAGAAACCCTTACTGATTTTTTCCTTCACAGAAATGTTAAAAAAATCGATCGGAATCCCAAAACTTCCAAACAACAAAAAGAAGTACAGAAGGCCTTAGATAAAACACTGTCAGTTCTCGGAAATCTGAAAAAGAAAGTGAGAAACGAACAACGAAAAGAGATGATAGCCATCCACCACAAAGTCCTTCAAAAACCTATCTCGGTCCTAGAAAAAATCAAAAGTTTTGTCACCCTCCCTGAAGACCTAGTTCCTTACATCGATATTTTCTTTGCAAAAGGAACAAAATTAAATGTCAAAGTCGGCTTAGAAGACAACCTTACTTTTTCATCGGATTTGAGGCTTCCGGGCAAAGGCGTAAAAGGCAAAGTCCATCTCACTCTTCCTACAACTAACACTGCGGCACGCCCTGCGACGCCTGTCGATCTCCACCCCCAGCTTAAAGCATTGCTCGGCGCTAAGCTTTCTCCTGCACTATCGAAAGAATTTAATCTCAATCAGATCGTGAATCTCCTTTTGACGATCCCTGCGCAAACGATGAGTATCACCTGTGTCGGTTCCGAAGGCATCGCCGATATCACGCTGAATTTACCCAGCGGGGCAATCTTAAAATTAGAGCTGGCGATTCCAAAACCAGCCGATGCAAAAAATCAAGGGGACTCCGATGTCGTCCGCAGCTTCATGAAAGGACTCCTGGGACCCCATTTTGAGGGGATTAGACCTCTTCTTGGCGAAACATTCACCTTCATATGGGATGGAGAAACTTCTCAATTCAAGATCAACTTCGTTCAGCAGCAAGCGGTGAGAATCGATACGCTCAAACTGAGAGGAGAAGGCCCTTTACAAGCCCTGGTCGCAAAAATAGGCGAAAATGGAACGATTGTCATTCCAGAGACGATCGCCGGTACTGTCGATTTCAGAAAAGGCTCCATGCAATTCGAGCCAGGCACAAAATTAGTCCTTAAAGATTTTCTCTTTTTTGATAAAGACATCGATCTTCACCGGGTTTCTTACGATGTTGAAAAAAATACCGTCAATTTATTGATCTCTTGCTTTGGAGAACGCACCATCCCCATTAAGTTAGACGCGCCAAAAGTTAAGCCTGCAGAATCTCCGCTTGAAAAGCTCGACTTTAAATTTATCCCGTTTACGGATCCGGATGCCCGAAAACCCGCCGAGCAGAAAAAACAAACCGCTGAAAAGAAAGAGAAAATTGCCCAACCGATCCCCGTTTTTAGCCAAATCCAAAGTTTCATCAAAATTCCGGAAGCTTTTGCATCGCTCATGAATATGTTTTTTGCTAAAGGGTCAAAACTCAACGCAAATATCGATATCCAAGACAACATTGCCTTTACTACCGAAGTGAAAATCCCCGGCGCCGGTATTACCGGACAGGCTTCGCTCACGGTTCCGATGACACCTTCTTCTGAAGATCCTACGCCCGTGAACATGAATGAAGGGCTATTAGAATTATTGGGCGAGCAGCTCAAATCTCTGGGATCTGATGCCGAAATGGACAAATTGCTGGCGCTGCTGACCATGCTTCCTGCACAAAATATCTATGTCAGATGGATCGGTTCCTCGAACGTGGCTAAAATAGACATGGACCTTCCGGGAGGAGCACACCTCAAATTGGACCTGATCATTTCTAAAGAAGGAAATGAAATTGTGCGCAGTTTGCTTAAAAAAATCTTAAAGGATAATTATCAAGGAATTGCCCCTCTGCTTTTACAAGACTACGCCCTTACTTGGAATGGATCTTCCTCAAGATTTAAGGTCGAATTTGTCAATCAGCAAATTGTCCGCATCAATACTCTGAAACTCAAAGGGGAAGGATTTGTCCAGGACTTAGTCGCCAAGCTGATCAAAAACAGTACGATTGTACTCCCTCAAGTGATGAGCGGAACGGTCAACTTGGAAAAAGCTTCGGTTACATTCGATCAAGGAACAGAATTTGTCCTGAAAGGACTCTTGCCTTTTGATAAAAAGATTGGTTTTGAGAAAGTCACTTTCCGTCCGAAGGACAATGCGATCGATTTACAAATTCAATGCTTTGGAAGCCATAAAGCGACTGTCGATTTAAACACTTCGAATGTCGACTCCGTTGACATGGACATCCTGCCGTACACGCTATTCGTGCCCTAATGGAGAGAGAAAGGTCTTAAACCTTTCTCTCTATCGATATTATTCTTCTTTATTTTCTGGTTTATATTCTGACGTACCGGCAGTAAACATCGCATTGCCGACTTTGTCGCTTTTGACGAGCTCAATGGTCGCTTCCATGGTAGCTACAAAATTCTTCTTCCAATCTTCAAAGCTTACGCTGGCTTTGGAGCCTTCCGGAGGAATAGCTTTAATGAGGTTCTGTAATTCCTCGCTGGGAGGGCAAAGTAGCTTCACTTCAATTTTCACATCTGTCAATTCGGTGCCAGTTGCATAGCCAAAAGAAGCCAAACATACACAGGCCAAAAACGCGGTTTTCGTGATCAAGTTCATAAAAAGACCTCCAACTGAAATAATTTTTGGATATAAACGGATAAATTTTACAGTATGAAACAATATTCTGCAAGCCCCTGAGAGACCGTTCCCTGAATTTGTCTAAAGAAGTATGATTTTTTCTTTCAGTAGGGGGTAATGATGAAATATTTAGTCTTTTGTTGCGGAGCACTCATGTGTTTATTCATGTCTTGCGGTAAAATAACCCCATCGATGAGTAAGACCGAGCAAAATTTGAAGGTCAATATCAAAAAAGAGCCCGTCTCATTAGATCCCCGCAAGGGTAATGACATGGTGGCCTCCCAACTTCAGTTCATGCTTTTTGAAGGACTGCTTAAGTTGAATCCCGACCTTACTCTCTCTCCAGCCCAGGCAAAATCGTACGAAATCTCCGCCGATCTTAAGACCTACACTTTTCATCTAGGAGAAAACCTGTGGTCCGATGGAACTCCGGTGACAGCATATGACTTTGAAAAGAGCTGGAAAAGCATGTTGAATCCCGTTTTTCCCTGTCCTGATGCCTATCTGCTGTACCTGATAAAAAATGCAAGGTTGGCAAAAAAAGGTGAAGCCCCTCTCTACCAAGTCGGAATCACTTCTAAAGATGCCAAAACGCTTGTTGTTGAACTCGAATATGCAGCCCCTTTTTTCTTGCAGACCGTGGCCTCCTCAGTCTTTCTTCCGGTCAATTTCCAACTCGATTCCAAGGAGCCCGATTGGGCCGACTCTTCTAAAAATTTCGTTTCGAACGGTCCGTTCATTCTCAAAGATTGGAAGCTGAACCAAGAGATCGTCCTAGAAAAAAACAGCCAGTACCGCCGCGCTAAAGAAGTTAAGTTGGACCGTGTCTCTTTTGAAATTATCGATAATGAGTCTACCGTCCTCTACTTATATTCCACCGGCCACTTTGACCTCGTGGGAACTCCCCTCTCATTTATCCCGTCGATGATCCACCATGACGCCGACAAAAAGAAGCTCTTGCAATTTTTTCCCGTCGCAACGACGAAGTTCCTCGCCTTTAATGCAGCGAGCTTTCCTTTCAATAATGCCAACATCCGGCGTGCTTTTGCCTATGCAGTCAACCGCAAAGACATTGTCGAACACATCGCTCAGCTGGGCCAAAAAGAAGCCCTCACCGTCATTCCTCCCGCCCTCCTGCCTCCAGGCCCCCAGGGCCTCCAGGGCCTCCAGGGCCAGCCTGATCTTTTCGAAGATGCCGCCCATGAAAAGGCCAGAGAGTGCCTTCGAAAAGGACTCCAAGAGCTGCAGATCCAAGCCCAAGACCTCAAGGTCTCATTTATGTATTGCACCAGCGCTGTAAATCAATCGATCGTTCAAGAACTGCAGAACTGCTGGTCGAAGGTTCTTGGAGTGGATGTGAATCTTGAAAATATGGAGTTTAAACATCTCCACGACAGATCAAAAAAAGGAGAATTTTCCATCGGGCTTTTTGCCTGGCTTGCCGATTACAGCGACCCGATGAACATCCTCGAGCGGTTCCAGGATAAGACCAGCCACCGGAACTATTCCAAATGGCAAAACGAATCTTACAATCTTCTCCTAGAGCAAGCCCATAAGGCCCCTTCCCAACAAGCATATCTGCAAAAAATCAAAGAAGCCGAACAGCTTCTCGTCGATGAAATGCCGATCACCGGTCTTTATCACGATAACTTTGTCTTCTTGATCCAGCCGCATGTCCACGGCTTTGCCATTTCACCTCTAGGGCATATCTATTTCGATAGAATTTCCCTAGAACCTCGCTGATATGTCGATTTTTTCGATAAAAATCGACATAGCTTAGAAATATAGCGATCTCGTCGACATATACTCAAACCTTAAAATCACAACTGACTCACTATAAATAGGTTATGTAAGATTGTCTAATCCCAGTGATAAAATATGTCGATTTTTTTGAGAAAAATCGACATACTTATCTTAGATGTCGATGGGGTCAACATGACCTTCCAACCCCTTAAGGAGGATAAAATCCATGCCTTTTGACCATCTCTTGCCCTACAATGACCTACCTCCTCTGCCACCTACCGTAGAGCTGGAGACAGCAAAAGTCTTGAAAGAAGCTATTCAAGCAAGTCGGGCTTTAGCCGAGCTAAAAGGCGCAAGCGATCTTATTAATCAAGTGTTGTTGATCCAAGCTATCGGATTGCAGGAAGCTAAATCATCCTCAGAAATAGAAAACATTGTGACAACAAATGATCAGCTATACTTGGCATTTGCTCAGACAAACCCGGATATCGATTCTCAAACAAAAGAGGTTCTCTTCTACAAAGATGCTCTCTGGCATGGATTCAAAGCCTTGGATGAAAATAGATTGTTAACGACGTCCCTTTTTGTAGAGCTAGTGCAAATTATCAACAATACGACAGAAGGCATCAGAACACTCCCTGGAACTAAATTGCTAAATCCACATAGCAAACAAGTGATTTATACACCTCCCGAAGGAGAATCAGTGATACGGGACAAACTGAGCAATCTTGAAAAATTCATCTATGGTAATACCGATTTAGACCCTCTTATTAAAATGGCCGTTATTCATTATCAATTTGAAGCCATTCACCCATTTTCAGACGGCAACGGCCGTGTAGGTCGTATCCTGAATATCTTATATTTGATTCATGAAAAACTTTTAGATCTTCCCATTCTTTACCTCTCTCAATATATCATTGCTCACAAAGAAGCTTACTATCTGGGATTGAGAAAAGTAACGATGGAAAATCGATGGGAAGAGTGGATCCTCTTTATATTGACTGGGATAACAGAAACTGCCATCAAAGCTCGGATTTGCATTCTTAAAATCCAAACTCTAATGCTGAAAACCACTGAAGTCCTCAAAAAAGAGCTTCCTAAAATTTATTCCAAAGAACTTGTCGAAGTCATTTTTCAGCAACCCTACTGTAAAATCCGCTTCTTAGAAGATGCCGGTATTGCGCGCCGTCAAACGGCTTCATTTTATCTCAAAGAACTAGAAAGAATTGGTATTCTAAAGAGTATTAAAAAGGGCACTGAAAAATACTACATCAACACGGCGCTCTATAAGATCCTAATCTCTTCTTAGAGGAGGGTTTTTACTCAAAAACTGATCTGATTTTTTTATGACATTTTACGACATTTTTTATGACAAAAATCAACGAAAAATGTCGCAAAAATCATCTATTTTACTAATACTCAATTAGTTAACCATTTTCACTTGGATGGGAAATAGGGATCGAAATGAAAGCCTAAATATTGATCTTCATGGGTATTAGATGTAGATTTTAGAACACCATTCAACCACGAAATTTTTGGTAAAGGCGATCCAAGTCCTTTAATAACGATTCCTTTCTTGCATTAGGTAGTCTCGAGGCATTTATGCTATTCTGACCTAATCGATATACATCTTCTAAACTCAGATGATATGCATCTATCACTGCATCATAGTTGTCATTAATGCCCCCTCCAAAATAAGCAGGGTCATCTGAATTCACAGTTACGACAACACCAGCATTGATTAACTCTTTAAATGGATGGTGATTAAGGTCTTGATAAACTTTTAAGCAAATATTAGATAAAGGACATACTGTCAGGGGAATCTTTTTTTCTGCCAATAATTTGATTGTATTTATATCCTCAACAGATCGTACGCCATGATCAATCCGATGAACATTTAATTTTTCAATGGCTTCTCGTACATACTCTGGGCCAAAAGCCTCTCCTGCATGAGCTGTTGCAAGCATTCCCGCCTCATGAACTTTTTTGTAGAGTTCAGTAAACTTGGATGGAGGATTTTTGTCATTTTCAGCATATGCTAATCCAACTCCAATGATTGGACTAATGGGCCGTCCATCTTTGTCAAACGCTTTGTTAAACAACTCGATGGCGGAATCTTCGCTCTTGCCTCGGTCAATATCTAAAATAATAGATGATGTGATCCCAAAGGCAGCTTCAGCTTTTTTCATTGCTGCTTTTACACCATTCAGAACTGTTGGAAACTCGATTCCTCGATCCATATGAAGCTGGAATCCCACAAAGATTTCAGCGTGTGCAACTCCTTGATGATGAGCAGATTTCAAATAATCTAAAGTAAGTTCTTCGAAATCTGTTTCGTTTTGCAAAGTAGAGGCGCAGACTGCATATAGATCTAAAAAACTAAATAAATCTTTAAAAACGTAAGCTTGTTTAAGCTTTTCTAAGGTATCATATCGCTCTGGAAGTTTGATCCCATTTCTTTTTGCGATCTCCATTACTCTCTCAGGCAAAAATGTTCCTTCCAAATGGACGTGCAGCTCAACTTTGGTCATTTCGCGAGCGAGTTTAACTGCCTCCGACTTATCAAGTTCATACTTTTTGCTAGAATCCATTTTAGGACTCATTAAAACGGATGCCATAAAACCTCTTTTTATAATTTGAAGATATATGCATTACGAAAATGCATGACCTATATTGCGCCCATTCTTCATTACAGTTTGAAGAGGACTTTACGGATAGGCTCATCGGAAATAGGGATCAAAATGAAAACCTAAATGTTGATCTTCGTTGGTTGCGGCTATGGCTTCTTTGGGATGCCGTTTATGATCAAAATCACGATGAGGGTTCATGAACATCTGGACGATTTCAGGAGTGATGCGTGCGCGTGCTTCTTGATGCTCCTTCAATATTGCCCCAATCACTTCAATGGCTTTCTTTTTGACTTCGGATGTCATCATCCTTCCCGACTGATATTCCTCTGCGATATGTTTTAACTCGGTATCGCTGTCGAGGAAATAGAGCAAATAGTGATAAGCGACATCGACTTGAAGGTTGGCTCCCTTCTCAATATGCTCTTGTTTTGTCATGCCACCGCCTGAAAACGCTTTCTCTTTGATTTTACGAGCCAGGGAATCTTGTGAATCGCTCATATAAATCACCTCTTTATTCCCTGTAGAGCTCGCTTTATCATGCGCATGTTCAAGGCTAGGCAAGAAGCGGGACTGGATGGTTGCCGGTTTTATGTACCCCAGCTTTTGTGCAATCTCGCGCGTCATACGGAAATAAGGATACTGATCAATCGCCATCGGGACGAGGCAAAATACCTGACGGTCTTTGAAGATATTTGCGAAAGAGGTGCTGAACGCAGGCGCTGCCTGAAAGCAAGGCCAGCTGAATTGACCCACACTGTTATTGAGATCCAACCCAAAGACTCCATGGATCATGTTTCCTGAGGTATGCTTCATGATCAATACGATATTACGATAGAAAGATCCTCCTACCGTCTCTAAATTTGAGAAAATCCAGGTCTTTTTAGGATTGAAACCACAGGCGATGATGTCTTTGGCATTTTCTTTTGTCAGCCGGTTGGCCTCATCGAGTGATAGATTGTCCTTAAAGTAATACTTCTCATCATCGGTCATCTGAACGACGACAATGGCATTAAGGGCATCCTGGAGATATTTGGTGAACATAAACGGAACCATATGCCCTAGATGTAAAGACTCTGAGCTGGGCCCCTTACCTGTATATAAATAAATTTCTTCACCCTTTTCATAGGCGTTGAGGACCAGATCGAGATCCTTATGAGAAAAAAAGATCCCCCGGCGCAGCCAAGGATGTGCCTTCGTTTTTGTAACCTGTTCAAAACGACGCACTAAAGCTCCATCAATCGGCTGGCAGCCGAAGTGCTTGATAAGCTTCGTATAATCAATGGCATTCGTCGAAGTCACTTCCCAGGGAGTAATCTTTGTGTCATCATCCATATTTTCCTAGGAATTAATCATCCTTGCATTATGTTGCCGAATCTGTATATTTCTTACAATGAACAATGGCAATTATAAGTTAATTAAGAGTCTAGGCAAGGGCGGCATGGGCGAGGTGTTTCTGGCCTATGACAACGCCTGTCAAAGACAGGTCGCTTTAAAGCGGATCCGGGACGATCTGCAAAAGTACAAATCGATCCAGCGCCGGTTTTTACGCGAGGCCCATATCGCTGCGAAGCTGACCCATCCTTCGATCGTTCCAATTTTTTCTATCTACGAAGAAAGCGATGCCGTCTACTACACCATGCCGTATGTCGAAGGAGAGACTCTTAAACAAATTTTGAAGGTCTCGAAAGCAACCGATCAAAAAGTCGCCATCTCTTCTCTCATGAGGATCTTCTTAGACATCTGCCAAGGCGTCGCCTATTGCCATTCTAAAAGAATTTTACATCGAGACCTCAAACCTGAAAACATCATGGTCGGAAAGTTCGGCGAGGTTTTGATCCTCGACTGGGGACTGGCAGAGTACATCGACCAACCCGAAAACGAATCGGAAAATGAAGATATCCCCAGCTCTCCCCATTTGACCCGGCCCGGCAAAGTCGTCGGCACTCTGGCTTTTCTGGCGCCTGAACGGGCCAACGAAGCCGCCTCCGAACAGACCGACCTCTATGCCTTGGGAGTGATCCTCTACCAGATCTTAACGCTGAAGCTTCCGTTTAAACGGATCGACCTGGAGACCTTCCAAAAAATGTGGTCGTATGAAGAGCTGACCGATCCGATCGAGGCAGCGCCCTATCGCGATATTCCCCATGCGCTCAATCAAATCGTCAAAAAATGCCTCCAGCCGATGAAAGAACTGCGATACAAAAAAGTGATCGATCTGATCGCCGATTTGGAAGGCTTTATGGAGGGAAGGCCTGAATGGGTCCCTGTCCAAGAGCTGAAGATCGATCGAAAAGAAGATTGGGAGTTCCAAGAGAACGTATTGCTCGCCAAACACATTGCCATCACACGCTCGACCGAAGTGATGGAGTGGGTCAACCTGATGATCTCCAAAGGATCGTTTGCAGGAAATACCAAAGTCGAGGCGTTTATCCGTTTAGGGAAGGACAGCAGCGGAATCGGGTTTCTTCTCAACATCCCCGAAGCCGGTGAGCGGCAAGACCTCATGGATGGCTATTGCATCTGGATCGGGTCGAAGGAACATCCCGGCTGCAAATTATTCCGTTGCAATATTGAAGTGATGGAAACCGAAACCGTTTTCCTGCAGCCTGAAATCTGGCATCTCATCCGTGTAGAGAAGACCGAAAGCCACCTCCGCGTCTTCATCGACGATGTGCTCAAATGCCACTATATCAGCCACACTCCTCTCGGCGGCACGCATATCGGACTTCTTTTGCGCGATGCCGATTTAGAGCTTTCCCATTTGAAAGTCTTCATCGGAAGCCAAAACGTCACGGTGAGCTGCCTTGCAATTCCCGACGCATTTTTGGCCAGCAAAGACTATGCGAAAGCCCTCGTGGAATACCGCAGGATCTCCACCTCATTTCCGGGGCGTACAGAAGGGCGCGAAGCGCTTTTTCTCTCAGGCGTCACACTGTTGGAAGCTGGCCTTGCCAGCGAGAAACCCCGGGCTAGAGCCCAGCTCCTCAGCGCTGCTTTAGAAGAGTTCGGAAAACTCCGCAGCACCGCCGGCGCTCCGCTAGAATATCTGGGCAAATCTTTAGTCTATAAAGCCTTGGGAGAGATCGAAGAAGAGGCCAAATGTTTGGAACTTGCCATCCGGAAATATCCCGGCCACCCGCTTTTTCCGCGGCTTGTCGAGCATGTGATTTTCCGGCTCCATGAATCGTCTTCGCACGACCGGCTTGCCGCTTACCATTTTGCCCTTTTGACCTTGCGCCATCTCCCTCAAATTTACGCCCTTCCCGACCATCAAAAACTGATCGACAGCATGCGGGACAATTGGGAAGCCCTGCCGTATTTCAATCGGGATGCAGTCGCTGTCCAGCTCGCTTTCTTTCTAGCCAGGCCGATTCCGCTCCTGGAGATCATTGAGACGGGGCCCCACATCGAAGATGCCTTCTATGCTCTTTTAGAACTCGGCTGCTTTACCCTCATCAAAGAAAATCCGCGCCTCCCTGAATTTCCCGCGCTCCAAACCGCCCTCTTGGCGCACGAAAAAGGGATAAAAGCTGCCCTTAAAACCGATCTCCAGGATCCCCGGGATCCCCGGCTTCTCCATTATCTTTTCCAAACAGCGCTTGATACGGGCCATGCCAAAGACATCCTCCCCTATGTCAAAGACGACATCTTAAAACTCTGGGCACTGCTGCTGACCGATCGGATAGAAGAGGCCGGCGCCCTTTTTGATAAATACCCGCTGGAGCAGCTCTCTTCAGAAACATCTCCCCTCTTTTCACTTTTCGGGTGCTACCTCTGGGCCACTGAAGGTGAAACCATTGCGCGTGCGCACTTCAATGCTGTGTTGGACATGCCGTATCCTCGCTCTTCTTCGCTCTTAGGACTCTTTTTAGCCGGCAAGATCGACCTGAAAAAGGGATGGATCGAACATGCGCTCCTCTGGGAAAAAATGGAGCTCTATCGACAATTGATGCTATTTTATCACTCTGCTGGTAAACCTAAAGAAGAAGAAAAGTTTTTAAAGGGACTGAGAAAATTTAAGAACCTATCTCAATAAAAAGTTTCAGTCCATTTTTGAGTTCTTTTGAGCCGTTTTTTGACTTACAGTGCAGGGGTAATATACTATGCGATATTACCCCTGCACTGAAAATCAAAAAACGGCCAAAATAATCTCGAAAATGGACGAAAAATTTTATTGAGATAGGTTCCAGAATGCATCAGAAAATCGTTGATGTTCTCATTGTCGGTGCAGGGCCCACAGGACTGACGCTTGCTTGCGAGCTGAGGCGTCGCGGCATCCAAATCCGGCTCATCGATCAACTCCCTGCCCGCACGACCCAATCCCGCGCCTTAGGGCTGCAGGCCCGTTCTTTAGAAGTCTTTGAAAAACTCGGCGTACTCGATCAGATGCTCGATCGCGGGCTTCCCGTCGATACCGTGCATCTCTATGAAAATGGAAAACAGATCGGCATGACGAGCCTCTCGGCCCTCTCGATTGCCTATCCGTTTGTCCTGATCATCCCCCAAGCCGATACCGAAGAGATCTTAACGAACCGCCTGGAGCAGCTTGGCGGCCACATCGAGCGGAGCTTAACGCTGATCGGACTTAGAGGAAATCAAGCGACGATTGCCCATGCTTCCGGAGAAAAAGAAGTCATCACAGCGACCTGGATCATCGGCTGCGACGGCGCCCATAGCGCTGTCCGGCACTCTTTGAAAATTCCTTTCAAAGGAACAAAATTCGCTGAGAATTTTGCTTTGGCCGATGTCACCATCCCTGATTGTCCCTTATCCCGGCGCGACATCCATGGCTTTTTAAGTTCCGCAGGAATTTTAGGCTTCATTGCGCTGCCGAAAAAAAACCAATTCCGTCTCATCACAACATTCCATGATGAGACAAAAACCGCGGATCTCAATATTCCCTTTTTGGAAAAAGTCATTCAAGAGAGGGCCAAGCTCTCTGTTTCCATCCAAGACATCCTCTGGGCTTCGATGTTCACGATCCACAGGCGTATTGTCCCTCGGATGTCCCAAGGATTCGTCTTTCTCTGCGGAGATGCAGCCCATATCCACAGCCCCGCAGGCGGGCAAGGGCTCAATATCGGGATACAAGATGCCTTTAACCTCGCTTGGAAATTAGCCCTCGTCCATCAAGGGCACGCAAGGCCCGAACTTCTGAAGACCTACCAAGAAGAGAGGCATCCGATCGCCCGCAACACTTTGTGGGGAACGACCTTTGCGACATTTTTTATCGCCGCTCCCT
>Ga0182024_10015319_pt1 | contig 14704 bp, 17 predicted proteins | sample P32metaG_FD_120480 | JGI IMG/M metagenome (GOLD analysis project Ga0182024, IMG submission 120480) | Permafrost microbial communities from Stordalen Mire, Sweden - P3-2 metaG (Illumina Assembly) | ecosystem: Environmental > Terrestrial > Soil > Wetlands > Permafrost | place: Sweden: Stordalen... | reverse complement strand
TGGAGGTGGAGCGCGCCGCAGCAGTCGCCGCCACGTCCCGGACGCGCGACCTCGGCCCCCGTGGCGCGCATCACCCGCACCGTCGATCGATGTGTGTCCCGCAGCCAGGCATCCATGACGCAGCCGGTGAAACACCAGGCGGTCGGATCGCCGCCCCGAGGCACGTCGAGTGGTTCGGCAAGCGAGCGGGCCGAAAGGGCCGGCAACCCGAGCCGACGCGGCAGCAGTCGCAGGCGCTGCGCGGCCCATGCGACCCAGGTGAGCGCGATGAGCAACGCATGGACCGGAAGGAGGAGCCGGTAGCCGATCCACTCGGCCACGCGCTGCGTGCGCGACGCCGAGGATCCCCGTTCGTGAAGCGCCGACCGCGTCGATTCCATGAGATGTCCGAACTGGACCGACGACGGACAGGCGGCCTCACAACCACGGCACTGCACGCATTCGTCCATCGCGACTTCGAACGCGGGATCGATCGGCCGGCCTTCGAACTCGACGAGGCGCATCGCCGCGATGCGACCCCTCGGCGACGCGATCTCGAGCCCGGTGACGCGATAGGTGGGACAGTGGGGCAAACACAGCCCACACGAGACGCACGAGGCGAGCTCGTTCGCGTCGAGTCCGAGCGGCCCGCGCCCGACGTTCACAGCGGAAGGCGACCCGGCGCGAGCTTGCGCGCCGGGTCGAAGGCGTCCTTGACACGCCGCATCAACTCCGCGTTCGGCAACGGCCGGCCAAAACCGTCCATCTCGGCTGCGCCGGCCTCACGCAGCAACCAGCCGTCATGATCGTGCGCGGCGGCGCGGGCGCGGCCGAGCGCGGCCGCGTCATCGCCGGCGACGTGCACTGTCCCGACACCGAGTTCGGCACACCAGCGCGCACCGGGGAGTGCGTCGAGGTCGCGTCCGAGGGCGGGCAGTTCGCCGGGTGCAACCGAGATGCGACCGCGGTGTTCGCCGTCGGGGAGCTGGGGCGCTTCGCTCGGGTACAGACCACTCGACTGCGTCTCGATGTCGGACTCGTCGCCCTCCAGCAGGATCCACGTGTGTCGTCCGTCCCACAGCGTTGCCGCGGCACGGAAGCGGTCGGTCGGTTCAGGGGCCCGAAACCAGCGGGCATGGGCGGGGCGTGGCCGACAGCGCAGCGTCAACTGGACGAGCACGCCGAGGGTGCCGAACGAGCCGACCAGCAGGCGGGGCAGGTCGTAGCCGGTGACGTTCTTGACGGTCGGGCCGCCACCCTTGACGACACGCCCGTCGGCGGTGACGAAACGCACCTCGAGCACGTGGTCGCGCAGCGGTCCGTGACGCAGACGTCGGATACCGGACACTCCACACGCAATCACGCCGCCGACCGTCGCGGCACGATCGCGTGGGTCGAGCGCGCATTCCTGACCGTGCGCCGCCAACGTTGCGTCGAGGACCGCGCACGACGTTCCGGCGCCCACAGAAATGGTGAGGTCGTCGGGTTCGTAGCGGGTGATGCCGGCCGGCGCGCTGATCTGCAGCCCTTCGCCCGACGGATTTCCGGTCTCCCACTGGGTGCGCGTCCCGACCGGGACAACAGCATCGGCGTTCGCGACGGACGCGGCGATGGCTTGCACCGCGCTCGCGGTCATATCCATGCGCCGTCGGGGACTCGTTGCAACTCGCCGCACCGGCTTCCCCGCGGCAACACCTTCAGCGGGTTCGCGGCGCCGTCGGGATCGAACGCATCGCGCAGTCTGGCCTGCGCGTCGAGATCATCTGGCGAGAAAAGCAATGGCATCAGATCGCGCTTTTCGATGCCCACACCGTGCTCGCCGGTGAGCACACCGCCAGCCGCGATACACGTCGTGAGGATCTCGCTGCCGGCGTCGTAGACACGCTCCCATACGCCCGGCTCGCGGCGATCGAACACGATCAGCGGATGGAGGTTGCCGTCGCCGGCGTGGAACACGTTCATCGTGATCAGCTGGTGTGCGTCGGCGATCTCGTAGACGCGTCGCAGCACTTCCACCAGACGGGTGCGGGGGACCACCGCGTCGTGGAGGTAATAATCCGGAGCGATGCGCGCAATCGCTCCGAACGCCGACTTCCGGCCCTTCCAGAGCAAGGCGCGCTCGGCGTCGTCGGCTGCGATCCGGACGCTCACCGCCCCGTTGGTCAACGCGATCTCGCGCACGGCATCGACCTGCGCGCTGACACCGCGGTCGAGGCCGTCGACCTCCACGAGCAACACCGCCTGCGCGTCGCGCGGGTAGCCGGCACCCACGAAATCCTCCACCGCGGCCGTGATGCGGGCATCCATCATTTCGAGTGCGGCGGGAAGCACGCCTCCGGCGATGGTGCCCGTCACGGTGGACGCGGCAGCATCGATCGAGTCGAACGCACACAGCATCGTCGCCACCGCGGGCGGATCAGGCGTCAGCCGCACAGCCACTCGAGTCGCGATCCCCATCGTCCCTTCGGAACCCACGAAGCAGCCGCGCAGGTCGTAACCCGCAATGTCGGGTGCGAGCCCGCCCAGCCGGACGACCTCACCGTCGGCGAGCACGACGTCGACGGCGAGCACATGCGCCGACGTCACGCCCGCCGCCAGGCAATGCGGACCCCCCGCGTTCGTCGCGACGTTGCCGCCGATCGTGCACGCCTGCTGCGAAGACGGATCGGGCGCATAGTGCAAGCCGAGGTGCGAGACCGCGCGGGTGAGATCAAGATTGAGCACGCCCGGCTCGACCCACGCGACACGGGCGTGCGGGTCGACGTCGAGGAGGCGGTTCATGCGGGTCGTCACGATCACGACGGCGTCCTCGAGCGGCGTCGCACCACCCGCCAGGCCTGTGCCGCTCCCACGAGCCACAAACGGCCGACCGTGCCGGCGCGCAATGCGGACCGCGGCTGCGACCTCGTCTGCCGACCGAGGCCAGCACACCGCGACGGCATGCCCTTCACTGACGCCTGCGTCGCGGGCATACAGCGCGAGCTCCAGCGACTCCGCGCTGGCACCGGCGGTACCGAGCGCGTCGCGCAGATCAACGAGGAGCGCGTCGTGAGGTCCGATTCGACCAGATTACCGGGGCGTCGGTGCGCCAGTCCGTAACTCATGATCTCGCGGTGGCTACGCTCCGACGCCATGACCGCACCGTCTCGTGAATGGGTAACGATTCCCGTCCCCGGCAAGGAACGCAAGCAGTGGCAGATCGACGTGACCTTTCTCATGTCGTCGTGGCGCTGCATCTTCGGCCAGGGCTGCCAAGGTGTGCTCACCGAGCCGGCCCCCGAGCTCATTCAGGGGTGCTGCTCGTACGGCGCGCACGAATCGGAAAAGAAGGTGAAGGAACACGTCGAGAAGTTGGCCCGGCGTTTGGGCGACGACGAGTGGCAGTTCAAGTCGATCGGCCTCAAGAAGGGCGTATGGGCCAATGCCGGAAAAGGAGAATGGCGCACCCGTCTGCATCAGGACGCATGCGTGTTCCTCAACCGGCCCGGCTTCGAGGCGGGGCCCGGCTGCGCGTTGCATCTCCACGCGCTGAACCGAGGCCAACACTTCTCCCAGACCAAACCGACCGTCTGCTGGCAGCTTCCCCTGCGCACGTTCGATCGTGACGAGGAAGACGACAGCTCGGTCACATCAGTGCTCAGCGAGTTCGGACGTGAAGGCTGGGGTGAGGGTGGGGAGGAGTTCGCGTGGTGGTGCACCGAGGCACCCGAAGCGTTCACCGCACACGAGCCCGTGTACCGGTCGATGGAAACTGAGCTGCGGCTCATGCTCGGCGACCAGGTCTACGACGAGATCGTCAAGTACTGCGACGCGCGGCTCGCGGCCGGGCCGTTGCCGTTGGCGCACCCGGCCGAGGTCAAGGTTTCGATGGGTCGCACTCGCCCACGTAGGCCGTAGTTCCTTGTCGACCCTCGACGCCGCAACTCCCGGCGTGGGCGATTTGCTCGACGATCTGGCCGCCGAGCAGCGAGCACTGCAGGAGGTTTTGGCGTCGATCGATGCCGACGGGTGGTTGTGTCCGACACCGGCACGCGGATGGGACGTGCGAGACACGATCGCCCATCTGGCCGACACCGACGAGATGGCGATCGCGACTGCGACCGACCGGCCCGGTTCGATCAACTCGCGCGCGGCCGCCGCCGCGTCGAGCGAAGACGTGACATACCAGGGCGTCTTGGCCGGCCGTCGGCTTGCGGGCCGTGACGTGCTCACGTGGTGGGAGTCGACCGCGGCGGCCGAGCACGAGATGTTTCGCACCGTCGATCCCAACGTGCGTGTCCCGTGGGGCATCGGCATGCGGCTGGCCTCGTTCGTCACCGCGCGGCTGATGGAGTGCTGGGCTCACGGCCTCGATGTGCGCGCCGCGCTCGGTCGCGAGCCGCACGACACCGACCGCCTCGCCCACATCGCGTGGCTCGCGACCAGGGCGCTCTCCTACGCGTACGGCGTGGCCGGCCGCGAACCGACGACAGAACCTTTGCGGGTCGAGCTCACGCTGCCATCGGGTGCGCCGTGGAGCTTCGGCCCGACGTCAGCGACGAGCCGAATCACAGGCCCCGCGGGCGAGTATTGCCGCGTGTTCGTGCACCGCATGGCGCGGGCCGACGCTCGGGCCGTGCGCGCCGAAGGTCCGGCGGCGATCGACGCGCTGGCCGTCGCCCGCGCGTTCCTGTAGCAGGAGGGACCGGTCGATGCCGCTGTTCTCGTTCGAAGGCCTCCGACCGCGCATCCATGCTTCGGCGTTCGTCGCGCCCACCGCGACGCTGGTCGGCGACGTGATCGTCGAAGAGGGTGCGTCGGTCTGGTACGGCGCAGTGATTCGCGCCGACTACGCGCCGGTCATCGTGCGGCGGCGCGCCAACGTGCAAGACAACGCGGTGATCCACGGCTCGCCAGGACTCACGACCGACGTCGGGATCGGAGTCACCGTCGGCCACAACTGTGTGGTTCACGGCGCGCTCCTCGACGCAGGTTGCATCGTCGCCAATGGATCCGTCGTCCTCGACGGTGCGACCGTCGGTGCCCGGGCGCTTGTCGCCGCGGGCTCGGTCGTCGCGGCCGGCGCGTCGATCCCTGCCGGCATGCTCGCCTCCGGTTCGCCTGCGGTCGTACGCAGACCGGTCAAGGGCAGCGGCGCCGAAACCTGGGTCGAGCTGAACCCGGGGGCGTACGCGGAGCTTGCGCAACGTCATCGCCGCGGCATCGCGTTCGTCGAACGGGAGGAGTGAACACCTCGATTTAGAGGTAGAGGCCGGACTGGCCCTCGGCCCGTGTGGACGCGATGGCGTGCACATCCCGCTCGCGCAGAATGAGGTACTCCTCACCTCGGATCTCGACCTCGAAGCCGGTGTCCGGCGAGAAGAGCACCCGGTCCGACACCTCGATCGTGCGCACAGTCGGTCCTGCCGCCACGACCTCAGCCCAGACCAGACGCCGGTCGACGTTGGCGGTCGCGGGAATGAGAATCCCGGCCCGAGACTTCCGTTCGCCGGCCTCGGTCGACGGGGCCAGGAGCAGCCGATCCGCGGTCATGCGTATCGAATGTTTGACCTCGTCGTGCGGGTCGGCCGCCATACAACGGCCAGGTTATCGACGCTTCGCGCTCGATCCGGCTCCGGACCGGAATGCCAGCACAGCCTCCGCCGACCTCCCGCCGCCATCTGGGAACGCTCGTCTTCGACGCGGCGCTGCCCGTCTGGACCTGCAGGAGCGGGACGACCGGGCCCCCGCCCACCGGACCGCCTCCCGCGGCGCGAGGACTGTCAGCGCGTTGACATCGCCGTCGACGCCGACGAGATCGACGCGAAGCCTGAACCGCCCACCGTCACGCTCGTGCATCAGCATCGGTGCTGGTGCAAGGTATGTCGCTCCTGGTGAAGCCACGTCGGCTTCGCGGACCGTCACGCCCGCGACCGGTGTCGACCCGTCCGAGGGCACGACCGCCGGCCGTTCCGCTGCCCGATGAGCGGCACCGTCGTGGTCAAAAGATTTCGTCGCCGGCACCCGCCCGATGGTCCGCCGGCACCGCTGACTGAGTAGCCTCGCACCGCGACCATGCTGGAAACCACCCTGCCCGTCGAAGTCCGGCGCCCGCTCGCGGCGACGTTGGGCGCGTATCTGCGGCTCACCAAGCCCCGAGTCATCGAGCTGCTGCTCATCACCGCGGTGCCGCCGATGTTCCTCGCCCGCGAGGGCGTGCCGCCGTTGGGTCTGATGCTGTCCGTCGTCGTTGGTGGCGCGATGGCTGCCGGCGGTGCCAACACGATCAACTGCTGGATCGAACGTGACCGCGACCAGCTCATGCGCCGCACCCTCTCGCGTCCACTGCCGCAGGGTGAGATCGTTCCGTCGCGCGCGCTGATCTTCGGGATCGCATTGAACGTTGTCGCGTTTGGCCTCCTCGCGTCGACCGCGAACCTGCTGGCCGCGGCGCTCACGATCTCCGCGACGCTGTTCTACGTGTTCGTGTACACACTGTGGCTCAAACCCCGCACCGTCCAGAACATCGTGATCGGCGGCGCAGCGGGCGCAGTTCCGGCGCTCGTCGGATGGGCGGCTGTGCGGGGGAGTCTGGCCGCGCCGGCATGGCTGCTGTTCGCGATCGTGTTTTTCTGGACGCCGGCGCACTTTTGGGCGTTGGCGGTGAAATACCGCGACGACTACGCGGCGGCAGGTATTCCGATGCTTCCGGTGGTGCGCGGCATCGAGGAGACCACCCGCCAGATCGCCGCGTACGCCATGGTCACCGTGGCGGTGACGTTCGCGATGACGCTCACCGGCGACGTCGGCCGGTTCTACGCCGCCGCCGTGCTGGTCCTCGGAGCGATCTTCGTGGTCCGTGCGCTCGCGTTGACCCGCACCCCGACCCCCCAGGCTGCGATTCGATTCTTCGCATGGTCGAACGTGTACCTGATGCTGGTGTTCGTCGCCGTTGCCGTCGACGCGCTCATCCGCTAGCACGGGCGACGAAAGCCCCCGGCGGCCATCGCGCGCCGCCATCGCGGTGCTGGTGCTTGTGTCGTTGGCGATTCCGGCCGGTGCTCTCGCGTTGATCGTCGCCCACCGAGGTGATCAAGACCCGAGTTCGCCCGCCGCGCCGTCCGCGCCCGGCCCGGCCACCGACACCAGCAAGGCTCGGGTCGGCACGATCGCGCCGGACTTCACCCTGACGAGCACAACCGGCGCGACGGTCAGGCTCTCGGCGCTGCGCGGTCACCCAGTTGTCATCGCGTTCTTCGCGTCGTGGTGCTATCCCTGCGAGCAGGAACTCCCGGTACTGCAACACTTCGCGCGCGCCGACGCGGGCCGACTGCAGGTGATCGGGGTGAACTTCCAGGACCTCCCGAGCGACACCGCGAACTTCGTACGCCAGCTCCATATCACCTTCCCGGCGTTGCTCGAAGATCCCCGCGGTCCGGTAGCCGACCGTTACGGCATTCTCGGGATCCCGCAGACCGTGTTCGTCGACGCACACGGCATCGTCCGCGGCCGGGTTTACGGACAGACGAGCCAGCCCGCGCTCGAGCCGGCCATCGAGGACCTCATACGCGGCGTCAACATCAGGCCGGTCTGAGAGGCTCGGTTCCTATTCCTCCCAGCGGAACCAGCGCGCCGCGGCCAGCGGCGCGAACACCGCCCACGCGACGAGCACCGCGAGCTGACCGGTCGGGAACGCCTGGGTGGACAGCACCGACCTGACAGTGTCGGAGAGCGCGGCTGCTGGGAGCGCTTTCGCGAACGCCTGCATGACGCCAGGAAGCTTCGAGAGCGGATAGGCCATCCCGCCCAGGAACAGCAACACGAGGAAGAGCGCGTTCGCGGCCGCGAGATTCGCTTCCGCACGCAACGTGCCGGCCATCAGCAGCCCGATACCAGCGAACGCGACCGTGCCGACGAGGAGCAGCCCGACGGCCGCGACAAGTCCGCCCGGCACGTGCCAGCCCAACGCGACCCCGGTCACCACGACGAGGAGCGCCTCGACGAGCTCGAAGACCAACACGGTCGCGGTCTTGGCGGCGAGCAGACCGCCCCGGGACAGTGGCGTCGATCCCAGCCGCTTCAGCACGCCGTAGCGCCGCTCGAACCCGGTGGCGATGCCCAACGACACCATCGCAGCCGCCATCACCGCGAGTGACAGCACTCCCGGAACGAGGAAATCGACCGGATGTTTGAAGTTCGTCGGGATGGTGGTATCAACCTTGGCGAAGAACACGAGGATGCCGAGCGGCACCGCCAGCGTGACGATCAGGTTCTCGCCGCGGCGGAGCTGCAGCACGAGCTCCGCTTTCGACTGCGCGGCCAGCGCTTGCGGCCTCATCGCGCGCTCATCGGCCCCGCCGGGTTCGGCCGGTCGGGTGCGCGACATCCGGTTCGGTCACGACCGCTTCCGCGGTGATCTGCAGGAATACGTCCTCCAGGGAGCGCCGGCCCGATTGCAGCGACGTGAGCGTCGCGTCGCGATCCCGCAAGAAGCACGCGAGATCCGCGATACGGGTCGGTGTCACGTCGCTACGCACAACGTACTCTCCGGGTCGCACCTCGACGGCCGCTCCTTTGTCGAGGCCCAGCGCCTTGGCAAGGACGCTCACGTCGAGACCGGCGTCGGCCGCGAAGACGATCTCGTCGCCCGACTGGTGGCGGGTGAGCTCCGCTGGCGAACCGAGCGCCGCGAGCCGACCACCGGTGATGATCGCGACGCGGTCGCAGAGCGTCTCGGCCTCATCCATCGCGTGCGTCGTGAGCAAGACCGTCACGCCCCGAGCGCGCAGCTCTCGGACGAGGTTCCACGTGGTCGCGCGCGCGTGCGGATCCATGCCGGCCGTCGGCTCGTCGAGAAACACGACGTTCGGGCGTCCCACGAGCGCGCACGCGAGCGACAGCCGTTGAGCCTGACCGCCGGAAAGGCGCCGCACGGGTGTGCCGGCAGCCTCCCGGAGCCCGACGAGCTCGAGGAGTGCGTCGGGCGATTCGGCCGGCTCGTAGTACGAGGCGAACAGGCGCAGGAGCTCGGGCGGCCGCAGGCCCGGATACAGCCCGCCCGATTGCAGCATCACGCCGATCTGGGGACGGAGGGAACGTCCTTCACGCACCGGGTCGAGGCCGAGAACCCGCACCGTGCCCGAATCGGGCTGGCGGTACCCCTCGAGGATCTCGACGGTCGTGGTCTTGCCCGCTCCGTTCGGTCCGAGCAGACCGAACACCTCGCCCGCGCCCACCTCGAAGTCGAGTTCGCGCACTGCCGGGATCGACCCGTACGACTTGCAGAGCGCGACGACAGAAATTGCGGTGTCGGCGGTGGCCACCGCTCAGGAATCCCGCCACGCGACGTACGCCGCGAGCTCGTCGAGCCAGCCGCGTGCCACGTCGGATACCGGCGCCGCGGCCACAGCCGCCCGCGACTCGACGACGAGTCGGTCGATGGCAGCTTCGACGTCGTCGAGCGCTCCGGTGCGCACGAAGAGCGCTTGCAGGTCGGCGACGTCGGATTCGGTCAGGTCGGCGGAGCCGAGCTGGTCGAGCAAGTCGCGGTCACGGTCTGTCGCACGCGCGCTCGCGATGGCGATGAGCGGGGTCGGCTTGCCTTCGCGCAGGTCGTCGCCGACCGGCTTGCCGGTCACTGCCGTCTCGCCGAACGCGCCGAGCACATCGTCGCGCAGTTGGAAGGCTTCGCCCATTGGCAGCCCGATCGCCGAGAACGCATCGGACAACTCGGCGTACCGTCCGGCGAGGGCCGCGCCGAGATGCAGCGGCCGCTCCACCGTGTACTTCCCCGACTTGTACGTCGCGATGCGACGGGCGGTCGCCGCGTCGGTACGGGCCGTCGCCGTGCCCACGAGGTCGAGCGACTGCCCGACGCACAGCTCGAGACGCAGCTCGTCGAAGATCGCCTGCGCGGCCGGCGGCGCGCCTCGCAACAAGATGTCGGCGTAGACGAACGCGAAGTCCCCGACGAGGATTGCCATCCCGTCGCCGAACCGGCGAGCCGGTCCGCGCCACGACGCCACTTCGTGCTGACGGGCGAACTGGCGGTGCACCGCGTCGCGACCGCGCCGGATCTCCGATCCGTCCATGATGTCGTCGTGGACGAGGGCGAAGGTGTGCACGAGCTCGAGTGCGGCAGCAACACGGACGATCGTGTCGTCGTCGAGCGCTCCGCCCGCGCCGACGAACGCGCACGCGCAGAACGCCGGGCGAAGACGCTTCCCGCCCGCTGCGACGAAGTCGCGCAGCGCGTTGAACGGATCGCCGAGTGCGGCGTCCACTTCGATCCAGCGTTTCTGTTCGGCTGCCAGGAACACGTCGATACAAGCCTCGACACGGTCGGTGACCGGATCGAGCGCTTCCGGAAAGGCCGCAGTGCGCGCGGCCGTGGGCGCCATAGCGAGCCAGGCTACGTCGCGGGATGCGAGCAGCCGGTATCGCCGTCGTGCCGTGTCTAACCTGCGCCTGTGCTGCAGTTTCTGTCCGACGAGTGGATCGCCGCGCTGGGCGACGCGTGCCGCGGCGCAAACGTGGCACGCGGAGGCGGGGCGGACCGTCTCGTGGTCGAGCCTGCCGTGCACGACGTACCTGACCGCGGCGAGGTCCGCTATCGGGTGTTGTTCGACGAGACTTCCTGCGCAGTCGAACGACCCTGCCTGGATGCCCCGACCGCCGACGTGCGCCTCGAAACCGACTACGTCACCGCGGTTGCCCTCGCACGAGGCGAGACCAACGCGCAGGCCGCGCTCGCCGACGGCCGGCTGCGCGTCTCGGGCGACGTCGCGCGGCTCGCCGCTCACGCGTCTGCCCTGTCCCGGCTCGACGACCTGTTCGTGGCAGTCCGCACCGTCACGACATATCCGCAGCTCCCCGAACGAGGAGCATGACCCGCAGTCATAGGCTGGCCGTCGTGCCCGAACCGCACCGAACTCATGTGGGGTGATGTGACCCCGGCCGAACGTTTGCGCGCCGTGACCCGACGCGGTGTCGACGAGGACCGCCTCGCCGTCGAAGCCGCCGATGCGCTCGCCGGATTCGCGTCCGAACCGGCGAGCCTCGTCGTCGCGTGCCGTCGGGTCCTGGCCCATCACCGGTCGTGCGGTCCGCTGTGGTGGGTATGCGCGAGAATCCTCGCCGCGCCCGATGCCGCCAGAGGCGCCCGTGAGGCGTCGCAACTGCTCGAAACCGACCGCACCGCCGACCGGCTCGGCGCAACCTTGCCGTTGCTCGACGAAGACCAGGTCATCGCGGTGGTCGGCTGGCCCGACGCGGTCGATCTGGCCTTGGTGGAGCGGCTCGACCTGGCCGCGGTCGCGTTGCGGGTCGAAGGGTCCGATCCTGCGCCGGCGTTGCGGCGCCGGGCGAGTACACGAAGCGTCCGGATCGTCGACGCGTGGGATCCGGCCCTGACCGACATTGCCCGATTCCTCGTGCCGGCGGCTGCGATCGGTCCCGATCATTGTCTCGTCCCCACCGGAACCGCCGACGCGCTCGACCTCTTGGGCGCCGCGGTGCGCGAAGTCTGGGTCGTCGGCGGGGTCGGTCGGGTGCTGCCGGCCCGCCTCTACGACGTCGTGCGCCAGGCCGCCGTCGCCTCGGTCGACGATCTCAGCGACGACGGTTCGCGAGTGGAGGAACTTGCGATCGGCCGCGTCGACTGCATCGCCGGGCCGCGAGGTGTCCAGCGTGCATCGGACGCGGCCTCACGTTCGGACTGTCCCGTCGTTCCCGAACTTCTTCGGCCGCTCGACTGACGCGTCGCGCGGCGGTCGGCTACACGTCGATGACGCCGCCGGGGCCGCTCGGCCCGCCCGGACCGAGCCGGTACACCCGCCCGCGGAAACGACGTTTCAGCGCGCTCCGTGCCGCAAACCGCGACGGCGGAAACAGCAGCACCAGCCCGAGCGCGCCGGTCACGAAACCGGGAACGAACAACAACACTCCCCCCGCGAACACCAGCGCCCCATCGATGAGCTCGTTCGTGGGTACCACGCCGTTGTCGACCTGGTCGCGCATCCGCCGCAGCACGGAGAATCCCTCACGGCGAGCGAGCCATGCGCCCGCGATCGAGAACAACACCAGCAAGCCGATCGTGTCGGCCCCACCGATATGGTGCGCGACCTGGATCGCGACGGTGATCTCCACGATCGGCAGGACGACAAAGACGAGCGCGAACACCGCGAGCACGAAGCGAGCTTACCGACTTGTCAAAACAGTCCGCCGTCAACGCCGATCCGCTGTCCGGTCACATACGACGCGCGCTCCGAGACGACGAACCGTACGGCGTCGGCGACCTCTTCCGGCGAGCACACATGCCCGAACGGGCTGCGTGCGTCGATCGTGCGGATGTCGTCGACGCCCATCGCGCCTTTGACGAGCCGCCGACCCATCTCCGTGTCAACCAACCCGGGTGCGACGACATTCACGTGGATACCGTTCCTGCGCTCCTCCTTCGAGAGCGTCCACGCGAGCGCTTCGAGCGCAGCCTTCGCCATGTTGTACGGGGCCGAGTTGGCGGCCATATAGACGACCGCCGCGCTCGAGATCATCACAATGTCGCCACGCGGGCGGGTGCGCATCGATGGCAGCACCAGTTTCGAGCAGGTCCACGCACCGAACGCGTGGGTGCGCCACACGCGGTCCAGTTCTGCCGGATCCGTGTCGGCCACCGTCTGGCCTCGCGACGCGATGCCGGCGTTGTTCACAAGGATATCGACCGCGCCGAAGTCGGCGAGCACCCGCGTGACCATCTCCGCGCACGCGGCGCCGTCGTCGACCGCTGCCGCGTATGCGATCGCCCGACGGCCGAGGCGTTCGATCTCCGCGACGGTGTCTGTGGCGGCGGCGTCGTTCTTGCGGTAGTTCACCGCGACATCCGCGCCGTCGGCGGCGAGACCGAGCGCGATCGCCTTGCCGATCCCCCGGCCGGCACCGGTGACCAGCGCGACCCGTCCGGCCAGCTCGTTCCCCTGTGACGCCAACGGTTGGACTCCTTGTCGTCTATTCGTCTGTGAACGCCGGCGGACGCTTCTCGGCGAATGCCTGCATGGCTTCGATCAGGTCGCCGGTGAAGCTCGAGAGCACCTGCGTGCGGTTCTCGAGATCGATACCTGCTTGCAGGCTGCCGATCTCCAGTTGGCTCCACATGACCTCTTTCGTCATGCGAACACCGAACGGGCTGTTGCCGACAATGAGTTCGGCCGTCTCCCGCGCCGATGCGACGACATTCCCGTCGTCGACGACGCGGGTGACGAGACCGATTCGGTCGGCTTCGGCCGCGTCGACGAACCGACCGGTGAGGAGCAGCTCGAACGCACGCGACGCGCCGACCAGCCGGGGAAGCAACCACGACACGCCGATGTCGCAGCCCGACAGCCCAACCCGCACGAACGCGACATTGAACCGTGCGCTCGCAGCCGCGACGCGAACGTCACTCGCCAACGCGAGCGCGAGTCCACCACCCGACGCGGCGCCGTTCACCGCAGCGACGATTGGCTGCGGCATCGAACGCATCTTGGGCACGAGACCAGCAATCGTCTTCTGAACGGTCATGCCTGCTTGCGCCCGGCCGAGTCTGTGCGCGGCCGGTGGCGATGCACCCTCGGTCAGGTCGAGTCCGGCACAAAACCCTCGGCCGGCACCCGTGAGCACGATCACCCGGCACGAGCGATCCTCGGCGAGCGTGTCGAACGCCGCGTGCAGCTCCGAAACAAGCGCATGATTCATCGCGTTGAGTCGCTCCGGACGATTCAGCGTGATCTGCGTGATTCCGTTCGCGACGTGCTCAACCAGAACTGCTTCGGTCACGACGAACTCCTGGTGTCCGCCAGCGCACGGGCGCGGCTGAGCAGTCTCGGTGCGCCGAGCCGTTCGCACCAGTCGCCGAACCGTTCGGTTGGTCCGCGCCAGCGCCACTCGTCGAGCGTGCCGACGTCGGCGTCGGTACGCAGCGTGGCGAGCACTTTGAAACAGGCGACGACCTCGCGGCCCGCGGTGAGTGTCGCCGCAAGTCGCTCGACGCCCCGCAAGTCCGGCACATCCCAGGTGCGTCCGTCGTCGGGGATGTCCTCCACGTGGCGATACCGCCGCAGCAGCGCAGCCGCACTCTTGGCGCCGAACCCCGGCAGCCCCGGGAAGCCGTCGGCGCTGTCGCCCACCAGCGCCAGCCAGTCGGGGATCGATTCAGGTGCGACACCGAACTTGTCGCGCACGCCGTCAGCGTCGAGCAAGATCTCCCTGCGCCGGTCGAGCTGCACGACCTTGCCTCCGACGCATTGGCCCAGGTCCTTGTCGGGCGTGCAGATGAACACTTGCTCGACGCGGGGATCCGCGGCCGCGACGAGCGCGCCGGTCGCGAGGGCGTCGTCGGCCTCCAACTCCACCATCGGCCAGACCGCGACCCCCATCGCAGCGAGCGCATCTTCCAACAACTCGAATTGGGCGAAAAGCTCGGGATCGATGCCCTCGCCGGTCTTGTAGCCGGCCCAGAGGTCGTTGCGAAACGACGGGATCACATGATCGGTCGCGACCCCGACGTGCGTGGCGCCCGATTCGAGCATCGCCAGGATCGATGTCGTGACCGCCCGGGTGGCGCCCACCTCGACTCCCTCGGGATCCAGGTGCCCCGGCCTCGGCGCAAGGTACTGACGGAAAAGCTCGTAGGTGCCGTCGACGAGGTGCACCTGCATGGGCCGAGCCTCGCACAGATCGCGGATGTGCCACACGTCACATCTGCTCACGCTCC
>Ga0182024_10015318_pt1 | contig 14705 bp, 11 predicted proteins | sample P32metaG_FD_120480 | JGI IMG/M metagenome (GOLD analysis project Ga0182024, IMG submission 120480) | Permafrost microbial communities from Stordalen Mire, Sweden - P3-2 metaG (Illumina Assembly) | ecosystem: Environmental > Terrestrial > Soil > Wetlands > Permafrost | place: Sweden: Stordalen... | reverse complement strand
TTCACCAATACTGCCTCTCTCAGTCCCGGTTTGGCCCGTAAGATCACCGCGCAGGATCTTCCGCAACCTCAACCGCCAGCGATGCTGCCGCGGGTGGAGATGTATCTGGCAGCCGGTTTTGGCAGGAGCGGCGCGCGGCCTGAGAAGGCTGTTCCGAAGGCCCCGGCCGGCTTCAAGGTCGACATCTATGTGGGCAGCGGCCTCACCAATCCGCGACAAATCCGCAGAGCCCCGAACGGTGATATTTTCGTCGCCGACACGGACGGCGGAGTGGTTCGAATCTTCCGCGGCATCACGGCCGACGGCAAACCGCGGGAATCTTCGGTGTACGCCAGTCTTCGCGCGCCGTTCGGCATTAACTTCTATCCGCCGGGACCGAATCCGGAATGGGTGTATGTGACTAACACCAGCACGCTGGTGCGATACGCCTATAAGAACGGCGATCTCGAATCCACCGGAGAGCCGGAGAAGCTGGTGACCGACATTCCCTCGGGGGCCGGACACTCAACCCGCGACATCGTCTTTTCCAAAGACGGCAAAAGCCTTTTTCTGGCGGTTGGATCGGCTTCCAACAATGACGACACTAAGGCCGAATTCCACCGCGCCAACATCTTGGAGTACACACCCGAAGGCAAATTCGTGGGCATCTATGCGTCAGGGATTCGAAATCCCGTGGGCCTGGCGATTCATCCGGAAACGGGCGAGTTGTGGACCTCCATCAATGAACGCGACAACCTGGGCGACAACCTGGTTCCCGACTATGTGACCCATGTAGCGCGCGGCGGCTTCTACGGCTGGCCGTGGTTCTACATCGGCGGCAATCAGGATCCGGCCCATGCCGGCAAACACTCCGAGTTGAAGGACAAGGTGATCGTGCCTGACGTCCTGATACAGGCCCACAGCGCTTCGCTCGGCATGACCTTCTATGACGGTAGGATGTTTCCGGCCGAGTATTCGGGCGATGCTTTTGCAGCCGAGCACGGATCGTGGAATCACTCCCAGGGCTCAGGACGCGAAGTGATTCGCATCCCGCTAGAGAAGGGTCGAGCTACGGGCGTCTATCAGGACTTCCTCACTGGATTCGCCACCGATGGAAAGGCTTGGGGCAGACCTGTCGGCGTGGCTGTAGCAGCAGACGGATCGTTGCTTGTCACCGACGACGGCGCTCGAGTGATTTGGCGCGTCAGCTATCAAGGCAAGTAAGGGCGCAGCCGAAATAAACCCAACTCTCCGTTGTGCCCAAAAGGAGTATATGATGTGTACCAGTCTCCGCCGGGATAGGGCGGCGGGGGAAGTTATGCGATTCAGCGCCATCGTCAATCCGTTGGTTCTCGCCGGCCTTTGGGCGGTTCTATTTTCGAGCCCCGCCGCAGCATTGGGTGTGTGCGCCGATCCCGATTACCTGCCGTATTCCAATCGGGCCGGGGCCGGGTTTGAGAACAAAATCGCGGAGGCAGTCGCAAAGGCGCTGGGTGAAACCGTGCAGTACACCTGGGCCAGCCAGCGCGGCCATGGGGGCTTTCCCCAGTTCCTGTCGTCCACACTCGATGCCAAGAAGTGCGACGTCATCATGAGCATTCCCTATGCCAGCCGGGAAGAGCTTACCACGCAGCCTTACTACATCTCGTCGTACGTTTTCGTTTTCGACAAGAGCAAAAAGTTCGACATCACAAGCATGGATTCACCGGCGCTGAAGAGGGTGAAGGTTGGGTTTGAACGCGAGACGCCCGCCGAGGACGCGCTCAAGATGCGCGGGATGATCCCGGCCGCGATGGCGTTTGACGTCGCCACTGATAACGACCAGTCGCCCGCGCTGATGCTGGATGCACTGAAGAGCGGAAAGATCGACGTCTTGATTACGTGGCAGCCTGCCATTGGGGCATTCTTACGCGGTACTCCGGATCTGGAAGTTGTGCCGGTTCCGAACGAGCGAGCCTTGGGCCCTCCGGAGCAATACGCGTTTCCGATGTCGATGGGCGTTCGCACCGGCGACGAAGCGTTGAAGAAAAGGCTGGATGAGGTGATCGTAAATCACCAGTCGGAACTTACCGCCATCCTGACTGAAGGTGGGGTGATTTCGGCAGCGCCACGGCACGGAGACACGCAGCATTGAGACGCGGCATTCTGATAATCATTATGATCTCGGCTGTGGTGGCATCGGCCGCCGCGCAGGATGCAGAGAAGCTGATCAAAGATAGCGATTGCTCTTCTTGCCACGCCCTGGATCGCCAGGTGGTTGGCCCGGCTTATGCTGCCATAGCCAAAAGCCATGCCGGGCAAACGGATGCGGTTGAAAAACTAGCCACGAAAATCCGGGATGGCGGCAACGGCATGACGCCTCATCCGGATTTGACGGAGGGGCAGCGCACGACGATGGCGAAATGGATTCTTTCCCAGACCGCCTCGGCAACCGCTCCCGGCGAGAGCGAGACGAAAACGTATCCTTACAAGTTGAAAGATGGGACTACGGTGAGCTTGGATTTCCCTGTCTTCTTAGAAGGCCAAGGACCAAAAGTAACCAAGGAAGTCTTTCACGGCTATCAACTCTATAATTCGTACTGCTACCGTTGTCATGGCACGGATGCCAGCGGCAGCCAGCTAGCTCCCGATCTACGGCACTCACTCGCGGTTGGAATGAAGCAGCGCGATTTTCTGTCAATCGCGATGGCGGGGAAAAAGGAACAAGGCATGCCCGCCTGGGCCGGCTTTCTTAGCGAGGATGATGTTGTTCACATTTTCCGGTACGTAAAAGGACGAAGCCTCGATCTGGTTTCACCCGGCAGGCCACCGTCCGCGCAGGACTAAAGAAAAGGAGTTCTTGAAATGAACCCGACGAAGCAGCTCTTCCGCCTTACGATTGCATTCGGGGCTTGCGCTCTGCTTGCTCCCGTGATTACCGTTGCCGACGATACGCTCCAAAAGGATTCCCAGGATCCCAATCAGTGGGTAATTCCCTTGGGCAATTACGCCGGCAGCCGGCACAGCAAACTAAATCAGATCACTAATAAAAACGCCGGAAAGCTGAAGGTTGCTTGGACCATGTCCACCGGCACTCTGCGCGGGCAAGAAGGCCAGCCGCTGGTGGTTGGGAACATGATGTACTTCGAAAGCTCGTACCCGAACTTCGTGTACGCCATCGATCTGGATAAGATTGGGCAAATCGTTTGGAAGTTCGCGCCGGAGCAGGACAAGTTTTCACCATCGGTGGCCTGCTGCGATCTGGTGAACAAGGGCGTAGCGTATGCCGACGGGAAGATTCTCATTTCCACGTTGGACACGCATGTCTACGCGCTGGACGCGAAGACCGGCAAGGTGCTCTGGAGCGTTCAGAACGGCGATCCGCAGCTGGGGCAGACCATGACCATCGCTCCGTTAGTGGTGCATGACAAAGTGATCGTTGGCATTTCGGGCGGAGAGTACGGAGTGCGTGGACATCTCACCGCGTACGATCTCAATACCGGCAAGATGGTATGGCGCGCCAACAGCGTGGGTCCCGATCAAGACATCCTCTTCGATCCCGCCAAAACGGTGGATGCAGCCACCCAACAACCGGTGGGCAAAGATTCCAGTCTCAAGACGTGGGTGGAAGATGGATGGAAACTCGGCGGCGGCACGACGTGGGGCTGGTACACGTACGATCCGCAGCTCAATCTGGTGTACTACGGCAGCGGAAATCCTGGAACGTGGAATCCCGGACAGCGGCCTGGCGACAACAAATGGTCCACCAGTTTGTTCGCGCGCAATCCCGATACCGGCGTGGCGGCGTGGGTTTATCAAATGACTCCGCATGACGCGTGGGATTACGACGGCATCAACGAGAGCGTGCTCACCGACAGCGTTATCGACGGCCAAACCATCCCCACCATGACGCATTTCGATCGCAATGGATTCGCGTACGTGCTGGATCGCCGCAATGGCAAGCTTCTCAGAGCGAACAAGTTCGACCCGTCCACCAACTGGGCCGAGAAGATCGACATGCAGACCGGCCGTCCGGTTCTTAACGATGCCAAGATGACCAAGGAAGACGTCAACGTGAAGGACATTTGTCCGGCCGCGCAGGGCGCGAAAAATCATCAGCCCGCGTCTTACGATCCTAAGAGCAAGCTGTTCTATCTGGGCACCAATCACATCTGCATGGATTACCAGGCGTTCAGCGTGAAGTATCGCGGCGGCTTTCCGTATGTCGGCGCGACGCTGAGCATGTTCCCGGCCGACCACGGCGATGTTCGGGGCAGGCTGATCGCCTTTGATCAAGTTACCGGGCAGACAAAATGGTCGGTCAACGAAATGTTCCAAGTGTACAGTGGGCCGTTAACCACCGACGGCGGCGTGCTCTTCTACGGCACACTGGATGGCTGGTTCAAAGCTGCCGACCAGGCTACGGGAAAGATTCTGTATCAATTCCATGCGCCATCCGGCATCATCGGCAATCCCATTAGCTACACGCACAAGGGTAAGCAATATGTTGCGGTGCTCACCGGAGTGGGAGGATGGGCGGCCATCGGTCTTGCCGAGGGGCTGACGAAAGGGACTGAAGGCCTGGGCGCCGTGGGCCTCACCGCATCGCTCGCAGACTACACGAACCTGGGCGGAACGTTGATCGTTTTCTCGCTCGAATAGACCGATCGGGGTCTCGGCATCGTTAAAGACCTCGCGGTTGGGGTCGCCGTCCAACCGTGCGTTAACATAAAGTCAGATGGGTCTTTTAATCGTCGACGACGACGCTGAATTGTGCTCTCTGCTCAAGGAATTCCTGGAGCGTGAGAGCTTCACGGTGCAATGCATTCACGAAGGCCACGCGGCGCTGGAAGCGGCGCAACAAGGTGGGTACGACTTGATTGTCCTGGATGTGATGCTGCCCGGCCTGGACGGTTTCGAAATCCTCAAGCGGCTGCGCCTCACCAGCCGCGTTCCAGTGTTGATGCTGACGGCGCGGGGTGAAGATGTGGATCGGATTGTGGGCCTCGAACTGGGGGCTGACGATTATCTTCCCAAGCCATTTAATCCGCGCGAACTGGCGGCACGCGTCAAGGCGATTTTACGGCGCACCGAAGCCCGGATCAATCGCGGCAAGGTGGAGATCAACGGAGTGGCGCTAGATCCGGGAACGCGCGAAGTAACGTGCGACGGCAAGCCGGTGGAGGTAACCACTCTGGAATTCGATATCCTGGAACAGCTGATGCGGAACGCCGGCCGGGTAGTATCGCGGGACGGATTGATGGAGAGCCTCTACAACCGCAAAGCCACGCCATTTGACCGGTCCATCGACATGCACGTCAGCCATCTGCGGCGCAAGCTGGAAAGCAGCCGGCCGGTGATCAAGACCATTCGCGGCGTGGGCTATCAGTTCTGCCAAAGTCCGGAGGACGCGCTCACTGGGACGACTTGATGCCATGAGATCTCTTTTTGCAAAAACGCTGCTCTGGTTCCTGGCTACAACCGCCGTTGCGATCGCCGGCATCATCATTACGACAGCGGCGACCTTTAGTTCGGCCGAGGGACGCGGTCCGCTAGGCATGCTGCTGAGCGTGCAGACCGAGCAAGCGAAACGTGCGTATGAGACCGGCGGCAGGGACGCATTGGCCGCGGCGCTGGCGAAATTCCAACAGATCACTCAGTTTCGAGTGGTGTTCACCGACGCCAAAGGCACGGATCTGTTGACGGGGAAAGCGCACCCTGAGTTGATGACGCTGCCGAAACCGCGCGGCCGTTGGCGTCTGCCTTATCCGTTTGGCGGAAGGTCGCCGATTATCGCGCGGCAGGATTCCACGCACCAGTACCGGCTCTTCTTGATCGATCAACGGCGCAACTGGACGTTCTTCTTCCTGCAGCCGCAGCATTTATGGATCATCGGGTTGGTGGTGCTGTTGTGCTACGCCTTCGCTTATCATCTGACGTCGCCGGTGCGGCGTTTGCGCGCGGTTGTGGATTGCTTCGGGCGCGGCGACTTCTCGGCGCGAGCTCCCGCCAATCGTAAGGATGAATTGGGCGAACTGGCCCGCAGCTTTAATCAAATGGCGAGCCGTATTCAGACCCTGCTGTCGGCCGAACGCCGCTTGCTGCTCGACATTTCGCATGAACTGCGTAGTCCGCTGGCGCGACTGGGTGTCGCCGTGGAACTCGCGCGTTCCGGCGAAGATCGCGATCACATGCTGGATCGCATTCAAAAAGAGGCCGACCGCTTGAATGAACTGGTGGCGGAGCTGCTGCAGGTAACACGCGTGGAAGCGGATCCATCCATGCAAAAGACGGATGCCGTTCATCTGGATGAACTGCTGGCCGATCTGGTGTACGATTCTCTGCTCGAGGCCAAAGCGAAGGACTGCACTCTGCTGCTGAAAGCCCCGGCCTCGGCCGTCGTCAGCGGCGATGAAGAACTGATACGCCGGGCGCTGGAGAACGTGATCCGAAATGCCATCCGTTATGCGCCGAGAGCAACATCGGTGGATGTGGAACTGGCGAGGCTGCACGATGCCGCGCTCATCAGCGTGCGCGATTACGGCCCGGGCGTTCCGGAAGAAGCGCTGACCAGGATCTTCGATCCGTTCTATCGCGTCGATTCCGACCGCAATCGATCGAGCGGCGGATTGGGCTTGGGCCTTGCGATTGCGCGACGCTCGGTGCAATTGCACAAAGGCAAACTCACCGCGCAAAATGCGCATCCCGGCTTGCTGGTGACCATAGAATTTCCCATCGGCCAGCCTGACAGTAGCGCGGCCGCGCCCAAGCCTGTTTCGACGCCTACTCCGGTTTCAGCAGCTTGATGGTGGACGGCAACAGAAACAGGTCGTTGGCGACCTTCTTGTCGTTCACTTCCACGGAATTCGAAAAAATCTCGTAGATCTTTTCGCCGTTGCGGTCGCGCTCGATGGCGAAAGGCCACTGGACGCCGTCGGCATCGCGGTACTTCGTAAAATGCGTGACTTCTTCGTTTCTGTCTTTGGTAACCGGGTCGCGACGGAAAAAGGACTGCCGGACGGGAAGCTTGGTGATCTGATCGAAGTAAACCGTAGTATTCAGATTGTCAGCGTCGGTTAACTCGACGATCTCAACCGGCCGATTCTCGATGACGTCGGAGCCTTTTGATTCGATCACCCAGCCTGGTTCGTGCAGGCGCACGCGGATGATGTAGAACACGTCGCGCAGCGTCGTTTCCTTGTAGCGCACGAACCGGTCCGCTGGCAACGGCCGAGCGCCGCGATAGGTGACGTCCCAAGCCTCTTTGTCGGTGAAAAGAGTCCCGTAGTCTTCCTTTTTTCCGTAGTTGTCGCGTTCGTGCTGCGCCAGATTATGAGCCGTATCGGTTATGCCCGAATCATAACGTGTGTAGATTGTAGCGATGCTCAATCCGGTCAGATCATCGCGATAGAAGGAATACGCGCGGCCCGTTTCCACTCTGGTTTGCATGTTCAGATAGCGATCGCCGCCCAGGGCTTGCAGACACTCGTCCACCACGCGCTTGCCACGCTGCTCGGGAGTTTCCGCGCGTAACAGCAGCGCGGCGGCGAACGCCAGGAAAAGAATCTTCATGGCTGAGGTTCTGGAGGTTTCGCACCCGCAGGCACCGCAAACGGTGGTTTGGTGTTCGCTGGTTTTTGCCCGAGCGTCTCAGCGGTCAGACCGGAATTGATTTTGTAATCCTGAACCGTAGCGCCCGCGAACTTTTTGCCGCCTTGCAGAATGGACCACTGAAAGGGCAGCCGCAGCCCATCCACATCGCGCCAGTCCGAAAATGTTTCTTCCACTTCGCTGCCACCTTCGGCGGGCGACTGCTTGTAAGCGAGTTTCTCGGGAACGCCGGTCTTCTGATCCACCGTGACGCGCACGCTTTCGCCGTCTTTGGAGGAAATTTCGAGTACTCCATCGGCGACTTCGCTCACCGTGCGATCGGCATCGCGATCGCTGAGCGCCAGGCTTGCGATCTGCCGAAACGCCTCGCCCTGGATTTGTTTCAGCACGGGCGGCGTCAGATTCTGCACACCTTGCATTCCCGAGAGCCAGCCCGAGGTTCCGTCCGAATAAACGGATTGTTTCAAGAAGGGCAGCTCGTTATCCTGCCGCACCGTTGAAGGCGCGATAAACGAAGTGGTTTGCTTCACCTTCATGGAGGCGCCGGGAGTGAAGATTTCGAGATTGGCATGGAATTGCAGATCTTTGACAGCCGCCAGTTTGTCGGCGCCGCCCAAACCTTGTTGCACCCGCTGCAAGAGCGCCTTGCCCTTGGCGAGCGAAGCGGGGTTGGCCTGCGCGGCCTCAGCCTTGGGTTCGGGAATGGTCAGATCGATGGGTTCCACCTTCATGCCAAGGCTTGCCAGCGGCGTGCCAAAGTCTTTCGGATTGCCCACCGCTACGTAGCTCAGATTCTTGGGCTGAAAATGCTGCTGGGCCACACGAAGAACGTCGGCCTTGGTCACGGCCGCGATCGCCTTCTGATACTGGAAGATGAAATCCTTCGGATAACCGTAATATTGGTAAATCATCAGCCGGTTGATGGTTTTGCTGGGACGGTCGAAATTAAAGACGAAGCCATTAAGCACCGTGTCCTTGGCGGTCTGCAATTCCTCGTCGGACACCTCGGTGGTTCGAATCTTTTCCAACTCATCGCCGATCGCCTTCAGCGTATCCACGGTGTGCGCCGATTGGGTGCTACCGGAGATTTGAAACGTTCCGGGATGATCGTAATTGGCGGCCCAGTTGGCGGAGATGTTGTAAGCCCATCCGTGCTTGGTACGTACGCTTTGAAAAAGCCGGCTGGAGAAACCACCGCCTAAAATCTCAGAGGCCACTTCGAGCGCCGGATAATCCTTGTCTCGCAATTCACCGCCCAGCTCACCGACGTGAAAGAAGGTCTGTGTGGTGTCGTCTTTGGATGCCAGATAAACGCCCGGGGCGGCCTTCTCTTCCACTTTTGGAAACGCGGGAACCGCCGGTTGCGTGTATTGCCAGCTACCCAAAACCTGTTCCAGCTTGGCTTTCATGTCGGCGGTTGAAAAATCGCCGATGATTTCCATCGTGATGTTCGCGGGGAAGTAATAGCGATGGTAGAAGCGGATCAGGTCGTCGCGCTGGATGTTGTCAATATCGGCGTACTCGATAGACCAGCCATACGGATTGTTCCGGCCGTAAACGATATCGCTGAATTCGCGTTCCGCGATGCCGCCAGGATCGTCGTTGCGGCGCGAGATTTCGCTGCGCGATTGGGTCTTTGACAAATCCACCTTATCCTGGCGAAACTCGGGCCCCGTAAGCAGATCGCGGAATAGCGCCAGCACTTGATCGGTATTTTCTTTCAAGCAGGAGAACGACAGCGTCCCATTGGTCTCGCCGATTTGGCTTTCGATGGACGCGGCCACGTTTTCCAGATCCTGATCCAGCTGATCGCCGGTGCGTGTTTTCGTGCCGCCCGAACGCAAAACCTCGCCCGTGATCCCCGCCAGGCCGCGCTTGTCCGGCGGATCGAACAGATTGCCGGTGCGGATCAAGGCCGCGCCACTGATGAGCGGAAGCTCGTGATCTTCCAGCAGCAGCACCTTCATTCCATTCGAGAGCGTGATTTCGGCAGGATCGGGAACCTTCAACGGAGGCAGCGGCGGATACTTCAGATCCTTGTAGGAAGGCAGTACGATGGCGTGGTGCACCTCGGTTTGCGCGCCGGCTGCCATCGAAAGAACCAACGAAAGAACCAGCGTCTTCATTTCGCGTCTCCTTCCGTTTGAGGCGCGACTGGCGCGGCGCCTGCAGGCGGGGACACAGTATAAACTACGGTACGCGTTTCCGGCACCAGATACTGCTTGGCGACGCGCATCACATCGTCAGCCGTCACCTTATCGGTATCATCGATGCTGGTAAACAGTTTGCGCCAATCGCCGTAATTGGCATGATAGGAGGTCAATGCGTCGGCCATTCCGGAGTTGCTATCCAGCCGCCGGATCAGCCCCGCGCGGACTTTGGTTTTGATGCGTTGCAGGGTGTCGTCACTCACCTTTTGCGTTTTCAACCGCTCGATAATCTGATAGCAAGCCTTCTCGTTCTCATCCACGCTATGCCCGCGATTCGGCACCAGGAAAAACAGGAACAGGTTGGGATATTTTCCGCCTGGGAAAGAGGATTCGGCCGCTGCGCCCAGGGCGATCTTTTTGTCGCGAACCAGTTCGGTGTAGAGCAGGCCCGTGCGCTCCCCGGCCAGCACTTCGCTCAGAACGTCGAAGACCGAATCGTCTTTATCGAGCTGATCGGGACGCTTGTAGGCGATGGCCATGAAGGGCTGTGCGGGCGATTCCACCTCCACGCGCTTTTCACCCCTCTGCGGCGGCTCAATGGTGCGCGGGCCACTCGGCAGCGGCCCCGATGGCAGAATCGAAAAATACTTGTCAGCCAGACGGCGGCATTCCTTCGGATCCACATCGCCTGCGATGCCGATGGTGATATTGGCGGGCACATAATATTTCTTGTAGAAAGCCACGGCTTCGGTGAGGCGGAAATTTTCGATATCGCTGGCCCATCCGCCGGGCATGTTGCGATAAGGATGCGCCGCGAATGCAGTGGCGAGCAGCGCCTCAGCTAACTGCCCCTGCGGGCTGGATTCCACACGCATGCGGCGCTCTTCGCGCACCACGTCGCGTTCTTTGTAGAACTCGCGAAACACCGGATCGTAAAAGCGCTGCGACTCCAGCAGAAACCACAGCTCCAGTCGATTGCGCGGAAAATTGTAAAAGTAATTGGTGGAGTCCTCACCCGTTCCGGCATTCATTCCCACGCCGCCGTTGGCTTCGATCAACTCGGGGTAAGCATTGGGGATGACATAGCTATCCGCCTTCTCCATCGCAGCCTTGAGCTGCTGCTCCAAGTCTGCCAATTTCTTCGGATCGGCCTTCAGCCCCTTGTTGCGCTCCGCGTCGTATTCGTCGTAGACATGCTCTACTTCGTCCATGGCCTTGCGCTCGAGAGGATAATTCTTGGTGCCGATGGTTTCAGTCCCCTTGAACGCCATATGCTCGAACATGTGCGCAATCCCGGTCTCACCACCTGGATCGTCCACCGAACCGGCATTGACATAGGAGTGAAACGAGACAACCGGCGCCTCATGCCGCTCGAAAATAATGAAATGCAGTCCATTGCCGAGCGTAAACTCGGTTACTCGTTTCTCGAAATCTTTCAGTGATTGCGCAGCCAGTAATACCGGGCACAAAGCTAGAAGAACAAACCGGAGTGTAGGTGATTTCATGCGGGATCAGGCTCTCCTGGAGATAGCCTACTTATTATTGTAACGGGCGCCGCTAGGAATGGGTTTCAACGGAAGGTTGCAATAGCTCGGGAGACCAAATGGCCGCGAGCGCACGCTGGAAATTTCCACCCAGAATCAGCGCGATGTGTTCGGGGGCATATTTCCGGCGAATCAATCCGTCGGTAAGATCGAAGATTTTCTGCGAATAGTCAATGCCATCCAGATCGAAGCGTTTGCGGGGGTGAACCCGGCCCAGATGGGTTTCGCGGCCGTCCAGATCGACGTCGCTTCCAATTCCTACGTGTTCCACGCCTACCAGTTGGGCCACATGATCGATATGATCCAGAACGCCTTCGATGGTGGCGGGGCCGGACGCTTGGACAAAGCTGCGAACCATGGTGATTCCGATAACGCCGCCTTGAGAAGCCAGCAGCCGGATGGCTTCATCGGTCTTGCAGCGCGCGCTCGAAGGCACCAACGCGCGGCAATTGGAATGAGTGACGAGCACCGGCTTGCGCGACGCGTGCAGAGCATCCAGAGTGGTGCGATCGCTGCAATGCGAGATATCCACCGCCATGCCAACCGTGTTCATCCGATCGACAATCTGCGCGCCGTAGTCTGTCAAACCGATATCGCGAGGATCGGTGGAACCGCCGCCGATGGCGTTGTCATCGTAAGTGAGCTGCGAAACGCGCTGGCCCAGTTTGTAAAAGCAGTCGACGTCATCGACAGTGCGGAAGTGCCGGGAGTTTTGCTGGCCGATCACGATTCCAAGCCGCCCGCTGGCTTTGACAAAACCCAGGTCAGCCGCGCAATCGATGCGCTGGAATTCGCTTCTATGCGCCGCGATGAATTCGTTCCAGCCGGTGATATCGCGCAGCGAGCTGGCATAAACATCGCCATCGGTGAAGCCCACCGCCGGGTGGAAAATCGTGATGCCTGACGCGCGCAGTTTCTCGAAATCGTGCTGGGCAAAGTAGGCCGGCTGCGTCTCCCAGGACGACATTTTGGTGTAGTTGAGCGTCAGCAGACCCAGCATGTCGATGACGGTGGAACTGCGAACCAGGTCAAGCGTCAGCGTGGAATAGGCAGCCTCACTTGGCGCAGGAAGACCCTCGGCAAAAAGGCGGAAACGCCCTCGTTGGATCATCGGCGCAGCCACGGCTAGCGCAGCGCTCTTTAATACAGCACGCCGGGAAACCACAGGATTGTAAACTGACGGAAGACTGAGTGTAACACGGCGCCCGACTTGTCAAACAGTGCCCCTAGGCAGTATCCTTTGGGCGGAAATCCGATTCCATGGGATCCACATCCACCAAGAGTCTGGACCAGGCACCGGGCTCGCGCGAAGAGATCCTCAGGAAGCTGCGCGAAAGGATCGTGAGCTTTGCGGCATCTAGAATGCAGAGGGATGCCGCCGAGGATCTGGCGCAGGAGGTATTGATCCTGCTGCATGAAAAGTATGGGAACCTCGACCGGTTGGAAGATCTTCTCCCGCTTTCGCTCCAGATTGTCCGCTTCAAGCTGCTGGCATACCGTAGAAAAGCGCGCAGGCATGGGGAATTCACGCAGGTGGCGGCCGATGAGATTCAAATGCCCGATGGACGCACCGACGCGCTCACGGCCATGGAGCAGCGGGAAGCGCGAGAGCGTCTGCTAGCAACCATCGCGGAGATGGGCGAACGCTGCCGGAAATTGCTGGCGCTGAAACTCGAAGGCAAGACCTTCGCTGAAATCCAAGCCATTCTGGGAGCGGGTTCCATCAACACCGTTTATACCTGGGACTTTCGCTGCCGCCAGCAGTTAATCGAGAGCCTGCGCGATCGGGATAAAGCACAATGACGCAAGACGAGATCCGCAAACTGCTGGGAGGCTACGCGACGAACGCGCTCAGTGCCGACGAGCGCCGTATGCTGTTTCAAGCGGCGCTCGAAGATCAGGAGTTGTTCAACGCGCTGCAGGACGAAGATAATCTGCGGGAACTGCTGGCCGATCCGGCGACGCGCGAGCAAGTGCGCCAGGTGCTCGAAGCCCCCGAGAAACACGTGCGGCGGCCGAGCTTTTGGTCACGACGCTGGATGTTCGGCGTGGCGATCCCTGCCGTAGCCGCCGTGATCCTGATTCTCGTGATGAATCGCGCGAACGCACCAAGATTGATCGCACCAGTGTCCGAGGTTGCATCAGCGCCTCCAACGCAAAGTGCGCCGGCACCCAAGCTAGAGGCCAGTGCGCCGCAGGCCAAGAAGCAATCGGCCGCCCGCCCAGCGCCTGCGCTGAAAAGTCCCGCTCCGATTCAGCTTGAGTCCGCCCGGAACGCTGTTCCCGCAGCGGCCCCGAAATTTATGCTCGCCTCGCCCAGGCCGATGCCGGATGCGATTCGGCAACAGTTCGCCTCGGGATTTGTCGCCAACGCTCCGCTTTATGAAGGGCCGCTGGTGCGATATTCGCTGGTTCGTAGCGGGCCCAATGGGGATGCGCTTCGGGTCAACGTTACTACTGGCGTCGCCGGCTATATCGCTCTGTATGAAGTGGACGCGGCGGGAAAATCGAAGCAGCTCTATCCGGAGAATGAACCGGCGACCTTGGTGTTGGCCGGCAGCACCACTCAAATTGCAAACGCTCCGATTCAGATCACTCAAGCCGGAGAAAAGCTGCGGCTGGTTGTTGTACCGGCACCGTCCTCAACCATGGCGGCGTCGGGAACTGTGGCGTCGACGGGAGCCATCGGCGGCGCGATTAACGGCGCACCTAAGGACGCGGTATCCATCCAAGTCCCGCCTGCTCCCCTGGTGGTCGATATTCCGCTGGGTCCAAATTAAGGCGCGGTTTCCAAGCGCTCCAGCAGGACAACGATCTTTCCGGCAGCTTCCGCGTTTCCGCCGAAGCGAAGCTCGTTATAGGCGCTGGTAAAGTCCTCTACCAGCAGCGACAATTCAGGCTCCTGCAACACACGCGCAAATTCGCAGGGCGTTAGCCAGACTGGTTTCTCGATGCCCCGGCGTCGCAACGCCTTCAGCATGCGTTGATAGAGCAGGGTTGCATCGGACGCCTGGCCTTGGCCGCGCTGCACCTTGAGCATGCGCTGCCGCGTAGTCCACCATCGCCATCCATCGCGCCGCAGAAACTTACCGACGAATGCCAATGCGACGGCGCCCAGCAGAACAAACGCGAAATTGCGCATTCCGCTCCAGTCGCGGCCATTCCACCAACGGGGCCCTTCATTCCAATTAAAGCCGATGTGACGGCCGGATTCGCCCACCCGGGATGCGAGTTGAAGCTGGCGCTCCAGGTTGTAGTTCAAAACCCAGTCCTGCCAAAAAACGTCGATGGCATCGGCGTAGAAGCTCAGGCGCGTCCAGGCCGAGAGCGCGTGGGCATTCGGATCGGCCGGCGTGGGGTCGAACGTTGTCCAGCCGCGATCAGGCAGCCATGCTTCCACCCAACTGTGCGCATCGGACGTCCGAATTAATTGCGAGCCGCT
>Ga0182024_10015317_pt1 | contig 14705 bp, 18 predicted proteins | sample P32metaG_FD_120480 | JGI IMG/M metagenome (GOLD analysis project Ga0182024, IMG submission 120480) | Permafrost microbial communities from Stordalen Mire, Sweden - P3-2 metaG (Illumina Assembly) | ecosystem: Environmental > Terrestrial > Soil > Wetlands > Permafrost | place: Sweden: Stordalen... | reverse complement strand
TGGATGTCGCTAGGCGACACAGACCCCAATTGGTACCACGGCTGGTACCACGGGACCGCTAGACCGCCTCCCGAGCCCGTAGCGACGGGCGTTGCCTCAATCGGGGCGCCCGGATTTGAACCGCGTGGGTGGACGAATGTCCGATCGTCTGCCCTGCACTTTGCGAGGATTCGAGCCCCCACGGTGCTCGTCGGTGCTGTCAACTTGTGACCGCAGATGTGTCCTCAGCGGTCACAGACCGCGTGTGCAGTCCCCGTGGCCGACGCCGCTTTGGCTAGGCCTGCAGGCTAACGTCGACTGCCAACGCCCGAAGCGGCATCCCGTCGAGCGCGACCTCTACACGATGGGTGCCCGGAGCCGAGAACGGAACTGGCGCGAACGAAACGACGGCCTGCACGAATCGATCGACACCGGTGAGCACAACCCCACCCGCACTGAGGGAGATGTCGGTCGGTGGAACCACGAAGTGCGTATCGGGTGCGACCACGCGAACGTTCAGCGTGTGATCTGCGGGTGCCTCGTCGGGCTCGAGTCGGAAGCGTACGACTAGCGATAATTGCGGGTGCACCCACGGAAACTGCGGTGCTCGGACCTCGTTGATGCCACCACCCTGGATGTTGAGCTTGCCCTCGACGAGGACGGCATAGTCGGCGAGGAGGATGGCCTCAAGGTCCAACGAGCTCTCCTCCTTTGAAAACGTCGGCTGGGTCGAGGCGCGTTCGGCGAACGAAGGCGAACGTCCAGAGTTTGAGTAGATGCTCGTCGCTGAGACAGGCGATGCGCTCGAGGCGCTCCAGAGTCACGATCGGCACAGGCTGCTCGTGCCACATGTCCGCCATCTGCTGGGACTGGGAGCCCTCACGCGGCAGGTAGAAGTAGCGCAGATGGCGATAGTTGCGGACATCGCCGGCAGCGGCCGGCGAGACGATGCTGAGGTCAGACAGCGGCGCCACGGCTAGCGGCCACCGGAGCATCTGGTTGCGCTCAAGCTTGTTTCGCGTTTCGGCGAACTTGTCGTAGTCGCAGCTATTCGAAGTGATGAGCCCGTTCGCCTCGATCCGGTCGAGGTCGCCGGCCCTCCGCACTAAGAACGGAACGCCGCGGAGAACGTCGCCCTGGTTAAGCTTGCCGTCCGGCTGGCCGTAGACGGGCAACTACCCGAATGGTCCGTTACTCACCGGTGGTGCGTCGGGAAGATCCTCAAGCCGCCGTGCGCGGCGAAGTACTCCGGCCGCGGCAGCGTAATCGACGACCGTCGTCTCGCAGAGGTGCGCATCAAGGTCGAAGGTTGGATCGGCTGCTGCAACCTCGTGCTCGGGTGCCCACAGGACGCGCGCCATCGGCAACGCCTGCCCGTTCACTGCAACCGGACGCAGCTCGGAACGCGTCTTAGCGCTCCCACTCGTCCTCGCGGGTGCGACCGGCCTCAGCGCGGATGCGGCCATGCTTGTGAACCTCCACACATGTAGGTCAGGATGATGCCTAAAGGCCCGACGTAGCGCCGGTGAAACTCTTGCCCGGTGATCATCGGCAGGGGGCTGTTGATAGCTACGACGCCTGCCGCACGGCTGGACGAGAATTCTACGCCCAACGCCTAATTTCCTGCTGAAGCGCAACGATCGTCCCACTGCAGCGCATCGTGGACTACAACGCGGACGGGATCGCGTTGTCCTGCGTTGCCGGGCCGACGCTAAACGCCGCTTCGACCATCGCGGTCTCGTGGGGTTGCGGCGAGTAGTCAGCGTAGATCAGCGTCGTCGCGTGGTCGCGATGCCCCATCAACTCCTGCAGCGTCCGCATCGGCACGCCCGCGGCGGCCATCGCCGTGCCGTAAGCATGGCGCAGATCGTGACATCTGCGGGATGGCAAGCCCGCTGCCTCGAGCGCGACGGCGAAGCGACGCCCGATGTTCGCCCTCGGCTGCACGTCACCGGACTGCGGATGGCCGAACACTAGGTCACCGTCGTCGGCGAACCGAGACCGACCGCGCAACTCCTCGAGCGCCTTAGCGAGCTCAGCGGTGAGCGGCACGGATCGTACTGCGCGCGCGCTCTTTGGGGCGTCGATCTCGCCGAGCACGACGCTGCGCCGCACGCGCACGCGCCGGGCGGGTAGGTCGACGTCCTCCCAGCGCAGCGCTCGGAGTTCGCCCTGTCGGAGCCCGGTCCACGCCGCGGCGGCGAACATCGCACGGTCAGATTCGCGGTAGATGCCCTCGGGGATGTGGTCGAGCAGCGTGCGGATCTCCGTCGGCGTCAGAAACCGGATGTCGTGCCCGTCACCGATCGCCGTCGGTAGCGCGACGCCCTCGGTCGGATTCCCGGCCGTCGCCCAGCGCCGATCGGGATGCGCCGCGAACTTGTACAACGCGCCCAGCGTCGCGATCACGTTGCGCACCGTCTTGGGCGCCAGGCCCTTCTGCTCGAGCGCAGCGATCAGGTCGCGGACGTCCTGGCGGGTCACGGCCTGCATCGACTTCCCGGCGAAGAACGGGGCGAGGTGAACGCGCGTCTCGCTGTCGATGTTGGCGAGCGTCGATCGCTTGCGACCACGCCGACGCGCGTCGTCGATGTACTCCGCGGCGACCTCGACGATCGTCAGCCGGTCGCCGACGGAGCGCACAGACGTCGTCGCCTCCATCTGGCGGCGCAGTTCAGCCTCAGCCTGCGCGCGTGTCAGCCCGACGCGGGTACTCGGCGCTCGCACGGGCCCGAGCCGGCGCTGCGTCTGCTTGCCGACGATGCGCCACCGGCCGTACCACGACTCGCGGGCACGGCCATCGACGCGGATCAACAGCGACCCCGCGCCATACGGCCTCCTCGCACTCACGCGCGAGAACCTACCACCGGTCCTCGCTGCCGAGCGCGAGCCCACTCGAGCAGCGCGTCGGGATCGAACCTCGTGTAGCGCCCGATCTTGATGTGCGGGACGGCGTCGCGCCTGGCGGCATCCATGATCCACGTCGCCTTGACTCCGAGCAACGCGGCCGCCTGGTCGGCGTCGATCAGTGCGGCGGTCGTCATGCTGCCTCCGCATAGAAGGGGGCGGTGTCTTGCCCTACCTCGGCCTTGGAGGGCGCGAGACGGGCTACGCCGTGGCTCTTACCGGTGCCCGTGACGGCCTTGGATGGGTGTAGCAGCGCGACGTGGGTGTAGACGGCGTGCGGACCCCTGAACTTTTGCCTGCAGAACGCGCACCCGTAGTAGGTCGTCACCTTCCCTACGTCGGTCGCCGCCCAATGCGACGCGCTTGCCATCCCCGGATAGTTGTAGCCGCCGGCGCTGTCGTCGCGGTTCGGCCGGGCGAACGTTCCGCCGGCCGCTGCGATGCGCGGGTCGATTTCTCTAGCCATCGTTGCGAACCTCCGTGTTCGTCTTGTCGGTGTCGATCTTCTTGACCGTGTCCGGTGTGACCGACTGCGGCCAGCAGGTGTGGCCCGGCGCCTTCGGGCGCACGCAGTAGACGTGCGGCTTCTCGTCGGGCTTCATGCCGCTGCCTCGAGGTACTTGCGCAGCCACGCCGGTGGCCCTGGCGGATCGGTGTAGCCGACCACGGACGTTCGGCGGTTGGGGCCGATCATCACCGGCGCGCCAAGCATCACCGTGCGCGCTCGCGCGGTGCGCGTCTGTTGCGGTGGGACGTGCGCACCGACATGGGGCGGTCGCGCGGGTGTCGCGCGGCGACGAGCAGGCGCCCGGGTGGTCGGCGTCGACGCCTTCGCAGCCTCGCGCTCCTCACGCTGCCGGCGATGCTCAGCAAGGCGCTTGCGACGCTGCTCGGCGAGCAGTTGGCCGCGCTCGCCGGCCGAGCTGCCGCCGCCATGGCGCTTCCGTGATCGGTCCGACTCGACCGGGTGCATAGGAGTCCTTTCCGACACCACGAGGGGTCCATCACGAGCCGTGCTCAGGCGTGCGCGTGCGCGCGACCCTCCCAAACGCCGCTACAGTGCGAAGTAGTTGCACGCGCAACGATTTGGGATTCGGTCTGAAACTGCGGCTTTTTTCTGTCTGCGATTACGGGGGTGGGAGAAGCGGGTCGTGCGAGGGACTGACCGCACGAGCTACTGAGCCAGGCTGCTGCTGTAATCCGCGTCGTGACTCTCGACCAGCCCGACATCCCGCCCGAAGCGGGCTCCGCTACGAACGGCGGGTTTTGGAATAGGGCGGCAGCACTGGTCGGCGTCGCAGGAGATGCCGATCACGTTGTGCAGCTACGTGCGGTCCTGCTTGTGCTCCTCGTTGCGCTGATCGCGCTCCACGGTCTCGCACCCGGCAGCTTCAAGGTCGATGCGACGACGATCGGTCTCGTCGTCGTCGCGGTGGTAGTCGTCCTCGTTCCTCTGTTGAAGTCGGCCACACTGCCCGGAGGTGGCGGCGTCGTATTTCGTGACGAACTCAACCGGCTTAGCGATGTCGCATCCGATCTCCTGTCGCAGCTGCCAGATCGCGCTGTCGACGCCGCTGCCGTCCGCCCGGCTGCGCCAGTGACACCGCCTCCGGATGCTGCGTCTGCCGGCGACGCCGCCCAGGCAATAGGCGCGACGCCACCGGCGGACGTTCCGGCTCCAAGCGGCGAGGATCACGACGTGGTTGCTCAGGTCCTGGCCGAGGCGGCACGCTCTCCGAAGATCGGATTGATCCTCCTTTCATCCGAGCTAGAACGGGAGACAAACCTGATTCTCGCGCGGAAGGGTTGGCACGGTGATCGGCGGATGTGGCCTCTGGCACTTGGTATCCGGCAGATCGTCGAGCACGGAGCGCTCCCGAGCGATGCTCTGTCGGCAGCCGCATCGTTCACGAACGTGCGCAACACGATCATCCACGGCGCCGCGACCCCATCCGATGACGAAGTGATCCGCGCGATCGATGCCGGTCTCAGCATCTATGCCGCTCTCCGGGCTGTGCCCGACGAGCGCCACTATGTCGTGGCTGCGCACGTTCCGCTGTTCAGCGATGAGCAGTGTGAGACACCGATCACCGACGCAGATGGAGTGATCATTCTCACCGTCGGGCCGGGTCGCCAAGAGAGACACGAGCGGGTTTTCCCGACGACAAAGAGTGCGTTCCTGCGCGCGGGCGGTGAGGTTGCCTGGGGTTGGAACATGAACAGGTGGTGGGGGCAGGCCTGGTATCGCGACCCTGCATCGGGTGAGGTCCGCGGAGCGTTCGGGTCGGCGGCCGAGTTCATCGGCCCAATGATCGACGACGTGCTATCGGATGCCGGTTAGGCCGGGCGTCGCGCTGGCGCGGCTGGCGCGTTCCTGTCGGAGCACCGCGCCCCGGTTCCACGATTGGTGTGGCTAGCTGCTACGGCCAGCGCGTCGGAGCGCGGTGCGCCGGCGCTGTAGTACTCGCTGACGGACGCCGGCGAGTCCACGGCTGCGTCTGGTCGGACCGGACGGGTGTCGCGGTCGACGGTGAATGAGTCGGCGTCGGGCGGGTGTCGGCATGGCTAGCGGCTCCGGCTCGCGGCGATTTCGTCGACGGTCTGCCACTGTGTCGCCTCCTCGTCGCTCGAGAACGAGACCAACTGCCTGCCGCTCGTCACCCTGCTCACGCACTCCCAGTACGCCTGCAGGTGCGCGTGACGGGTGGCGATGCCGCCGGTGTCGGGATCTCGCGGCACCGACCACGGAACGAACGTCGCGACGAGCGCGCGTCGATCGTCGGCGTCAGCGAGCCCGCTGACTGCGAGCCGGACCAACTCGCTGAGCTTCCGGCGGTGAGCCTCGACGTCGGCGGCGACGGTGGCGAGAAGTGCGAGCTGCTCCTCGCCGGCGACGAGGTGGGCGATCCGCTGCTCGAGTCCGCCGACGTCGCCGCGTTTGCCGTCACGGGCGCCCGCTGCGTGCGTCTCGATGATCCGGGAGAGTAGAGCGTTGATCTCGCCCGTGGCAGGGCGCCCGGGTGTCGGGGCTGCCCGTCGGCGCCCGGTGACGGTGCGCGTCCGCGCGCTCCGATGCGCGCGATCTGCTCGCGGAGTTCCTCGAGCCGGCGGGCGACGTTGATCGCGACCGTGGCGTTCTCGTCGAGTGCCTCGAGCACGGTGATTGGTGGTGCTGTCTTGGGGGTTGTCACGTCTACAGCCCCTTCGCGTGGGCGAGCATCGGGTCATCTGCTCGAGCGTGGCCTGCTTGAGCTCCGCGTGGGTCAGGTAGCCGCGCTCGACAGGCGGCTTCGCGAGCTCGTCGGCGGTGACGCCGGCGGCCGCCGATGCAGCGGTCGGGTTCTTGGCCTCGCGCTTCGCGGCGCGGAGAGCGAGCGACGCCGCGGCCTCATGCTGGCCCGCGCCGATCAGCGCCTCGAGTGCGTGTCGGAGTGGAACGGTTGCTTCTGCCATCGTGACTCCTTGGTGGGGGATGGTTCAGCCCGGCGAGCGTCTGCCCGACCGGTGCTGCGGTTCAAGTCGTGAACGGATCGGCCTCGAGCCAGTCCTCGTCGATGTCGCCGACGATGCTCCGGTCGATCTTGTCGGCGTGCAGAATCCAGGGGATCGTGCACTGGCGACCATCGACGCGGCCTGCGACGCGGAGCGCGTCGCTGATCGCAGCGATGCCATAGCCTCGGCGCATCGCCCAAGTGATCGCGTTCTTGGACGCCGCGTCGATCTGGGCCTTATTGCTGCCGGCAAGTCCTACCTCGCGGCAAAGGACGGAGAGATCCCGCCGCCAGTCGAAGTGCCAGTAGGGCTCGTGGACGTTCCAGTCGTCTGGAACATCGAGGTCGTGATCTCTCGCGGTCGGCGTCGTCGACGTCGACCTCGCAGTAGATGAGGGTTTCTTGAGGGGTCCTAAAGGATCGTGTCCAGAATCTGGACTCCCAATCTCAGAATCTGGACTATCAGGGTCCAGATTCTGGACGACCCCCCGATCTTCATCGTCCAGAATCTGGACTATCGGGATGGAGTAGATGACGGTCCTGTTCTTGCGCTTCCCGGTCGGGAAGATCTCGTGGGCGTCGATCAACTCGCCGAGCGCGACGTGCACAGCCCCGTGAGACAGCTGCGTCATGCGCATCAGCGTCGCGATGCTCGGGAACGCGCTCGACCCGTCATCGTGCGCTACATCCGCGAGCGCCAGGAGGACGAGCCGCGCGCCGTGCGTAGCCTTGGAGTGCCTCCAGACGTAGGTCAGGGCGTTGTTGCTCGCGATCACCTCCTTCGAGGTCGTCGGTTCGATGTGGCCGGCCGCGTGCCGACGTAGAAACGGCGCCTCGGGGGCGCCGCGCGGGTGAAACTGATCCCCTACCTATACGGAAAGATTCGCGACACTTCTCTGGATCGCGCGCTCGCTGCACTCCAACGCGCCAGCGATAGCGCTCGCCGCGAACAGGTGCTCGCGCCGAGCCCTGGCGACAAGATTGAGCAGCGGCGTCCGCTCCGCTATCTGGGCCGCTGAGCGCCCGCGCGTCGTCCATATCTCGCGCAGCCGCCGGATCGGTAACTGACTCTCGGCCTCGAGCCAGCCGATCGCCTCCTTGACCGACTGGGAGCCTGTCGGCCTGGGCCCGGGCGGCTGCCCGGTTGGCACGTAGTCGCGATATCTCGCCGCGCCAGCCATTTCTCGTTTGACGATCGCGAGCTCGCGCTCGCTCCACTTGTTGATCTCCGCGACGTCCGCGAGACTTCCAAGCGGCACATCGGCCGCCATATCGAGCCGGGCGAGACCGCGGCGGTAGTCGGCGAGCGCGTCCAACAGTTCGACGGCCGCGAGCGGCTGCGACAGGTCCACGCGGGGATCTTGCGTCAGCAGCCGAATCACTCCCCGCAGTTCCTCCTCGTTGACCGTGAGGTCAACCTCGGGGGCGTTGAAGAAGTCTGCGATCGTGTCGAGCAGGGCGTTGTCCTGCTCGTCGAACACCTCCCAGTCCACGAGGAGTTCGACCAGGATGCCGAGATCGCGGCACGCGTTGGCGGCGGCTGCGAGCAGCGGATCCGGCTGTGCGGTCATCGCCAGCGCCTGGCCTTGTTGCGCGCAGCCCGCACGGGATGACGGACCGGGTAGACCGCGCGCCTCGCCGCTTTGATCGGCCACGGCGTCAGGGCGCGGCGCGCGCGCCGGAGAGGGTGCAGGAACATCACGCCGCGTCGTCATCCTTGGACTCGACTACCTTCGCGATCTCGCTCCTAAGCTTGCTGATTGCGGCGCCCGTGGCGCGACGCTGCCGCTCCAGTATCTGGGCCAGCAGCTGGAGCTTGCGCTCCAGCTCTGCGACTCGCTGCTCGGTGGTCGGTGCAAGTGTGGTGGTCATCGTGTGTCCGATCAACGTGCCGGGAGGGTGAGTTCTTTCACCTCGAGGACCGCCCGCTCCCTCTCGGTTCGCGGCCGGCGTGCCGATACAGCGGGGTGCGAGCCGCCGCGCATGGCCGGCTCGCCAGCCCCCGGTCGCGCAAGAGGCCGGGGGCCCTTTCGGCGTCGAGTGCCTCTGAGCGGGTGAAGAACATCCGAGGACCGCGCGCCGCTGCAGCGAGCGCGCGCGCAGCCCCCGGCCACGCGCTGTCGCATCCACGCGCGAGCAATCGCGGACGCCGTGGGGACACGGCTGTCGTTTTCGTCTGCCGAAGCGACAGCGACGCTCCGGTCCCTTGCACAAGTGCTGCTCGTCCCGAGCACGCGTCTCGTCTCGGGGCGGCGACGTGCCTGCGTTTGGCGAATACGAGGGCCAGGCCAAGCGTCGCCGCGACACCTGCATCGTTGGGATCGCGGTACTCAACGCGAACGCGGGCGACGCGCTCGTGGCCGTTCCAACGCAGGTGTGCGCGAGGCTCCGGGAGGCGCGGCGACAGACCTGGGTCCACCAAGGCCGGAAGTCTGACTCGTGCGGTGGCTCAAGCCAGCGAGTCGATCCAGCGGTCTAGGCGGCGCGCCTCGCGAACCATGAGCTCTGGTTGGCGGAACGTGTTTGTCAGCAGCGAGATCCCCTGGTAGGCGGCAATCATCGCGACCGCGAGGTCGCGCGCGTCGCGTCTGCCCATCGACCGGAACTGCTGCTCGACCCAGTCGATCAAGAGCTGCATGAGGATCGCGGGGGCGCGTTTGAGATCGTCGTCGCGCTTGCTGAGCTCCGAGCACAGTGTCCCCTGGGGGCAGCCGTAGCGCGCGGCTAGTTCGCGCTGATCTGTGAGCGCGCGCACGAGGGCCTTCAGCCGCGCCTTGGGACGGCGGTGGCGATCGAACGACGCGAGCATCGTCTGGAGGTCCTGCGCATGAGCGTCGATCGCCGCCTGCACGAGTTCGTCCTTGGTCTTGAAGTAGTAGTAGATGTTGCCCACGGGCACGTCCGCCGCTTGCGCGATGTCGGCGAGCGTTGTCTTCTCGACCCCCTGCTGATGTAGGACCAGGCGCGCACCCTCGACCAGCCGCTGACGCTTGTCGGGTATGGGTTGCCCATCCCTCGTGTCGAGGCCGAGCTCGCCGCCACCGCCGTTGCTGTCTGAGTCAGTCATCTCACTAGGAGTATAGCGGACCCTCGCGGATCTGCTAAGTTAGTCAGCTCACTAACTCAACCTGCTCAGGAGGACCTCCTACATGGCGGCATCATCCCCTCGCCCGTCGTTCCTTGCGACTCGTCGCGGCAAGCTCACCCTGACGCTGCTGTGCGTGGTCGCGTTCCTCGACTTCGCCGACGCGTCGATCGTCAACGTCGCGCTCCCCTCGATCCGGCGCGACCTGCATTTCTCGGTGCAGAGCCTGCAATGGGTGCTCAGCGGCTACCTGCTCACGTATGGCGGGTTCATGCTGCTCGGGGGCCGCGCCGCCGACCTGCTCGGCCGCCGGCAGATCCTCATCGCGGGAACGTCGCTGTTCGCGCTCGCTTCGCTCGTCGGCGGCCTTGCCGGCAGCGAGGGGATGCTGATAGGCGCCCGCCTCGTGCAGGGCCTCGGCGCCGCGATGATGCTCCCGGCGGCGCTTTCGATCCTGACAACGACGTTCAGCGAGGGCACCGACCGTCACACGGCGCTCGGCGCCTGGGGTGCGATGGCCGGCGTTGGCGCCGCCGTCGGGGTGTTCCTGGGCGGAGTGCTCTCCCAGGGGCCAGGGTGGCGCTGGGTGATGTTCGTCAACCTGCCCTTCTGCGCGCCGGTGCTCGTCGGGGCATTCCGGCTTATTACTGGAGACCGGCGCCGCGCGCGGCTTGCGAATTTCGACACCCCGGGCGCGATCCTCGCGACCGGCGGCATGCTGCTACTGGTCTACGCGATTGTGAAGGCGCCCGACGTTGGCTGGGGCAAGGCCCGCACGATCGGCGAGCTCGCCGGCGCGCTCGCGTTGCTGGTCGCGTTTGTGATCAACGAGCAGCGCCACCGAAACCCGCTCGCCCCGCTCTCGATCTTTCGCATCAAGGGGCTCGCGGCAGCCAATGCCACCCAGCTGATCGCGATCGCGGGCTTCTACTCGATGTTCTTCTTCATCACCCTCTACATGCAAAACGTGCTCGGCTACTCGCAGATCCAAGCGGGGTCCGCGTACCTGCCGGTCACCCTCGGCCTCGGGATCTCCGCCGCCGTCTCGTCCCAACTGTTCGCCCGCATCGGCACGCGGCCAGTGATCGTCGCCGGCTCGCTGCTCGCCGCCGGCGGCGTCTACTACCTCTCGCGCGTCCCCGTCCACGGCTCCTACCTGCCCGATCTACTGCCGGGCCTAGTGGTCATGTCGGTCGGCCTCGGGGCCGTCCTCGTGGCCGTTCAGACGGCCGCAAACGCCGGTGTTCCAGCAGACAAGGCGGGGCTCGCCGCCGCGCTGGTCAGCACCTCACAGCAGATCGGTGGCGCGCTCGGACTTGCGATCTTCTCTGCGATCGCCACGTCCCGCACCAACCACCTACTGGTGGCCCACGCCTCAACGGCAGACGCGCTCACCTCGGGATTCCACCGCGCGCTGGTCGCCGCCAGCATCTTCCTAGCTGCGGCAGCCGTCATCGCGCTACGCGCCACGAACACCCGCGGCGAAGCGGCCGTGACCCCGCCCGCGCCCGCGACCCCGCCCGCGCTGGAAGCCACTCCGGACCCAGCCGTGTCCTGACCGCAAACACCTCACCGTACGCACACCTCACACCCACAAAGGAGACCCACCATGAAGTACATGCTCCAGACCCGCTTCAACCGCGATGGGAGTGCTCGATGAGATTTGACGGCAAGGTCGCGGTGGTCACCGGTGGCAGCAGCGGGATCGGCCTGGCGACCGCGCAGCGGTTCGTGGCCGAGGGCGGCTACGCGTTCATCACCGGCCGCCGGCAGTCCGAGCTGGACAAGGCCGTCGCGACAATCGGGCACCACGTGACCGCAGTGCAGGGCGATCTCGCCGACCTGGACGATCTCGATCGTCTCTTTGCGACCGTCAGGTCGGAGAAGCGCGAGCTCGACGTCATCGTCTCCAGCGCCGGGTTCATAGAGCCTGTGACGCTCGAGCACGTCACGCCCGAGCACTTCGACAAGACCTTCGCGGTCAACGCCCGCGGCACGTTCTTCCTGGCTCAGAAGGCGCTCGGGCTGCTACGCGACGGCGGGTCAATCGTGCTGATCTCCCCGACCGCGCACCGCAGCGGCGTGCCGGTCTTCACGACCTACTCGGCCAGCAAGGCCGCGATGCGGTCGTTCGCCCGCACGTGGGCGGCGGACCTGAGGGAACGCAACATCCGCGTCAACGTTGTGAGCCCGGGCCCGGTCGACACGCCGATCATGGACGTCGCGTTCCCCGACAAGGCGACTGCCGACGCCATGCGTGCCGATATGGCAGCCGGCAACCCGATGGGCCGCATCGGCCGCCCGGAGGAGATCGCCGCCGCCGTGCTGTACCTGGCGTCGGACGAGGCGAGCTTCACCAACGGCGTCGACCTGGTCGTCGACGGCGGCCAGACCGAGCTGTAGCCGTGGCGACCTCGCTCAACACCCCCCGCGCGAAGAACCTCGCCCTGCTGCTGCTCGCGATAACGCAGCTGGTGATCGTGATCGACGCCTCGATCGTGAACGTCGCGCTGCCGTCAATCGGGCGTGCGCTGCACTTCTCGCGCACAGACCTCTCGTGGGCCGTGAACGCCTACACGCTGACCTTCGGCGGCTTCCTGATGCTCGGCGGCCGGATGGCCGACGTGCTCGGACGCAGGCGGATGTTCATGCTCGGGCTCGTGCTGTTCTCGGTCGCCTCGTTCGCGGGCGGCGTCGCCCAATCCGAGGGGTGGCTGATCGCCGCCCGCGCGGTGCAGGGCCTCGGCGCCGCGATCGTCTCGCCCGCAGCGCTGTCGATCCTCATCACCACCTTCGCCGAGGGCGCCGAGCGCAATCGCGCGCTGGGTGTCTGGGGCGCGACGGTCGGCGCCGGGGGCGCAGCGGGGGTGCTGCTCGGCGGGATCCTTACCAGCGGCCTGGGCTGGCGCTGGGTGCTGTTCGTCAACGTCCCGATCGGCATCGCCGCCGCGGCGCTCGCCCCCCGGACGCTGGTCGAGAGCCGCGCCGAGGATGGAGCGAGCACATTCGACTTCCCCGGCGCCGTCGCCGCCACCGCCGGCCTGTCGCTGCTGGTCTACGCGATCGCCGACGCCGCCAACGTCGGCTGGGGATCCTCCAGGACGCTGTCGAGATCGGCGGCGCCGTGATCCTGCTGGTCGCGTTCCTGATAATCGAGCGCCGCCAGCGCCACCCGCTGATGCCGTTCTCGATCTTCCGGCTGCGGACCTTGCGCGGCGCCAACCTCGTCGGCCTGCTGATCGGCATGGCGTTGTTCTCGATGTTCTTCTTCATCTCCCTGTACCTCCAGGACGTCCTGCACTACTCGCCGATCAAGACGGGAATCTCGTACCTGCCGCTGGCGGTCGGAATCTTCATCTCGGCCGGGCTCGCGTCCCGGCTGGTCACGCGGATCGGGTTCAAGCCGACGCTGATCGCCGGGCTGCTACTGATCGCCGGCGGCCTGGTCTGGTTCTCGCGAGTGCCCGCGCCGGGAGGCTCATACGCCGCTGACGTGCTCGGCCCGTCGCTGCTGGCGGCCGTGGGATTCGGGTTCGCATTCGTGTCGGTGACGATCGCCGCGGTCACCGGGGCCAGGCCGCATGAGGCGGGGCTGGCATCGGGTCTGATCAACACCGCGCAGCGGATTGGCGGGGCGCTCGGACTGGCGATCCTCGCGACGCTCGCCAACAGTCGCACCCAGAGCCTCTCCCACTCTGGAGTCCACAACGCCTCCGTTGCCCTGACCAAGGGGTTCGACCGGGCGTTCCTGGTCGGCGCCGGCTTCGCCGTCGCCGGTGCGATCCTGGCCTTCGTGCTGATCTCCTCGCGGGACAGCCGCGAGCACTCGGTGGCCGCCCGCAGCGGCGACCCGGTTCCCGCAGCCGTGGCCGGCTGACGCGTCCCCCGGGCTCGCCGCGTCCGTCGCGCAGCAGCGCGAGCGCTTCCAGCCCTCGGCTGCGGTAATGAGCGCAACAGCCACACCCCCAGCCACCCCTGCGCGTCCGGCCGAGGCCCCGGTTCTGACGCACGCCGAACAGCGCGACCCCGAGGACAAGGTTCGTCGCGGAGCGGTAGTGTGCATCAGGTCCCTCCTTTTGAGGAGCACCAGCAGCTCGATCGCCGAATCTCCTCGCTCCTCCTTTGCCGCGGCGACGGGCATCTGGGCGTCGCCGCCCGGGCACCCGCAACGCGCGGACAGCAGGGGAGAACGGCACGCGGCTGGGCTTCCGCCAAGTTGACGGCACCTGCCTATGGCGACAAGCGCAACGCTTGTGAAGGGCGGGTTGACACCTGCCTTCCTACTCTCGCGAGTATTTACGGCCGTGGGCGCGGCGTGGCTGCGTCTGTCCGCAAGCAGAAGCTTCGCGGCCTCGCCAGAACCGCCGCGAGAGTTCTGCCTGTTCGTGAGAGCGGCGGTCTCCGTGTATTCGGGCGCGGTGCTCGTCTTGGCCGTCGCAGCCTCTATCCGGTGCCTCTTGGTCGAATCCGATCGTGCGCCGCGCGCCGACCGTTGCGATCCCCTGATCGCAGGTCCCGGGCGGGCACCAGCGCCATCTGGCCTGCGGCGGTGGTTATCGTCGTCTGATCACTCACGACGAGCGCGCGGGTTCTTGGGGTGATCGGACGCGCGCGGTGTCTTCCGCTTGCTGCGCGACGTTTCGGGAGGAGAGTCGCCATTCGCATCGGTCGCCGTACGCTGGCCGCGGCGGGCTAGCTCGGCTCGAACGACCGCGGCCGCGCAGCGATCGACGGGCACCTGCCGGCTCTCTCGCACGGGCGGCAGGATCGCCCCGACTGAGGTGAGCTGCCCTCGCCGGATGATGGTGATTCTCCAGCTACCCACCGCGGCCCGCGCTCAGCTCCCTCGAAGGTGCGTGAGGCCGTGTGACCGTCACACTGCGAGGGCCATAGCGATGATCGGCGCCGTCACGGCGAGTTGCTGCCAGCTCTCGCCGCGATCGGGGCTGCGGAGGAGCCGCCCGTCGGCCATGCCGCAGACGAGCTCGTCTGCCAGGGCGGCGAGCGTGTACGGCATCGACTCGCCGGGCACGGGCAGCTTGCGCCAAGCGTCCCCGTCCGAGCGGTAGAGGCGCCCGTGCGCTCGCCCGGCGGAGTGTGCCTCACGAGGTCCGGGCGAGGCGGAGACGTACCAGCGGTCGGGATCGTCGGGGTCGGCGGCGAGCGCCCAGCAGTAGCCGAGCTCACGTCCCGCATCGAGCGCCGACCAGCTGCGCCCGCCGTCCACGCTCCACGCGGCGCCG
>Ga0182024_10015316_pt1 | contig 14705 bp, 19 predicted proteins | sample P32metaG_FD_120480 | JGI IMG/M metagenome (GOLD analysis project Ga0182024, IMG submission 120480) | Permafrost microbial communities from Stordalen Mire, Sweden - P3-2 metaG (Illumina Assembly) | ecosystem: Environmental > Terrestrial > Soil > Wetlands > Permafrost | place: Sweden: Stordalen... | reverse complement strand
CGTCCGGTGCCTCGCGGCAATTCCGGCGGGGGACCAATCGCGTCCGCCGTCGGAGGTTGTTTCCGCGGTTCGCTCGACCCGCGGAACATCATCACCCGTAAACGGCGAAGTTCGGTCGCGCCACGTCCAGAAATCGGTGGCTAGTTTATCCAGATCGCTGTTGGCACTCGCCGCTGCCGCAGTAGCCGCGCTCGCAGCGGGAATGGAATCCAGCGCGGGACCGAGCGAGAGAGCCACCAGTATCGCAACAAGCCTTCGCGTCATTCGCGTACCTCCGGTTTCGTTTGGCGTTGGCGAACTTTACATTTTGCCGCGGAGCGACGCCAGTAGATAATGGGCGCGGATTTGTCTTCTCTGTCCCCAGATACTCTAGCCTGAACTCACAAGGGGCGCGCCAAGGCATGTTTGAGAACGTGAGTCGTCTCCACGTCATCGATTCCCATACCGGCGGGGAGCCAACGCGCATCCTGGTGGCAGGCGGGCCCGACCTCGGCACCGGTGGGATGGCCGAGCGCCTCGCGCGCTTCCGATCGAACCACGATGATCTGCGCAAAACGTTGGTCACCGAGCCGCGCAGCTCCGAAGTGGTGGTCGGCGGAATTCTTTGCCAACCGGTTGACCCTTCCGCGGCCGCCGGGATCATCTTCTTCAACAACGTCGGATTCATTGGCATGTGCGTGCATGGCACCATTGGTCTGATCGTGACGCTTGCCTACCTGCGAAGAATCGGCGTCGGGGAACACGTTATAGAGACCCCCGTCGGTCGGGTCACCGCAACGCTGCATCCATCGGGCGAAGTGAGCGTCCTGAACGTCCCTAGCCGCCGGGCGGCAGCGAATGTACCGGTGGATGTCTCCCGCTACGGCACGGTCTACGGCGATGTGGCGTGGGCCGGCAACTGGTTTTTCTTGGTGAAAGACAATCCGCTGGAATTGAGCATGAAGAACATCGCCGCGCTTACCGATTTCACCTGGGCGATTCGCGGCGCGCTCAACAAAAACGGAATCTGCGGCGCTGACGGCCATGAAATCGATCACATCGAGTTGCACGGGCCCTCCATCATTCCCGGAGTTCACAGCAAGAATTTCGTTCTGTGCCCTGGCAAGGAATATGACCGCTCGCCCTGCGGCACCGGCACCAGTGCGAAGCTGGCCTGCCTTTACGCCGATGGCAAACTCAAGCCGGGCGACCTCTGGCGCCAGGAAGGCATCGTTGGCAGCATTTTCGAAGGCCGAGTCCATATCAAGGACGGCGAAATCTATCCGGAGATCACCGGCTCCGCGTTCGTCACCGGCGAGACCGACGTCATCATCGACCCGCACGACCCCTTTCGCCATGGCCGGGCAAAATGAGCGCCACCCCAGACGTCGTAATCATCGGCGCGGGAATCGTTGGCGCCGCGTGCGCCATGGAATTAGCGAAGGAGAAGTTCCGCGTTACCGTTGTCGACGGCAGCTTCGTCGGCTCCGGCGCCACCGCCGCAGGCATGGGCCATCTCGTAGTGATGGACGATTCCGAGGCGCAATTTGCCCTCACTCAATATTCCGTGGCGCTGTGGCGCGAACTCAGCGCGGAACTTTCTCCTGATTGCGAGTACGAAACGCGCGGCACGGTGTGGGTGGCTGCCGCCGCGGACGAACTCCGGGAAGTGGTACGCAAAGCGGCGTACTACCTCGAACGAGGCGTCGACGCTCACATCCTCGACGCGCAAGCGCTGCATGAAGCCGAACCGAATCTCCGCACGGGATTGTCCGGCGGACTGTTCGTTCCGCAAGACGCCGTCTTGTACGCCCCCTGCGCCGCGAAATTTCTTCTGCGTCGCGCCGTTGAAGTTGGCGCCACCACTCGCCTGGGCAGCCCGGCCATCTCCATCGGGAAGGGAACTGTGCGGCTAGGCGACGGTACGTCGCTCTCTGCGAAATTTGTGGTCAACGCCGCGGGACAAAATGCCCCGGCGCTCACTCCGCGAATTGCGATCAAGCCGCGGAAGGGTCACTTGGTAATCACCGATCGCTATCCCGGAATGATCCATCATCAGGTAGTTGAGTTGGGCTACCTGAAGAGCGCGCACTATGTTACTACTGATTCCGTGGCATTCAATTTGCAGCCGCGTAAAACCGGACAGATCCTGATCGGATCTTCGCGGCAGTATGACGTCGGGCACTCCGCGCCTGATTCCGCGATCGTCACCCGGATGCTGCAACGCGCATTCGAGTTCGTTCCCGCACTGGAAAAACTTTCGGCTATTCGTGTGTGGACGGGCTTCCGTGCCGCCACGCCCGACAAGCTGCCGCTCATCGGCGCGTGGCCTGAAGATGATTCGGTGATTCTGGCCACCGGTCACGAAGGCTTGGGCATTACCACCTCGCTGGCCACCGGCCGCTTCGTCGCCGACGGGTTGCTGAACCGTTCGTCGGCGATCCCGGCTGAGCCGTACAGTCCGTCGCGGCAGATGTCCGGAGTCGGGCATGGCTGACAACATCCCGGTGCGGGTGAACGGCAAGCCGGTTGAGGTCCCGCAGGGTTCGACTGTCGCTGTGGCCCTGTTTATCGCGGGTGCCGCGTCGCGGACTTCCGTGCATGGTGAGCCGCGCTCCGCGCTATGCGGCATGGGCGTTTGTTTCGAGTGTCGCGTGACGATCGATGGTGTGCAGCAGCGACTCGGCTGTCAAACGCTTTGCAGATCAGGGATGGAAATCTCGGCCGCCGCGGTCACGGAAACGGGTTCCGCTTGACCCATCCGACAATGTCCCCAGCCACTCCAATTCGCTCGAGTTTTGATGTCGTGGTAGTTGGTGCCGGCCCGGCGGGGATCGCCGCCGCTGTATCCGCAGCGCGCTCCGGCGCACGGTCGGCGTTGGTCGACGACAATCCCTCACCCGGCGGCCAGATTTGGCGTAACGCCGAGCACGCTTCGGAAACCTCATCTTCAGCCGCAGCCTGGTTCGAGCGTTTGCGCTCAACTTCTGTCCAACACCTTTTCGGCGCGCGCGTTTTTGGCGCCGATAGTGGAGTGGTCAGCGCAGAATCTGCGGATGGCGTGCTCCAAATCGCTTACCGCGATTTGATCCTGGCTACCGGCGCTCGCGAGCGGTTCTTGCCCTTTCCCGGATGGACGCTAGCGAATGTTCTGGGCGCGGGCGGGCTACAGGCTCTGGCCAAATCCGGTTTGCCGGTGCTTAACAAGCGCATCGTGATCGCGGGCACCGGTCCCTTGTTACTCGCGGTCGCCGCATATTTGCAAGATCACGGCGCGCACGTCGTGGCGATCTGCGAGCAAACTTCCCGTACCGCCCTCGCGCGCTTCGCGTGGCACGCCTTTCACGCGCCCGGCAAGATTGCCGAAGCGTGGAACCTCTCACGGAGCATCCGCAGTGTCCCGCTGTATACGAATACCTGGCCCGTCGCCGCACTTGGCGATCACGGACGCCTTCGAGTGCTGCGCATTTCTCATCAAGGAAAGATCCGCGAAATCGAATGCGACTACGTGGGTTGCGGTTTCCATCTGGTACCGAATGTTGAGCTCCCACGCTCCCTCGGTTGCGAACTAGAAAACGGATTCGTGCATGTCGATGACTTTCAACAAACGTCCGCGCCGCACATTTACTGCGCCGGAGAGCCCACCGTCATCGGCGGGCTGGAACTGTCCCTACTGGAAGGCGAAATCGCTGGATACGCTGCCGCGGGACGCCGGGACACGGCTCTACCACTATTCGGCCAGCGCGCACGATATCGCCGGTTCGCCCGCGCCATGGCGCAGGCGTTCTCGCTGCGTCCCGTGCTGAAAAGCCTCGCTCAGCCCGACACCTGGATTTGTCGCTGCGAGGACGTCTCGCTCGAACGCCTTCATGAACATGATTCTTGGCGCGCCGCGAAACTGCACACCCGCTGTGGCATGGGACCGTGTCAGGGTAGAATCTGTGGTGCGGCCCTCGAATTTTTACAAGGTTGGGATACCGGTGCCCCGCGCGCTCCGATTTTTCCGGTGCGTTGTGCGAGCGTTGCCGCCCTGGCGTCCGCACACGACCTCACTGCATCCAAAGGATCAGCACAATGAAATGGACCGGAGTTATGCCGGCGATGACCACCTGCTTCCAACAGGATGGCCAAATCGATCACGGATTTGTGGCCCGGCACTGCCAATGGTTAGTGGATAACCGCTCGACCGGCGTCATAACTCCTGGCTCCCTGGCTGAAGCGGCAACGCTTTCGTTTGAGGAAAGAAAGGCGCTGCTGCAGACGCGCGTCAGCGCACTGAGGGGACGCGCATCGGTGGTTGCCGCAGTTTCCTCGCTGTGCACTGCGGAATCGGCAGCGTTCGCGCAGGCTGCCGCCGAAATCGGCTGCGATGGCTTGATGGTGTTGCCTCCCTACGTTTACGTCGGAGATTGGCCGGAGATGCGCGCCCACGTCGGGGCCATCTTCCAGGCCACGCCGCTCTCTTGCATGCTTTACAACAATCCGCCCGCCTACGGCACTGATTTTCTGCCCGAACATATTCAGGAACTCGCGGCTCAATATCCGAATTTTCTGGCAGTGAAAGAATCCAGCATGGACGCCCGTCGCGTAAGCGCGATCCGCGCTCTGCTGGGTGATCGTCTGGATATTTTTATTGGTGTTGACGATGCCATACTGGAAGGCGTCGCGGTCGGTGCAACGGGGTGGGTCGCGGGGTTGGCCAACGCTTTTCCGCGCGAATCGGTGGACCTTTTCGAGTACGGGCGGGCCGGGAAGTCCAAGGAAGCTTTTGATCTGTATCGCTGGTTCCTTCCACTGCTTCGGCTCGATACGGTTCCCAAATTTGTCCAGCTTATCAAACTCGTTCAACAGGAAGTTGGGGTTGGCAGCGCGCGAGTTCGTGCGCCGCGCATGGAATTGACCGGCAGCGAACTGGAATCCACCCTGCGCATCATCCGCCACGCCATCCAAACCAGGCCGCAACGCGCCAGTTCGGCATTCACGCAATTCAAACAGGTGGGTAACTAAATGGAATTAACCGGAAAAAGTCTGATCGCTTCCCAACCAGGCAGCGAGGGCAAAACATTTCGCGCGTTCGAGCCGGCCTCCGGCGCCGCGATCGAGCCGCCCTATCACGTGGCCTCCGCGGCCGATGTGGAACTCGCCGCACAAAAGGCCGTCGAAGCCTTCGCGCATTTCGGCCGCGCGCCCGGCACCGCCCGCGCCGCCCTGCTGAAGCAGATCGCGGCGAACATCGATGCCCTTGCCGAATCTCTGATCGACCGCGCCCACCAGGAATCCGCTTTGCCCAAGCCACGCTTGAAATCCGAAGTAGGCCGGACCTCCGGCCAGCTGCGCCTCTTTGCCAAAGTGCTGCAGGATGGCTCGTGGACCATGCCTTGCATCGATCGGCCCGATCCCGCGCGCAAGCCCCCCAAGCCCGATCTGCGTTCCTGCCTGCGGCCCATCGGCCCGGTAGTGATTTTCGGCGCCAGCAATTTTCCATTGGCGTTCAGCGTCGCTGGCGGAGATACCGCCTCCGCACTCGCTGCCGGCAATCCCGTAATCGTAAAGGCCCATCCGGCGCATCCCGGCACCAGCGAATTGGTGGGCGCGGCCATTCGTGATGCCATCCGCGAATGCGGCATGCATCCCGGCATTTTCTCGCTCCTGTTTGATTCTGGCGTCTCTGTCGGCGCGGCGCTGGTGCAGCATCCCGCAGTGAAGGCCGTCGGCTTTACCGGCTCGCTCGTGGCAGGCCGGGCGTTATTTGATCTGGCCGCGAAGCGCCCCGAACCAATTCCGGTGTATGCCGAAATGGGCAGCACCAATCCGGTGTTCGTTCTCCCGGGCGCGCTGGCCGCCCGCGCGCCGGAAATTGCTGCACAGCTTTTCGCTTCGGTCACCATGGGCGCGGGACAATTCTGCACCAAGCCCGGACTGATCTTTCTTTCGAAGCAGCCTCCTGCGGTGGAGTTCGTCCACGTCATGCAGGAAAAAATTTCGCAGGCCGCTCCGTTTACCATGCTCACCTCGGGAATTCGCAGCGCGTTTACTCGCGAAACCGAAGCGCGCACCCACCGAATCGGAGTCACGCTCGCCGCTGCCGCGCCGATGGCACCAGACGGTGAGTCGTTTTCCGCCATAGCTTCACTCTTTGAAACCGATTTCCCGACGTTTCTGGCCAGCTCCGACTTGTCCGCAGAAGTTTTCGGGCCGACGACGCTGCTAGTTCGCTACGACGATCCCCGCCAATTGCTGGAGGCCGCACGCGGCCTAGCCGGTCACCTCACCGCGACCGTCTTTGCCACCGCCGACGATGTGCAAAAGTATCCAGAACTAATCGCTATCCTAGAAAACAAAGTGGGCCGCATCGTATTCAACAGCGTGCCCACCGGCGTAGAAGTCACCCACGCCATGATTCACGGCGGCCCCTACCCAGCCAGCACAGATTCCCGCACCACGTCGGTAGGATCGCAATCGATCTTTCGTTTCGCCCGCCCCGTCTGCTACCAGGATTGCCCCGACACCGCGCTCCCCGCCGAACTGCAGAACGCGAATCCCCTAGGCGTTTGGCGCATGATCGACGGGGAAGTGACGCGCCAGCCCGTGTTAGGCGCCTAAATCGTCTGGCCGCAGTAGGTGCGTCGTTATGCTGCATGTCGCAGACCGTGCGTTGACGCTATGCCCGTCATCCGTTACGATTGAAGTTGCCTGGGCGGTTAGCTCAGCGGTTAGAGCATCCCGCTTACACCGGGAAGGTCCGCGGTTCAAATCCGTGACCGCCCACCATCGCCCTTCGCAGGTGCGGCGGCTATTCTGAGCCACCGGTAACCTCCCCACGACGGGCACCGTCCTTAGTGTTTCCACAAATGGTTTACTCTGCCGTCCGCCGTTGTCAGGTCGCCAGGCTGGGCCCCTGGCGGGCAACTGCCCGCATACCTCTGGTCCACAATCATCGTCATCTCAGTCATTCCGGCCAGCGCCGGGGTATACGTGGCATGGGTCTCGGCGTGGGCCGCCGCGTCGCCCGAATAGGTAGTCGTTCCCTTGGTGACCACCACCGTATTTGCGACCACGCAACGCATCTCCTCAGAATACTTGCTACCCTCTGAGCTTTGATTGATCGCAGTGCAGCCCTTCACGTTTTTCGAAAGAGCCAGCACGTGTTGGTCGTAGGCGTGATTGCGGCAAATTGTTGACGTGTTCTCACTCTTCTTGTTTCCAGGATTTTCGATGGTCAGCCGATGGATCGACCACAGACCTTCTTTCACGTCCGGCGGGTCGCCCGCAACGGCCATCCCGACTACCAGCACCAGCGATGCCGCCGCGAAACCCAGCACCTTGGTCATCGTTGTTCCTCCATCGTTTCGTTGGTCCGATCTCGTCAAGTGTATCGTCTCGCTTCAAATAAGTCTGCGATAGTAAGAATGGGAACAAACGCGATGGCACAACTACCATTCAGCCGGTCGATCATTTGCCCGAGGAACCTAGGCAGGCGCAATCGCACCGCTGTGCCGCCCTCACTAAGTGACCAAGCTTACTGCGGTCGGCGCGGTCCTGGTCCGCACCAAGCCCACGGTTACGGTTAAACTCTGACCACCGGGCCGGCGCTCTACCGGACGGCGCTGACCAGTTCCCATATTCGCGCGAGATGATGATCGTCGTGTTCGGCGACAAAATACAAATGGTCTACGAGTCGCATCGGCGTCTTCAAACGCGGGTGGGGAATGGCTCGAGCGAACAGTGATGGGTCCAATTCGTCCACACGCTTCAGCAGTCCGTCTCTTGCAGCGCGGAACTCAGTCAGAATCTGTTCCAGTGGACGCGCGTTATGGTTCGCTTCGTCGGTTTTTCGGTTCGTCAAGTCTGCCGCGGTGAGTTGGTCGCTAGCCGCCACGTAATCGCGCACTCGCGCCAGCCACAGCGGTTCGAGGTCAAGCAAGTGACCCGCGTGTTCCTGGGCCGACCACTTTTCTTGCGATTTCGTGATCAGGATTTTGTGAGAACGGCCACGAAGCGCCTCTTCCAGTCTGGCCGGAGTGCCGCGCAGACGCGCGCTCAGATTCGGATGCAGTTCCACCGGAAACAAAAACTCAAACTTGCGTTCAAACCAGACTGGCACCTGACTCATGGATTCCGCCGATCAGAGGAATGACTCCAGTAGATCAGATGCGCGGCAGTACCGCTCGGCTCACGAATTCCCGCCATCGCCAGCGGGGGTTCGTACATCTCTCAGCTATACCGACGGAGGAATTTCTGCGTCTTCAAAGCGCCGTATCATTTGCAAAGTTGCCGCCATCATGATCGTGCCAGTTCCTTAAGGCCGTCATACGTTCCGCAGCGTCCTTAAATTGCAACAGGACTTTCTTGCCGGAATCATCCGGCAAGTCTTCAGGAGCGGCAAAAAACATTGAAAGCCTTACCACGGCTCTTGCCGTCTCTATCCTTCGGAGTCCATACACCCGCAAAAACCCTTCCCAGATATCGTCTGACTAATCTGAGGGGTTTGGGGAGCTGCTGCCGCAGCTTCGGGATTCTGATTGCCCCAATTGAGGATTGGGCGGGGTCAGCCGGGCCCGCGCGACAGTACAGGCCATAGCCAGAAACGTATCGCAGCGGACCGCCTGTCAATGATGGGGGCCTTTGCCCGTCACCGTGCCAGCGGCGTCGCAGCGTCATTGACAGAAAACGGGTGCGGAGGCGAAGGCGGATGGTCGTATCTGAAGGTTTGTTTGCAGTAAAGTTGAACGTGGTGAGCCCGATGGTCAAACGATACGATGCCGAGGAGCTCCTCACAAACTATTTGGCGGCTGGAACGTAGACCTTATCCGCTGCCACCACCTCCGCATTCGGCACTTCAGTTTCCAGCGTGACGCGCTGATAAGCCGCCTTCTTGTCAGGTTTGGCGAGAAACGTGAGTCGGTATTGATGCGTGAGACGATCCGTAAACTGATCCAAAAAAGGCTTGAAAGCGATGGGCGTCTCCAAGCCCTGGACATAAAACTCGCCTCCAGTTTCATCCGCGAGCTGCGAGAGGTCATTCTGGCCCCAGTTAAATCTCCAGTAGCTGTGACCGAAATGTCCTGCCCCTGAGGCATAGATCGCGTAGATCTGGATCTGGGCTCGCTGTGCTCGCTGGATGGCCTCCGTCAGATACGGATCGTCCGGACCACCACCATAGAGACTGTCGATGCCACTCGATACCACGAATATCTCCCGCCGCGCCGTACTCTCTGGCCAGCGCTTGATCAAATCGGAAATCGACTCGTAAGGACTACCCGAAATGCTGGAAGAACTGAGCGGCATTCGCAGCGCCTTGTCCGCCTGCGCATGGTCCTTGGTAAGGTTCTGAACGACCTCTACCGTGCCGTGCTGCATGTATGCGACCGCGATCGCTGTGCTGGCCGCCTGTGCGTTCATAAATTGACGCAAGTCCTCGAATTGCAAACTGACGGTGGAATTAGCTCCATCGTCCAAAAGCACGTACAGTTCGAGGCCGGCTTGGTCGCCTTGCAATGGAATCCAGCCCGTCACCCGAAGTCGATCTTTACCCTGCTTTACTAGCACATCCTCGCGATTGATTGTCGGGACCTCCCCGCCATGCTTCGCCTCCAGCGATACCACCATGCTTACCGGGACCGTTCCAGTCTGGTCCGAGGGCAATCCGGACACTGCGCCCCAGACCATTCCCACTGGCAAGAAGAATGGAAGTAAGCATGCCAACTTTTGCATGTTCATCATGTGAGCCTCGTGTCGTGTATTAAACGGAACTTCCGATCTGGGCGATTGATGACATCGCATCATCGAAAAGCAGGCTCCAGCCAATACCTTAGCCTATGGTCGCCTTTCGAGTATGATGCCCAATCTGGATAATTTGTTTTACGAATGCCTCGCCCGAACTCAGCGAGCTGAACCACAAACGAAGGGAGAACACCATTAGGTGGCGGACAAACACATAAACCGGCGCCTGCCCAGTTTCTGGCGTCAGGATCGGCTTCTCAGTTTCTTCCTCGGATTTCTTGTGATCATGACAATTTTCGTTCCGATGGTTGGCTTTTCACGACCCGGGCGAATTGCAATAGACCTCGTTTTCGCGCTCATGCTCCTCTCCGGCGCAATCGCGACCGTGGGCAACCGGACGCTGATGTACCTGATTATTGCGCTGACGATTCTGGAATTCACGGCGGACTTGATCGTTGAATTCAACCCCTCGTTCGGCCCCAGGGGCTGGGACACGGCACTCAAGGTGGCTGGCATGGCCATACTCGTGGTCATGACGCTAAAGCAGACATTTCTTCCCGGCCCGGTTAATGTGCACCGAGTCATGGGCGGCGTTGCCGCCTACCTGCTGATCGGCGTTACCTGGGCATTCGGTTACAAGCTGCTCATGGTAGAGGATCCTGAGGCAATCCACTTCCAATCGTCCTTCGCAGGTATATCGACCGGTGAACCTGCCCGTTTGCTTTACTTCAGCTTTGCAACCCTCACCACTCTAAGTTACGGGGACGCGTATCCAGTTCATCGTGTTGCGCGATCGCTGGCCATTGGAGAAGCGCTTATCGGGCAACTCTACCCAGCGATCCTGATCGCAACATTGGTCGGAATGGCCGTGCAAGCGCGGTTTAACGCGCCACCCCAAGAGACGGAATTCAAGAAACCAAGCTGAGCGTCCGAGGGTCAGGGCGCACGCCGTGGATTATGACCCCGGTTATATCACAGGCACTTGCGACTCTTCTGAGGGTGTTTGAAAGTGCCGGAGGCGTGGTGTAAGCGGAATCATGGACCCGATGCCTGACGCGGAAATCGGAAAGTGACCTGCTGCCGCTTACGAGGCAGCCCCGCCAAAACGCGTCGTCTCGGCGTGGGAAATAGCCCCACTTGAACGCGGCCAATGGTGCAGGCGGTCGGAGGGGAGCGGATGAGATGAAGACAAAAGCGAAATGAGGGTAATTAGGCAGGCTACAGGCCGAAAGCCTGATTAATTGGTCCGCGTTGTCTGCGGAATGGACGCGGCGATTTTGTATCGACGACCATAGAAACGCTTGTCACAGATATCGCAACGATAAGGACGTCTGCTGAGCACGCGGAGAACGGCACGTTCGAAGATTCCGCGGCCTCGTGACTTGCGAACTTCCGAGCTGCCACACGCAGGACAAACGGGATAGGTATCCTGACTGGATAGTCCCAATTTAGAATCTCCAATCTGCGCTAACGGCTCGTGCGCAAGAGGTGGAGCAAGGCACGAAGGAGCAGTGACAGTGTAACAAAAATAGGGTTACAGAACTGTAAAAGGGCCGTGAGGGTTAGCTACGGCGGACCCGCGAGTCTGATCGGTAAGGGAGCGCACATCCGTTGCGAGGGCAAGGGGCGCAAACAGTGCTGCACGCCGCTGCGACAAGATACGCTCAAGGTTCTGGAGCTCTGGCTCAGGGAACGCGCAGGCGCCGACGGCGATCCGCTCTTCCCGACCATCAGAGGAGCCAAACTCAGCCGTGATGCCCTGGAACTCATCGTGAGAAGGCATACGCTGTCGGCTTCAGGGTCGTGCCCATCTCGGGTCGGAAAACGGGTGAGCCCGCATGTTCTCCGGCACAGTACAGCGATGGAACTGCTGCGCCATGGCGTCGATCAATCGGTGATCGCACTCTGGCTGGGACACGAGTCCGTCGAAACCACGCAGATCTACATCCACGCCGATCTACGCCTCAAGGAAAAGGCGCTTGCGCGTATCGCCGCTCCCGCGTCCAAGCCCGGACGATACCGACCAGACGATACATTGCTCACCTTCCTCGAAGCGCTCTGATTATGCCGAGTTGTCGCGTCAGTCTGCCTTGTATTGCAAGGGAATCCGTGACTGACGCGGCATAATCCGGGTGTCGGCATTATGCGTGGTCTCGTGCGCCAAGGTGGCGTAGTAGGATTTGGCATCGCCGAAGAACTCGAACGGCGACATCTGGATGCGGTCAGGCTGCATGGCGTAATAGGCGTCAGAGCGCGCCGCTCTGAGATCAGCTTGGATCCGACGGCGGGTCGCTGCCGGAACGGGAAAAAGCGCGCACGGCTTTGCCGACGATAACGAGCTTTGGTGGTGGGCGCTGGTGATGGACGGGGTCGATTCGGGACAAGCGCTGCGCTTAACCGCTGAGTGAGATTGGGATATCGATCCGAGTCGGTTGTCGGATGATGCTCATGAGCCTGGCACAGGATGCAATGCCCGCTCGACACCTTCGGGATCGCGGGCGATGACGGTTAGATAGGCTTTAGCCGGCTGGTCCGGCTCGGAGCGGCCCTGTTCCCAATCCCGTAGAGTGCCAAGAGGAATGTGGTAGCGCGCAGCGAACTCCCCCTGAGTCAGCAGGAGGGCGCGGCGGAGCGTCTTGACGCGCGGAACGGGACGCAGTCGACCTGGCCCGGCATCGGTGAGCGGCGGGTTTTCATGGTCGCGGGCGGCACCAGCTTCTATGTCCGCAGCACTCAGCGGAGCCAGGGGCGGAGGGTCCAGAGCTTCTTCGGCGCTATCGGGTTTGATCCGGAAAAGCCCGCCGTTACGGCGCATTTTCGCGATAGTAGTGCTCTTACTCATTTTTTGTCGCCCGGCGGGCTGAGATGATTCTGATCCGTTCCGCCCGCTCCGCACACACAACCGTCAGTAGCTGATTGGTGGTCATGCCAAGTAGCCCTATTCGTTCTTCGCCGTAGGCTTCCCGCAGGTCGATCCATTCGACGGCGAACGGGTCGCGGAAGGCCAGTGCCGCCTGAGCAAAACTCACGCCGTGAATGCGAACATTCTCGGCAGCCTTGGTATCGTCCCACGGGAATTCCAGATTCATGTACTACGGGATTCCAGTAGTTTAGTCAAGTGTCTAGAGAGAGATTGACGTTAGAGGCGGCGTAACCCAGGTATTCGTGACGGGCGTTGTGACGAGTGGCGGCGTGGAATCGACGGTGCGCGGCGCCTACGATTGCGGCTACAAGGTTGTGGTTGTCCTGGATGCGATGACGGACCGGGACGCCGATGAGCACCGTCATAGCGTCGAGAAGATTTTTCCTCGGCTGGGTGAGACCGGGACCACCGACGACGTGCTGTCCCAATGGAAGCAACGGAGAAGATAGGTGCGGCGGAACGCGGGCATCCCCCCGAGGGGGAGCAACTAGGCTGCCTTCGACGGCCCTGGAGCAGACGGCGGCTGAGGTGAGTCTCCAAAGAGACCGGATCTCATCGCGGCCGTAACGAATGTGTTCCTCCGGTATGACTGCGCTAACGTAAAATTGAGGTATCGAATGGAGGTGCCCATGACTCTGAAGATATGGGAGCTCGTCAGCATCGTTCTCTCGGCTCTGGTCGCTGGAATGTTCTGCGGTCCATGGGTGGCTTTGAGCAGGTCCATCAGCACTTTCAAGCCGGAAGTCTTTCTCGCGATCGTACGGCGTATGAGCCGAAATATGGCACCCGCCATGACTATCCTGATGCCGGCCGCCCTGTTTTCGATAGTTCCAGTTCTGTTGATCTCGTACAACGAGCAACCAAGGACCTTCTATCTGAACTTGACAGGATTCGCCTTGTTCATCGTTGCCCTGCTCGTAACCATGCTTGTTGAAGTTCCTATCGTGAAACAAATCGAGACATGGGCGGTTTCAACGCTACCGGACAACTGGCAGCACCTTCGCGATCGCTGGGGGGCGTTCCATGTCATCCGAATCGTTGCGTCCATTGCCGGGCTTGTCCTCCTCGTGGTCGGAGCAATCTTCTAACTGCACCAGGGACGAACGGGTTTCCCCGCCGCTACCCCTCATAAAATTTTCGTTCGTCATGCGATGTGCTTCCATGGATCTGACGGTTGCAAGAGAGCGGCCCCGGCTTTCCGCCGGGGCCGCCAGGCGTTAGAACCGCTCGTCTTCGTGTTGCTGCGGACGGCGCTTTCTCGACTGAGGATTCCATTCGAGGAGATATCCAGCCGTGTCGCTCTTCACCAGCACCGGGTAGATGGCGCCGCCGGGAAAGCTCGGTTCGCTCAGTTTGACCGAGATGTACGCTTTGCCCGCTTTGGATGTTTTCATCCGAGCCGCTCCAGCCTCGAAGTCGCCGCTGCTGACGCGGTAGGCCGGTCCCTTATCGCTTTGCTTCTCGACTGGTGCGAATACGATCTTCGCGCCGTTGAGAGAAGGGAGGATGAGAGTGCCCGAGAAGCTGCCGTCTTTTTGTCTTGCGAGATTTGCAATCGTTCGCCGCCCGAACGGCTGGTAACCCGCACGGCCCCTGGCATCTGGCGAACAGTCCGGCCTCGTCTTACGCGCTTCGCATCGCCTACTTCGACTCGCTTGGTCTCCCTCGCCCTGTTCGATGGCGTGGCGTAACCCTCTGAACCGCCGGATGCGGACCCGCACGTCCTGGTGGCATGGCAGGGGTGAGCAGGTGACTGCCCCCCTATGCCGATTTCGGCTGTATTGGCCCCCGGTTGGAGGCCATGCAGGAAGGCGGCGGCGCGTTCCGCATGCGCGGCCGCGGTAAAGATCGCCCGCTTGTCGTTGCGCAGAACGGTCAGCCAATTGGCGATGTAGGACGCGTGATCTTCGCGGAACTCGGGCGTGAGCTGCAGATCGGCGCAGAGGAAAGCCGACCCGAGTTCGGCGACAAGTTCTTCGACGGCATAGCCTTCGTCGCCGAAACGCTTGCGGCCGAAGTCGCGGTTAAGCCGCTTCTCGTGCCGCGTGGCATGCGTCGCCTCGTGCGCCCACCACCTTGT
>Ga0182024_10015315_pt1 | contig 14705 bp, 11 predicted proteins | sample P32metaG_FD_120480 | JGI IMG/M metagenome (GOLD analysis project Ga0182024, IMG submission 120480) | Permafrost microbial communities from Stordalen Mire, Sweden - P3-2 metaG (Illumina Assembly) | ecosystem: Environmental > Terrestrial > Soil > Wetlands > Permafrost | place: Sweden: Stordalen... | reverse complement strand
GTTGACTGGTAAAACATGGATTGTTTCTGCCGATTTCATTGTTGATACTTCCCGCATCTTGCCTTCTCAAAAGAATGACGTTCAAATGATTTTTTGGTTTCCTTTGCCGAAGTCTGAAAGATTAGAATGATTTCTCTGGACCGCGTGCTGCTCAGCAGAGTAAATCTCCAGCCGGACGAGGACTGGCATTATTGGCGTTGTTGCGCGTTTACGCACCACATGAGCTGGCGCTATTGTGCCAAGCGACAATGGGTAATTGATGCGGCAGCTTTCGATCTCTTTGCGATTGCAATAGGGCGTGAGTTGGTACTACCAACAGTTCTTCCGGAGGAGAACCGTTTGATTATTAAGGCTCGACCCCGGGAACATTTAAAAACACAGTTTCACCCCACGGTGCAGATCATGGCGCGAAAGTTTAGCAAAACCGAGATTGTTAAGCTAATCGACAAACTCAAGACTGAGAGTTATACGAGTGCTGACGAAATCTTGTCGCAGCTGACAGTTTGTTTTGCAGTTGAAGATGCCAACATTGAACTGCTGCTGGCGGCCCTTCGCTGCCCAGATCCGCTGATCCGCGCGGCCGCGGTACACGGCTGCAGGGAGCGTCAGAATCATGATTTGATGGACGAATTGCGCAAACTGGTTACGGATCCAATCACTAACATTCGCCTTGCCCTGGCCAGCATTCTCGGCACTTTGTCCGACCTTGATTGCCAAACGATGTTGGCTGTTCTTGCGCGCGATATCAAACGCGACGTGCGAAAAGCGGCTATTGAAGCATCCGCAGGCAGAGCTTTCGCCTTTGATACACAATCCGACAGACTAGGTTGGGATGAAGATCACGAGATTCGCGGTGCAGCAGCAAAGGCAATGGCAACGCAAAAACTGCCGCATATTATGCGGAACCTGGTGCATGCGTTTGTCAAGGATGGCAACACGACTGTGCGCAAAACATGTGGCGAACTTATTGAACAAAAGCTCACTGAAGATCTGGCAGTACATACCGAACACATGCCCCAAGAAAGTAGTTCTTTGGAGCAAGCGCACAAGATGCTTAAGACATACGGGCTCCATAAGTTTCCTACCTTCGCGAAGTATCTCGAATCTAAACGGACCACCGAAGTAAACATCGACGAACTCGAAGACTTCGGAACGAGTCTGACAGTATTGGCAAAGAAGAATAAGTTGCCCCGCGCGTTTGGTGTGGAAAAACACGTTCAGGATGCGGTACGACTAATCTGCTGTGAACCAAGAAGATCAGTTGCATTATTGGGTCCATCAGGAGTCGGCAAGACAGCGATTGTAAACGAACTGGTCTACGAATTGGCTAAACCGGAAAACGGTGATTGGCACGTTCTGCGGATTTCGCCAAACGAATTTCTGACGGGCACCAAGTATATAGGTGAGTGGAATACGAAGCTCGCTGAAATTATCAATCTGGTCCGGCAGCCACGAAAGGTTATTCTATACATTCCTAACTTCAGCGAGCTGTCTGGAGTTGGGCGTTATGACAAATCTGAAACCAACGTGGCTAGCGCTCTCTCCACATATATAGAGGAAGGAAGCATCGTGCTCATCGGTGAAAGCACATCAGAAGAGTATGCTCAGGGACTGGGATCGGTGCCCTCGCTAGATCGCTTGTTCTCTAAGATCAACATTGAAGAAGCAACCGAGGCTGAAACCCGCCAGATTTTAAAGTATGTTCGCAAGGGCTGTGCTGCTGCGATACCGACGAGACTGCTCGACGAAGTGTTTGAATTGGGGCAGCAATATTTGCATCATATAGGAGCTCCGGGAAATTGTGTTTCTCTGCTGCGAGACGTGATTGCTACACAGCAGAACCTGGGACAGAATCTGACACGTCGAATGATCTTGGAAACAATTTCAAAGTCAACTGGGATTCCATCAGACTTCCTGGATGAATCTATTCCACTCGATCTAGAAAAAACCCGAACGTTCCTGGAGGAACGTGTAATGGGGCAGCACGAGGGCGTGGAAGCCGTTATCGATTTAATTAGTTGCATCAAGGCGGGAATAACAGACACCAATAAACCATTTGGAATATTTCTGTTCGTCGGTCCGACCGGCGTCGGCAAAACTGAGATGGCCCGCTCATTGGCAGAGTTCGTCTTTGGCAATGTCGATCGCCTGAAGCGATTTGACATGAGCGAATTCGCGACATACGATAGTTATGAACGATTGATAGGGGCCAGATACCATAAGGGGCTACTCACGGAAGCAGTGCGCCGGAACCCATTATCAGTTGTTCTGCTGGACGAAATTGAAAAAGCGCACATCAACGTTTTTGACATTTGCCTGCAGATCTTCGATGCTGGAAGGCTGACTGATGGTCTAGGTCGCACTATCGACTTCCGAAGCTCGATCGTCATTCTCACTTCCAACGTCGGATTCAATTCATCGGGCACCGTTGTCGGATTTGATAAAGCCTCTCCTGACGAATCACGCACATCCGCTTCGGCACTGGAAAGTGACCGCATCTTTAAGGAACTGTCACGGGTTTTCCGGCCTGAGTTTCTCAACCGTGTAGATCGGATCATCAACTTCAATCCGATTGGCCGTGATATCGCTGCGAAGATTGCTGCACGCGAAGTCAGCGCTATTCTGAAACGGAGCGGCATCAGGCGAAAGAATCTATCGATCGAAATGGATCCATCTTTGATTGAGCTGCTGCTCAAAGAAGGCTATTCCAAATCCTACGGAGCACGCCCCCTCAAGCGAGCTGTTGAAAGGGTGCTCGTGCAGCCACTGGCGAGGGTGATCGCCTCGGGTTCGGTACACCATGATTGCACACTGAAAATCACTGCTAACGGAAACTCCATATCATTTGAAGAAATTCCCCGCCACAAGCGTCGCTGAGCACTTCGCGCTCTGTCGCGACCAAAAATGTCTGCGCGCTGGTTATCGCACAAATCTGGTTCTGAATATTTGGCACAGCACAATAGCCTCGCGGCTAGCCACCGTCGGGTTCACAGTGCAAATGCATCCCGCAATCGGAACAAGCAGAGCAGCAAGCACACACGATCTAGGTGGGTGAAACCGTCTGCAGAAATAGTGCGGCAGCTTTATCAGTGCCAGCGCGAGTCCGTCCAGATGATCTTGCGTCCAGGAAACTTCGTTTGCAAAGCCGTAACGCCCGCTTCTGTCACTCTGTTACACAGCCCAATCTCCAATTGCTCCAGGTGCTCTGCTTTGTACAGTGCGGGCAACCAGGTGTAAGCGGCGGCTTCGGTGTTGATGGAACACGGCGCAAACGCTCTAGCATAGCTACTCATATCACAAATTCTTGAGCTGAATTTCCTGCTTTCGATCAGACTCAGCGGATTTCTCTCTTGAGCTTGCGACCTGTTGAAGAACCCTTTCCAGAACATTTTCGATTCTCAACATTCCTATGATGGACTGAGTCTCTTTGTTGATCACCGGAAGCCGTTTGTATCCGTGTTCTCTCATCATTGCTATGGCAAATTCGGTGTTGTCCGTGTCAGTCACTGTCATTGGCGCTGGTACCATTAAATCCTTGACCTTCAGGTCGAGTCGCTTTCTTTCATCAGGTTGAGCCGCAATAACTTCCGCCCACCGCATCAGGTCAGTTCGAGTCACCAAGCCCACCAACCTGTGTTGGTCATCCACAATATAGACATAGTCGAGTCGTTTGGCATTGATGGTTTGAACCACTTCCAAAAGCGCGTGCTCCGGAGTCATGGGTGGCGAAATCAAGGGCTCAATCAGTTCAGTCAACGGTATTTCTTTGACGACTTCACGAGCCTCGGGAAAGTTTCGGAAAAGCAGTGTTCGGCGCTTCACGGAGCTGGCGAGGGCATCTCTGAAGGGAAGCAAGTTCTCCGAGATTTGACTGAAAACATTTTTGCCCATCACCATGATTTCGCAATCGGTTCGCGCTCGACAGCCGTGCGTGTGTGCCGCTCGTGCCATCAGTGAGCTCTCTCCGAAGAAATCACCATTTCCCAAAATCGCTATTACTACTTCTGTGCCATTTGTCCGATTCAGTATCTCGACCTCTCCTTGCTCCACCACATAGAAATCGGTGGCAGGGTCGCCCGCCACAAAAACCATATCTCCAGCCGCGTAGTGTGCGTTGCCGATTCTCTTTGTGGAATCCACGCGTACAGAGGTAAGCTGTGGAGGAAAGAGAAGATCAAACGCCCAACCGACGGCGACCTTGATTTTCTGGCCCAGAGAGGGAAGTTTTGTCAAATAAACACCGCGCCAGACAAACCATGCTGGAAATCCAGAGATTCGAAAATTGAACATTTCCGCTACAGCACTTTTGCCGCCAATTGAGCACAGGGTTCCCAGCGACTGATGTGAAAATGGTTTGGTCGGCTGACCGGTGAGACGAGCAACGATGTTTTTGGCCGCTTGTGCTCCTTGCCGCTCGGCGAACTGTCCAGTCGTTGGTGACAGCTTTCCATCGTTTGCATTGGTGACGGCAGCGCAGTCTCCAATTGCCCAGGCATTAGTGAAGCCAGGCAGCGACATATCAGGGTTAACGACCAGCCGGCCTTTTTCTTTGGCCAGGTCGAGGCTTTCAATCATCGGCAAAGCTCGCGAGCCAATTGTGCAAATGACGGTGCCAGCCTTGAGAAACGTTCCATCTTTGAGACCAACGCCGTCAGGAGTGCAGATCGACGCACTGGCCTTGAGGATGAACTTGACGCCATTGCGTTCCATCCTTTCGCGCGCAAACTCTCGCAAGTTGGGGCCTACTTCTGGAAGAATTTGCTCATGAGAATGTACGAGGATGACACTGACGTCTTCCTTTTTGAAATTAGAGTAGAAACGGGAGCTGGTTTTGACGAAGTCATTTAATTCACCCGCTAGTTCGACGCCACTAAAGCCACCACCGACGATGACAAAAGAGAGGCACCACTTTCTCTTCTCCGCTGTTTCGGCAACCTCTGCTCTCTCCAGTTGCCCGATCACGTGGTCTTGAATCGTTAGAGCATCAGCAACGCCTTTGAGAGGAAGCGCATGATCTGCCATTCCTGGTATGAAGGCCAGATTTGTCGTGTTGCCGCTGGCGATGACGAGCTGATCGTAATGCATCGTTTTCGTATCGCTTTCGCTCCCTTCATATACGATCTGATTGTTCGGCAGATCAATAGCCGTGACGTCTTCGGTGCGGCAATGAACGTTCTTAAGCAACTCTCTGAGGGGAGCCGCCATATCCTTTGGATTCATTGCTGCTGCTGCGACTTCAGCAAGCAGAGGATGAAAAACCATGTGGTTCTCGCGGCTGAAGACGACAATGTCGTATTCGCTCTCGCGCAAATGTTGGCGCAGGACTCGCGCGCATTTAACTCCTGCGAAGCCGCCACCAATAATGATGATTCGACCAATTGCCATGAGAACCTCGCGCTTCTGCTTTAGAATGCTTTTGCTAACCAAAACCCGTTATTACTTATTGGACTCCTCAATGTTGAGTTGAGCCTGCGCGGCTGAGACAACATTTTGTGTGGTGAAGCCATGCACAACTGATCAGTCGATTGAGATACCACCGGCGATGTCAACACTCTGGTCATGGGCCAACTCCTTTTAAAAGTGTTCTGAACGCTGCTATATAACCACCGTGTCTGTTGTTGGCGCCCGCGGTCTTGGCAGCAGTGAAGATCCCAGTAGCCAATTCGCTCCCAACGAGCAGCGATATTGATTTAGCACCGTATGTGGTGCACTAGAAGTGCATGCCTGGGAAACCGCCCCCGTAGCCCATTCCCGGCATCCCGTATCCGCCATAACCCATACCGGGCATGCCATAGCCGCCATAACCCATTCCAGGCATCCCATATCCACCATAACCCATGCCCGGCCTTCCATATCCGCCGTAGCCCATGCCGTATCCACCCATCCCGCTCATGCTGCCTGCCGCCATCGAACCGACCGCTCCCAGCACTTTCGCCAGACCGTGGATCAAAGAGTGATGCTGGGTGGGCACTGAGCTTTGCGTATTCGCATTGGCATTGGCGCTCTGGTAGCCGTATGAAGGTTGATATGGAGTAGTTTGCGTTTGATTGGTCGGCGGCTGATATGGATTAGTTTGCGCTTGATAGTCCGTTGGCGGCGCATAGGTTTGAGAAGCTGGGCTGCCATAAGGATCACTTTGAGCAGGTGTTGCCCCGGCTGGCTGTCCATAGGAAGAAGGAGTGTTGTAGCCGTACGTCGGAGGAGTGTAGGCCGTCGGAGGAGAATCAGATGACTTATTTGCGTATTGGATGCCGGCAGCTTTTGGACGGGTGGGATTGTGCGAAATCTGATAGGAGTTGAGCAGCGTGTTGACGTTCTCAGGCAAAGACTCTGTCGTGTCCAGGTGTTCGTCCGGTAGAAGCGTTTTGTCGAGTCGCTTGACTCGATTGATCAGAGGTTTGCCGGTGCTTGTCGAACCGTACACCTGCTGTTCCAACCATGCGACTTTGGCCTCGAGCGGCATGCTGGCTGTCGGGGCTGGATATGATGATTTCGTCCCGGGCGCCGATGATTGGAAACCCGGGTTGTTCGTCATTGTGTCGTCGCTGGCCGGTGGTACCAAGTCGTGTTCCGCGGCGTAGCTCTGCAACATTCCAACCCGCTCACTCAGGTCATCTGAGGAAGACACCTTGCCGAAGGCTTTGGTTTCGAGCGCCGCAAGCCGCTTTTTGATTCCCTTTTGGGGATAGCTTGCACCTAATATCTCGGTTTCCAGTGAGGTAACCGTTGGATAATCACTCGAATCGGCCGTAGCCTCGTCGGAGCTGTTCGATGCCGCGGTCGGCGCATTTTGTGCGGGCGCGTTTGATGGTTGAGAGGCACTGTTATCGCTGGGAGGGGCAGTTTCGGCCGGCACTGCGGCCATCAGATTGGCCAAACGCTCCTGATCGTTGCCCGGACGCACTTCGCCGAACACCATTTTTTCCAGCCGCTCCAATCTTTCGCCGGTGGTGTCCTTTGGGTATGTGTGCTCAAAAAATCTCTTTTCCAGTGAATTGATATCGGTTCCACCGCTATCGGCTGCAGGAGAGTTGTTACCGCTATCTGTCGCAGCCCATGCCCAGCCGCCTGTCGTCATGACCAACGCTAGACTCGCTGTCACAAGAAGGGCGATTGATTGACTAGCTTGAAACCGTTTTCTCAACTGCTTGCGCCGCTTGACTTCCTGGATATTATAGCCTAGCGCGACGAAAACGGTCCTTAAGGTCGAGGTATGAGGGTGCGTAGCATCCCTACTGACTCCAGCTCAGGCAACGACGCCGGTCAGGTCGCTGTTGATTCTAGCAAAGCCCAGTGAGAATGACAGGCTATTGCATGACTGAACTATTTGCTCGTGCCACGGTTTGACTGCCAGTTTCACGATTCAACCAGTTGTCGATGGTTGAAACCACAAGCGGTCTTGGATAGTTCGTACCCAAGACAACGTGACCGCAGCCTGAAATCGTCACCAGTTGTTTGTAGCTCGTCTTTGCATTATCCAAAATCTTCTTAGCGGAACTTGGCTTCAGAACATGATCAGCTGAACCTTCAACGATCAGAAGCGAGATGTTGGGATCCAGGTGTTTTGCCACTTTTGCGGTTCCGCAGCAAGCCGTCTTGACTCTAAACAGCTCTTTCGCCGATAGCATTTTTCTGACCCAAGGATCGTGTTGAGATGCAGGCAGATCAGCCTTGCAATCAGAGCAGTATTTTGCCTGATAGCGAACGATACTGAACGGGTGATTAATGCGGTAACCATTGCACAGCAAGTCATGCAGCAGCCAAATGGTCTTGACGCGGCACGGTTTAACCCCAGTGCTGCACAAAACAAGACCGTTTACCAAGTCCGGGGCTTCCACGGCGGCTTTGGCGATCACTGCAGCTCCGCAGCTTTCACCGATACAGAAAGTACGCAGATCGGGGTAGTCTTGACGAATAGCTTTCAGGGCCGTGACTACGTCGCCGGTGGATTGTTTGAAGTTGTAGATGTATCCATCAGCGTGTTTATCATTGGCAAAATGCCAGTACCCATGGCCACGTTGATCGAGCGCCCAGACCAGGTAACCTTGAGAAGCAATCTGCCTGGCGATCTTGTCCAGACTGCAGCCCCTTTGAGTCATCCCGTGCATGAGCAACACGCATGCCCTCGGTTTTTCCGAATCGTTGCGCCATTGGCACAACGGCAACTTGGTCTGCACTTTCTCCTGGCAGTTTTCGTCTAGCACCAGCGCCGCGTTTGCCGGCACCGCATTCAGTGCCAGTAAAAGTGCGAAAGCCAGACAGATTTGAATGATTGAGCGTTGAAACAGCTCTAGCCTATCCAGGCACCCTTTATTTGACAGCATTGCCGCATACCTACTTAAGAATAGACGTAAGAACGGAGCGCCGAGACCAGACACTCGGGCGCAGATGGCGGATATGAGCAAGCAGGCACTTGACTCACAAAATCTTTAGATCTTGTCAATATGTCGGATATTTGGATAAAAAGTTCCTCAACCCTGTCGGTTTGACCGTCGCAGACCGGACGGGACAACTCGGGCCCGCCGAGGTGCAGGACGAACACGCCGCCGCAGTCCCGGTTCCCGCAACGTGTTTCAAACCGATTGACCACAGGCAAGGTTGGCTCAGCTAAAATTCAAGCTCAAGACTTTGAACTTTTTGCTCGAAAATGCGGTCTTAGTAACAGTGAAGGAGTAACAGGCGCATCATGGGTCTAACAGTGACAAAAGACGCATCGAAAGCTGGTGTGGACGCCCTAATCACGCCACGCCTGGGCGCGCACGTCAATGGTGGGCTGAAAGGCTCTGTCGCCAAAGCAATTGAAATCGGCGCCGAGTCGATCCAGATTTTTATTGGTTCTCCGCAAACCTGGCGCTCGCCCAACCCCGCCAATGCTGATGTCCAGGCGTTTGTCACGGGCGTCGATCAAGCCGGACTTGGTCCGGTGTTCGTTCACGGTAACTATCTTGTCAATTTAGCGGCAGCCAGTCCGGACAATTTGCGCAAATCAGTGGAGAATCTGGGAATTGCGTTGCGTCTTGCCGACTCAGTTGGAGCTGCAGGGCTGATTTTTCATCCCGGATCGGCTGGATCGGCACCATATGACGCAGCCTTGGCCAAGGTTTTGCGCTCTCTGGAAATGGTTCTCGAAGGTTACAACGGACGCTGCCGCCTGTTGCTGGAAGTTTGCGCCGGCCAGGGTGAAACGATTGGCGATCGATTCTGCGAATTCGGTCAAATCATCAACGCTCTGGGTCGAGATCGAAGACTCGGTGTGTGCTGGGACACATGCCATCTATTCAACGCCGGTTACGATGTATCGACCGAGAACGGGTTGCTGCAAACGATGGAAGAGTTTGAGCGAGAAGTCGGTTTTGAGTGGTTATTTGCGCTGCACGCAAACGATTCAAAAACGCCTCTGGGTGCTCGACGTGATCGGCACGAAAACATTGGCATGGGACACATAGGCGAAACAGGTTTCGCGCTAATGATGCAAAAGCCGGAACTCCGTGCTGTTCCCTGGATTCTAGAGGTGCCTGGAATTGAAAAGAAAGGACCCGATCGCGCCAACATGGAGGTGCTGAAGCACCTCGCTGCTGCCGGTGGCCGCTAGGTCACAGTGCGCACGATGGTGGCAGACAGCATTCTCCAGCGGCTAAACAAGCATTTGTTCAGCCTGGGAGCGCCGCCATCCTTCCTGGCGGCATTTTCCGGAATTGGATGTGGGTCAATGCCGGCTGGAAGCCGGCGCTCCCAGCTAAGAAGAAACGAAACTGACGATGCGTTGTGCCGGATCATATTGTTTTCAAAACTGAACGCGGTGCTTTTGCCACGTGCCGGTACTCAGGTACGAAACCCTCACTCCTGGCATATCCCAACACTTGCTCGACGTCGCGCTCTATGACCGCTCCGGCTGTTTCTGTCACTTCGTCTTCCCACGGGATATCGAAATCATCAGCACCATAATGTAGACCTTTCAAGGCATTGGCGTTTTGTGTCAACACTGAAGTGCGTACGTGTTTGAAGTTATCCAAAAAAACTCGGCACAAGGCCAGATGCCGCAAATATTCTTGCGCCGATATCTCCTTGCCGCCCAACTCATTGTTGTATGGCTTGTACGTCCAGCAAAGAAAGGAGAACAGCCCACCGCCTGTAGCATCTTGAAACGTACGAACAGTCTCGAGATGCTCGAGACGTTCATCCAGCGTTTCATCGAAACCGATCACCATCGTGCCTGTTGTTTTCAAACCGGCCGCCAGAATCTCATTTTGGGTCTGCATGTATTCGGACACAGTGTACTTTTGCGGGCTGTGTCTGAGCCGAAAACTGTCGGCGAGAACCTCCGCACCACCACCGGTGATCCAGCGCACTCCGGCATGTTTCAACTGTGCTAACGCTTCCGGCACAGTTAGCCTGCTGATTCTAGCTATGTACAAAAGTTCCACTACCGTCATGGCGTAGAACTCGATGGCGTCGCCATAGCGGTTTCGAATCGACGAGAATAAATCGGTATAGTAGTCGAGCTTCAGGTCAGGATTGAAGCCGCCGTTGAAGGCAAACAATTCACCGCCCAATTCCACGAGCTCGTCGATTTTCGCGAAAATGTATTCTTTGGATCGCAGGTAGCCATCGGGATCCTTGGGTAATCGGTAGAACGAACAGTAGTCGCATTTCGCTACGCAAATGTTGGTGTAGTTGATGATCCTCATCAACATGTAAGTCGCTCTGTCTGAACGATGAAATCGATCGCGCACAACTTTTGCCATGTCCTGCAACGTCTGATCCGAGGCGTTATGCCAGAGCCAGGACGCATGGTCGCGACTGATGCGCTGGTTGGCCGTCAGCAGCTCTTTTAATTCCTTGATTTTTGTGGCGTCGGACATGGAATCTCAGTGTCGTCGAATGTTTAAAGATGCGATCGGGCACGCCCTTATTCTAACAAGCCCTGGTCCTCATCCGATCGCAAGTATACATACGTTAGTTATTCAGGCTTAATCTTGCATCGGAGTGTGTTGGCACCGAAGGCAGAAGCTGAGCAATTTACAATCTCTTAAGCAAGCGGCGGAAACACAGGCTTATGACGGACGTCAAAAGAACTAATACGAAGAATTCCTGCCACCCTGAAGGTGGCGCTCCTGGTCACGCAAATTGACCAAATCCTTGGTCGGCAGAACCAAAAATTGAACAACAAAGGAGGACGAATGGGCAGGTTGCTCAACGCATATTCTGCATTGGGAATACCGGGTGGTACACCACTGACGGTGGCATTGCGCCGATACCGCTGGCTGGCTCAGGCGTTTCATCCAGATCGTTTTGTCGACGCCAGGAGACCTGCGGCGGAGCGGGAAATGAAACTGATCAATGATGCGCGTGATACTTTGCGAGCGCACTTCAGCATGAAACATAAAACAGCTTCCGAACAGTGCGACTGTGAAGGTTGGACGAACTCGAAATCTCCCTCACCGGCTGCCTCCGCACAGCAAGCTGCTGGACGAACCAGAACGAGACCAAGCAACGAGTTTCGATCGAGCGGTCAGATTCTTGTCAAAACGGACCATGTGGTATATCCGATTATTGATAATGATCGACTTTCCAATGACCGGAAGTACAGGACAGATGGCGATGATCCGTCTCACGGTTGCGAGCATCAGCACGCCAGCACTGACGGTGCAGGATCGGCAGCTGCACGGTGCTTCCACGTGCCAGAGAGGACGCAAAAGGCGGCGCTTCAAACAGCGTCGACTAAGAATGCACAAGCGATACCGCAATGGGTTTTAGTGATGCTCGCTCTGTTCTTCCTTTCGATGGCAATGTACGCTAATCATCAAAACAGTGGCACGATTATCTATAACAGCGACCGCGCTCAACACTAGTTTAGATCGTCGTCTAAGGCGTGACCATTGTCGCCATCAACCTCAATTCCGTTGTCGCTGACTGTTGGAAATTTAGCACTTAACGCGGTCATTATACTGGTGCACAATTGTTGGCATTGATAATCGGTCCAGTCGTGCTCCGCCTCGTTGACCTCCACCATCAGCTCAACCTCACCATCGCTTGCAAACCATGACGCAGCTAAGGCAAAGGTCAAAGGCACTTCTTCCTCTTCCCCATCGAAGTCGTGCATTATGAGATCCGTGCGCTCGGCGCTCAGATGGCCCAGCTCGTAATGCATCTCCAGATTTTCCCATGTGTCGCGCTTCAAAGTGGTCAGCAGCTCATCAATTAAATCATCTTCGTCGGCGCGAAAGGCAAGAGTTATTGAGGCCTGGCTATTGTCTTGTTGCTCTAGCATGATCGGTTCTCCTGCACCGAGGAATTATCGCACGCTGCAAGCCTTTCAATCGTCAGGTGCTAGTACCGTATTGAGATGGTGTAAACTTCTGGCAATCTCTCAGGAGTTACCATGCTGAAACAGCTCGTTGCGCTTTCAATTTGTACTGCGCTTTCCCAACAGACGCCGATCCGCGAAATTAAACGCGTATCCGACAAGCCGGTCTTATGCCCTCGCGCAGGCTGCTTCGATTCTAAGGGAGCGTTCAACCCGGCGGCAGTCAGGATTGGCAAGAAAACCATTCTTTTATATCGCGCCCAAGATGATGCCGGCGTGTCAAGGATAGGATGGGCAGAGAGCAGCGACGGTGTAAAGTTTGAGGCAGCGCCCAATCCCATTTTTGATGCGACGACCGAGTATGAAAAAGGCGGCGGCGTCGAAGATCCCCGACTGCAAAAAATTGGCGGCATTTACTATCTGACGTATACCGGTTACAACAAAACTGATGCCCAATTGTGCCTGGCCAAATCAACAGACTTGAAGAATTGGGAGCGCATCGGCATCATCATGCCAGCCGGCAAAGGCAAGTGGAACGTTCGCTGGACAAAGTCCGGCGCAATCGTGCCTGAAAAGATCAATGGCAAGTATTGGATGTATTACATGGGTGACGCCAGCGATGCAACCGATCAGATGGGCATCGCTTCGTCACCAGATATGGTGCACTGGCAAGATGCCACCGACAGACCGATCCTGGCACGCAGACCGGGAATGTTCGATGCTAAAGTGGTTGAACCTGGTCCCGCTCCGATATTGACCCCCGAGGGAATCCTGCTGATTTACAATGGAGCCGATGACAAACTTGCCTATCGAACCGGCTGGGCGCTCTTCGACAGAAAGGATCCGACACACGTATTGCGGCGGGCAGAGCAGCCATTGTTCCAGCCTGACCTCCAATGGGAAAAGGAAGGACAGGTGCCGAACGTTGTTTTTGTCGAAGGTATGATCAAAGATGGTCAGAAGTACCTGCTGTATTATGGCGGTGCTGATGCCAATGTCGGCGTGGCGGAGATGCGCCTGTCAAAATGATATATTCGACAGTTTCGGTCCAGTTTCAACGCGCGAGGTCTTATGCCGGATCCGAAAGAGGAAAAAAACGATCTGCCCAAGGCAGTTGATACCAGTGCTGCTCGAGTATAAATAGCGATATCATCGAAAACGGTGCACGTCCCGAACAGGCATTGGCCATATTGAGTTGCCGATTCACAAGCGGCCTGATGGTGCCCGCGGTCATCATCTCAACGCTGAGCGAGCCGGCAACCAAGCGATTCAGCTATACCGAAGAGCGTGGCCGCAAGCAGATTATGCAAATGCAACAAAAGCGACCTTCGTTCGGCGGTCGCTTTTTATGCATTATGTTGGCTGCGTATATCACCACCGTTTACCGCTCGATTGCTTGCAAAAAACTTGTGGCAATAGGTCGGCAATTAATCGGTTGCTTACACAGCTGTGCGGCCGGTCACCATGTCGAATACAAACACGATCAGAGCCAAGACGAGCAGACCGTGAATAAAAGAGCCGCCAACGTGGGCTAACAGCCCGACCAGCCAGAACAATACTAGAAGAGAGATAATTGTATAAATCATGGGGTTCTCCAAAGTGTTATGAAGACAAAGACAAATTTTTCGTGGGTTAGTTCCACCCACATGGGTGTTCACGCGTGGGTGAAACGACGTCCACCGTTCGAATGACGAATTCTCGTCGTCTGCACTATGCGTAACGCAGCGGTTCCAGCTTGGTCTGCATCTTTTGGCGAGCGCGTGCTATACGCGACTTGACCGTGCCGATTTCAGTATTTGTAATTACTGCAATTTCTTCGTAAGGCAAGCCATGCAGCTCACGCAGAACAATTACGTTTTTGAACTGCTGCGGCAACATATCGATCGCTTCATTGACTTGCTGAACGATTTGCAAGCGATGCATAATTTCATCTGGCTGTGCTTTGTTATCAGGAATATCGCGCGTAGCTGTGTCTTCGCCATCGGAGTGCTTGATCGGTTCATCCATAGATTGAATGACCATTTTCGGACGTTTGCGCAATTCGTCATAGAAGAAATTGGTTGTGATTTGCCTGATCCATTGATTCAGCGCAAGCGGATTCTTGAGACTGCCGATCGAACGCCACATGCGCAGCAGAACTTCTTGTGTCATATCATCATGTGAATTCATCCAGTCCGGCGAGATCTTATATAGTTGTGCGCGGATGGTGCGCTGATGCCGTTTTGCTAAAACATCAAATGCACCTTTCTCTTGCCGCTGACATGCCAGAACCAACTCACTATCCGACATGGAGTTATAGGATACTGAGTCTTCCTTGACCACATATAGGGGAGGTTTTGGTTGATTGTTTTTGACGAGATGCATAGAGCCTCCAGCAGCCGTAGTAAATGCGTTCGGT
>Ga0182024_10015314_pt1 | contig 14706 bp, 9 predicted proteins | sample P32metaG_FD_120480 | JGI IMG/M metagenome (GOLD analysis project Ga0182024, IMG submission 120480) | Permafrost microbial communities from Stordalen Mire, Sweden - P3-2 metaG (Illumina Assembly) | ecosystem: Environmental > Terrestrial > Soil > Wetlands > Permafrost | place: Sweden: Stordalen... | reverse complement strand
TCGTCTTTCACTTGGGGATACAGGGTCGGATAGACCGTGGTCGTGGGGTTGTAGGTGAAGCGGCCGAACATGCTGTCCTTGTCGGAGAAGCGGTGATCGATTCGCGCATCGACCGTCTTAGCGAAATATTGGTTGTTCACGTTCCCCGTGTAGTTGGCCGTCGGAGGCGCGCCCGGAATGTTCGCCGCCGGAAGAAGCGCCAGATACTCCACCGCCACGCGATCGAGCAGCGTAGGAGCAATCACCGGTCCGCCTACGTCGGAGAAGTTGCCGGGATTCGCCTTTTCAAAAGCGGTCGGCGCTGCCAGCAAGCCGGTATTCTTGCCCTGGATCAGCCGCAATATCTCGATATCGCCGAAAAAAAAGGTTTTGTTCTTGATGATCGGCCCGCCAGCGCTGCCGCCGAACTGGTTTTGCCGGAACTCCGCGCGGCCTATGCCCGCACTGTTCGCGAAGAAATCGTTGGCGTTCAGTTGGGTGTTCCGGAAATACTCGTACACGCCGCCATGATACGTGTTGGTGCCCGACTTGGTGATCAGATTGATCACCGCCCCGCCCGCCCTGCCCTCTTCGGCCGGGTAGGCGTTGGTGTCGATCTTGACTTCCTCGACCGAGTCGATCGAAGGCCGGTATAGAATCGAGAACTGTTCACGCTCGTTGTTGTCCATGCCATCGACGAGGTGGTTGTTGAAAGTCTCATTCTGGCCGTTAACGACAACGGCCGAGGTCTGCCGCCGATCGTCCGGGCGCGTGCCGCTGATAATCGAGTTGGAAGGTCCAGCCGCGGCGCCCGGAGCCGTCTCGACGAGGGTAATATAATTGCGGCCGTTCAGCGGAAGGTCCTGCACCGACTTCGCCGCTACCGTATCCCGCATCGCGGAACTGTCGGTCTGGAGTGCCGGAGTCGTCGCCGTCACTTCGACTGTCTGGCTCGTGTCTCCGACTTGCAATTGGGCATCCGTGCGTGCGCGATCTCCAGCGACAAGAGTCACATTGGTTACGAATCTTTTAAAGGCAGGTGCTTCTACGGTCACCCTGTACGGCCCGGGCGGCAGCAGGTTGATGAAGAAGTCGCCCGATCCGGACGTCACCGTGGTTCTCGCTTCCGAGGTATCCGTATTGACGACCGTGATCTTTGCGTTCGGAAGCAGCGCGCCCGCGGCGTCAGTAACCGTACCCAAAATATCCGCGGTGATGAGCTGGGCGAATGCCTGAGCTCCCCAGAAGAAACAAACCAGGAAAAAGCACCCACTGAGCGTGCGGGACAAACGTTGTTGCATACTCACCCCCTAAGACTCGGGAATCTAGGCCAACCTACTCCAGAAGGCTTGCCGGTGTCAAGTGGGGTGGTAACTACCGCGGTGCTTGTGCCCGGGACCGGGATACGTTTACGATCCGCTAGTCGAGGCCAAAGGTGGCGATCACATCTCCCACCGCCAGTGACATGTACTGCTTGCCGTTGGCCAGATACGTGATTGGAGATGCGTACACCCGGTCGTTGCCGGCGAAGTACCAGAGGCGCTGGCCGGTGCGCGCATCGAGGGCGAAGATCACGCCTTCGAGCGTGCCGCCGAATACCAGGTTGCCCGCCGTGGAAGTCACTCCGCCCCACGGCGGCGTCAACACTCTGTGCTCCCACTTGACCGTGCCGGTGAGAGGATCGATGGCGATCACTTTGCCCCAACTCTCTTCGGGAGCGAAGCGTGGGCCGCGGCCTCGTCTGCCGGCGGCGCCCATGCCGGGCAGGTTGCCACCCGTGCCGAAGATACCGTTATTGGCTGCCGGAGCGCGTCCGGCGCCTCGCCCTCCCGCTGCATCGGCAGCGGTTTCGTCATCGTTTACGTGACGAATGGCGTTCTTGGTGAACACGCGGCGCTCATCGCGTGCAAACACGTACATCAGCTTGGTGATCGGACTGTAGCTGTGCGCCATCCAGTTGGTTCCGCCGTCCACGCCAGGCTGGATCTTATCGTTGCCTTCCGGCGTGGGATCGTTGCCGGGAACCACTTCCGGGCGGCCCTTGTCGTCAAAGCCCTTGTTCCAGGTCTGCCGCACAAAGGGTTTTGCAAACTGGAATTGCCCGTTGGTCCGGTCCAGCAAGTAGAAAAACCCGTTGCGGTTCGCCCACGCCATTAGTTTGCGCTGCTGCCCGCGCAGCTCCCCGTCGATCAGCACCGGAATCTGCGTCGAATCCCAATCGTGCGTGTCGTTGGGCGTGAACTGAAAATACCACTTCAGCTTGCCAGTGTCCGGATCGAGCGCCAGCACTGAGCAAGAATACAAGTTGTCGCCCGTGCCCCTCTCATCGCGGTTATAATCCGGCCAGGGATTGCTGGTGCCCCAATACAGCGTGTTGGTCTCGGGGTCGTAGGAGCCGGTGTTCCAGGTGGAAACGCCGCCCCCCTTCCATGAGTCGCCCGCCCACGTTCCGAAGTTTGCCTCGCCTGGCTGCGGAATCGTGTGAAAGCGCCACGCTAGCTTGCCGGTCTTGGCGTCATAGGCATCCAGGAATCCTGAGATTGGATGCTCGCCGCCGGCCATGCCGACGATCACCTTGTCCTTCACCACCAGGGGCGCGCCAGTGGCGGCATAACCGTCGTTCGCGGTGTAGTCGTAGATCCCGGTCTTCCACAGTTCGCGGCCCGACTTGGCGTCCACTGCGATCACGTGCATGTCGAGCGTGTTCATGTAAAGCGTATTACCCAGTAGCGCCAACCCGCGGTTCACGTTACCGCAGCAGTTGTAGGTGCGCTCCGGGTTGCGATAGCTGTAGACCCACAGCACGCGCCCCGTTTCGGCATCGAGAGCGTAAATATCGTTCTCCGGCCGCGTCAGGTACATGATGCCGTTCACCACCAGCGGCGTAGTCTCGAACTTCTCGTTGTGGCGGCCTTGGAATAGCCATTTCACATGAAGGTTTTTCACGTTCTGCGTATTGATCTGGTCCAGGCGGCTGAAGCGCCAACTGTTGTAGGTGTTGCTATACATCAGCCAGTTGCCCGGCTCTTTGTCGGCGTGCAGCAGCCGCTCGTTGGTAACCGGCATGGCCTGCCCCTGGAGCGTAGCGGTTGCGACCACCATGACCGCTACCACCAACGCGGCGCACACAAAGGTCCGGCATCGTCCATTTCTCATTGTTCACCTCGCAGGGAATTCAAGTAAGCCACGACGTCAGCCAGTTCCTTCTTGCTTAGAATCGAGCCATAGGCGGGCATGAGCGCGGGTTTATCGTGCCTGATCTCCCTGATGTTCTCCTTCTTGAACGATCGCAGACTGTCGCTCGTGTCCCGCAGCTGAATGGATAGATCATCCTCATTCAGCCGGATGCCGGTAATCGTCCGGCCGTTCTTCAGCACCACCTGCACCGCGCGATAACGTAAGGGCACATCAGCTTCCGGGCTAACCAGGGATTCGGTGAGATACTTGAGGTCGCGCCGGCGGCCCACATCGGTCAGGTCGGGCCCCACCGTACCGCCCTCGAGTCCAATGGAGTGGCAGGTCCTGCATTTGCCCTTACCTTCGAAGATCGCCCTGCCCTCGGCGGCATCGCCAGTAGCTTTCTCGCCCATGCCGGCCGAGCCGAGCTTTCTGACGAACGCGACCAGCTTCCAAGCCTGGTCGTCGGTGATCGCAACGACCGGCATCGCTCCCGGAATGCCGTTGCGGATCGTGTTAAAGAGGTCCGCGTCCGTGCCTCCGTGGTTATAGATGCCGACGGTGAGATCGGCTCCGCGACCCCCTTCGCCGCGGCTTCCGTGGCAGTACGCGCAGTTGGTCGAAAACAGAGGCGCGGCCTGTTCGATGTCCGCCGGCGAGTTAAATGGATTGGTGGTTCCGGCGGCTACTGCCGGCCTGGGGACCTGCGCTCCGGCCAGCGCCGCCAGCGCAAGAGCACTACAGCTCACCGCCCTGATGAGAGTACACATTTTCCCTAAGCTCCCTGGCTCCGTGAGATCTCCGCAATCTCTGGTCATTTAGATTACGCAACCGCGCACCGCTTTGCAATCTCCGGACAGCGCCTCCGTGCCCAGGCAGAACGTGCAATGAGGAAAAGATCGTGGCAAAATCAGTTGGCAGCCATGATCCGTACTCCCTTGCTCATCCTCTTGTGCGCTTCGGCCGCGAAGGCTCAGGCACCCGACGTCATCTACTACAACGCCGCGATCGTTACGATGTCGCCGGCCCAACCGGCCGCCCAGGCTGTCGCTGTCCGCGGCGATCGCTTCACGGCGGTCGGCGCCAATGCCGATGTGCTCAAGACCGCCGGCCCACGAACCCGGAAGATCGATCTCGGCGGAAAGTGTATCGTGCCCGGCATCATCGAGACTCACGTCCACCCCATCGGCGCCGCGCTCAGCGAAATCGACGGTCCCGTTCCGTTGGTCCATTCCATCTCCGAGTTGAAAGACTACATTCAAACACAGGACAAGAAACTCCCGCCCGGCCGTCTGATCTTCATTCCCAAGGTCTACTCCACGCGCCTCACCGACCACCGCTATCCCACTCGTTACGAACTTGACCAAGCGGCGCCTGGTACCCGCGAAGTCGTCGCCGACAACGGATATGCCGCTGTGGTGAACTCGGTCCTGCTCAAGAAACTCGGCATCACCCGCGACACGCCGCAACCCGGCAACGGCCGCATCGAAAAAGACGCGATGGGCGAGCCTACGGGATTGATTCTCGGCGCGCCACAACTGCTCGAATCCGTCCGCAGCGCGCGCCCAGCCACCGCGAAAGATCGTCTGTGGGCGCTCAAAAGCATGCTGGCGCGCTATAACTCCGTCGGTATCACCAGCATCATCGACCGCTCCGAAGGGCCCGACGGCTTTCGTGCTTATCAGACCCTCTATCGGTCCGGCGAACTCACCGCGCGCAGCTTTATCACCTATATGATCCAGGCGAAAGGCACGCCCGCGCAGGTGCGCTCGGAAATCGAGAACATCCCATTTACTACCGGATGGGGCGACAACTGGGTTCGCGTCGGATCGCTCAAGACCGTCGCCGATGGCGGTATCCTGATCGGCACCGCGTACCTTCGCGAACCATACGGCCCCAACACTCGGATTTATGGCTTCGTCGACCCGAACTATCGCGGCGTGCTCAGCGTGCCCAGAGAAAATCTCTTCGAAATGGCGAAGACGGCCGCGGAGCTCGGTTGGCAAATGACCGCGCACACCACCGGCGGCGGTGCCACGGACGCCCTACTCGACTCCTATGAATACGCCAATCGCACTACGCCGATTCAGGATCGCCGCTTCACCGTAACCCACGGCAATTTCCCCAACCGGCAAGCCATCGAACGTTCCAGGAAGCTCGGAGTCGTCTATGACATCCAGCCGTTTTGGCTCTACCTCGACGGTCCCGCCATCAAGGACGTGTTCGGCCCCGAGCGCATGAAAGACTTTCAGCCGCTGCGCTCCCTGTTCGACGCCGGCATCGTTGTAGGCGGCGGTTCCGATCACATGGTCCGTTCCGATCCCCGCGAAGCGACTAACCCTTATCATCCGTTCCTGGGGATGTGGATCGCGGTGACCCGCAAGATGGTGGACGGCAACGTCCTGAATCCCGAACAGCGCATCACGCGCATGGAAGCCCTCAAAATGTGGACCTGGAACGGCGCTTATCTCACGTTCGAGGAAAGAGAAAAAGGATCGATCGAGCCCGGTAAGCTCGCGGATCTCGCTGTCATCACCAAAAACTACGCCACGTGTCCGGAAGATGAGATCAAAGACATCGAAGCCCTCCGCACAGTGGTCGGCGGTAAAGTGGTATATGACCGGCTCCAACAATGAGCCTTGGCCCCTCAAGCCGTATCGCTCAATACAGCGCAATATCGCTCAGCGCCTTATCAGAGGAGTCCGTAACTCATTGATCCGGCGACATGTCCTGTAAATGTCGCCCCTTCCGAAAAACCAAGACGGAGTAATCCTACAAAATCTATAAGATTGTTTATTATCTGTGGCTTATCTAGAGTAACAATCCGCAACATGCCCCTTGAGACTTGTGAAACGGTCGAGAAAGTAGTTAGATTGTTTCCAGCCTGGAAAGGGAACTAGAGGAATGTACTGTGCCAAAAAGCAGCGCGTTTCAACGCGTTGGCCTCTGGCCTCCGCCATGGGGCTCATCCTGATTGCCGTTCCGGCATTTAGCCAGCGTGCACCTCTTTTCAAGAGTGAGATACAGCCGGTCTTGGAAAAGAATTGCGTCGGATGCCACGGTCTCCAACAAAAGATGGCTGGCCTTGATTTGAGCAGCTTTGCAACCATGATGCAAGGAAGCACCAGCGGACCGGTGATCGCTCCTGGCAAGCCGGAGCGCAGCTTATTGTGGAAAATGATCGAAAACGATCAAATGCCAAAGGGTGGAAAGCTCAGTGTCGCTGATAAGCAGCTTATACGGGCGTACATCGAACAGGGGCGCTTCCCCACCCAGGCGACGGAGTCGGAGGGGGAGATCCAGAAGCGCGAAGCCGCGAGGATCACAGCGGATGATCGCAACTGGTGGTCCTTCAAGAAACCCGTAAAGGCTCCGGTGCCGGCCGTGGCGAACAAGGACCAGGTACGGACCGGGATCGACGCTTTTGTCCTATCCGAGCTTGAGAAAAAGGGTTGGAAGATGGAACCGGAGGCAGACCGGATCACGCTGATCCGCCGCGCCTATTTCGACCTGACGGGTCTTGCGCCTACCGCTGCGGAAGTGAAGGTTTTTGTTGAGGATAAGTCGGACAACGCTTGGGAGAAGGTGGTCGACTACTTACTCGCGTCGCCCCACTACGGTGAACAATGGGGTCGACACTGGTTGGATGTGGCTGGATACTCGGATTCCCGTGGCGACGCGGGCGATAGTGACCGGGAAGCAGTTTGGAAATACCGCGACTACGTGATCCATGCTTTCAACAACAACAAGCCCATTAACCGGTTCCTCGTCGAGCAGATGGCTGGCGACCAGTTGGTCAATTACAAACCGGGAACGCAGCCGGCGCCCGATCAGGTCGGACCTCTAACCGCGACGGGTTTCCTGCGTACGACGGCCGACATTACGGACAACCAGACCATTTATGAGGTTGATAAGTACTTCGATGCGCAGCAAAAAGCGATGGAGACTAGCCTTTCGGCCGTGATGGGCGTCACCATTCAGTGCGCGCGCTGCCATGACCACAAGTTCGACCCGATTCTGCAAAGAGACTATTACAAGATGATGTCCATCTACCAGGCTGTCTGGGATCCGGAAAACTGGTTGGCCGGGGATCTCAACTTCGGGCCGTGGCCGAGCCGGATGGTCTTGAACATGGACGACTCCTCCCGTGCGGCGTGGATTAAGGACGTGACGAGCAACGACTCCAAGGCGATTCGGCGCATGGACGATCTTCTCGAAGCGACCTATCAGAGATACAGGGCGGAGTTGAAGGCCGGCAGGGACATCTCCGATGAGGGGAAGCGGCTGCAAATCCATAAGGACATCGAGGCCGATCCGGACCTGGAAGTGGATCGCAACGCTCTAAAGGATTTCATCTCAGACCAGGAACTCGAAAAGCGCTTTGCGGAACTCGGGAAGTGGAAAGACGAGATCCAGCAGAAGCGGTATAGTCGCAAGAACCCATCGAAGATTCCGCCGAATTATATTGAGGCTGCTTGGGACGTTTCTAAAACGCCCTCATCGACCTACATTTTGGCGCGTGGCAACTATCTTGCGCCGGGTAGCGCGGTACAGCCCGGAATCCCGTTGGTTCTGGATAATCCCGCACACCCGCTGGAGTTCCCGGACCCGCGGAAGCATCCGGAATGGAACGGCACGAATCGGCGTTTGATTTTAGCCAACTGGATGACCTCATCCGATAACCCCCTGGTTCCGCGCGTGTTCGTGAACCGCGTGTGGCAATGGCACTTTGGCGAGGGAATCGTCCGCTCGGTAGACGATTTTGGCACCCAGGGCGCGAAGCCGACGAACCCTCCATTGCTGGACTATCTGGCGGTTTCGTTCGAAGAGCACAATTGGGACCTAAAGTGGCTGACCAAGGAAATCATGATGTCGCAGGTATACCGCCAGGCTTCCGCGGAAGTTCCGCAGTACCTGGCTGTTGATCCCTCCGACAAGCTGCTGTGGCGGAAGGCGCCAATGCGGCTGGAGGCGGAGACTATACGCGATTCCATGTTGGAAGTCAGCGGACTGCTAAGCACCGAAATGTTCGGCAAACAGGAGCCAATCAAGCGGGGACCGGACGGGCAGTGGATGGAAGACGATAAAAAGGGCGCCGGCCAAAATCGCCGCAGCATTTACCTGACGCAAACGCGTACCCGGTGGGTAAATTTCCTGCATGTATTGGACTGCCCCGACATGACATCGGATCACCAAGACGAGCGTTTCCGCTCGTCTCTGCCAATCCAATCGCTGGCTTTAATGAATAGCCAACTCGTGATGCGCGCGAGCAAGGCGTTAACCGATAAAGTCCTTGAACGGACCAATAATAATCGCGACGAGGCGGTCACGCTTGCGTTCGAGGAGATGTACAACCGGCCGCCGACCGCAAGAGAGGCAGAGCTTGCGAAGAATTCGATGACTGCGGAGTCCGATCCGCGGGAAGGCCTTAGGCTGTTCATCCAGGCCATGTTTGGGGCAAATAATTTTTTGTACAGTTTCTAACCCGGTATTGAAGGAAAAAGAGGAGTCGCGATGAGATTCGTATCACGGAGACAGGCGCTGCAGAACGCGGCAGTGGGGTTCGGTGCGCTGGCGGCGAACTCGATTTTTCAATGGGACAAACTCTTTGCCGCGGAATCCGCCTCAACCAAGGACAGAGTTTATGATCTCAAACCGAAGGCGCCACATTTCGCGGCCAAGGCGAAGAGAGTCATCTTCATTTATATCGGCGGCGGACCGAGTACGATCGACATGTACGATCCCAAACCGACGCTGGTGAAGTATGACGGGCAGCCGGCGCCGTTTGAGATCAAAGGCCGAGCTCTGAACGGCTCGCAGCAAGTGATGGCGAGCCCATGGAAATTCAAAAACTGCGGCGAGAGTGGACGCCAAATCTCCGATTTGCTGCCACATTTCCAGAACGTCGTTGATAAAGTGACATTCGTCCGTTCTATGACGACCGACCGGATCGATCACTCGACAGCCCAGTTCACGTTCGTCACGGGACGAGGATTCACTGGATTTCCGGCTATCGGCTCGTGGGTGAGCTATGCGCTGGGTACCGAGAATCAGAATCTCCCGGCATATATCGCGCTAGGTGAAGGCGCGACGATCGGCGATCGAGCGCACTCCTCCGCCTGGCTCCCTCCCATCTTCAATGGGACCGGCATGCGTGCGAATCCACAGGCACCCATCTACGATATCAAGCGGCCCGACAGCATGAGCGTGGAGCAGCAAAAGCGTCTGCTGAGCATCGTTGAGGAATTGGACCGTGAACAAAAGGCCCAATATTACCCGCTCGACCAGGATCTGGAGTCGCGCATCGCAAATTATGAATTGGCCGCCCGCATGCAACTCGAAGCTCTGAAGGTGGCGAACTTCGATGAAGAGAGCGAAGCAACCAAGAAACTTTATGGAATCGACGAGAAAGTATCGGGGCCGTTCGGCAAGTTGTGTCTGATGGCTCGCCGCTTGGCGGAGCGAGACGTACGATTCATCCAAATCTATGGCGGCGGAGGAGGGAATTGGGATACCCACAACAACATTGAAGGCCAGCTTCCCACTCTGTGCCAGTATATCGATCAGGGCATGTCGGGGCTATTGACGGACCTGGATCAGCGTGGAATGTTGAAGGACACGCTAGTAGTATGGTCGGGCGAATTCGGCCGTCTGCCAACCATCGAGGCGAAGAATTCGAAACCCGGCCGCGACCATAATCCGTATGGCTTTAGCTTGTGGATGGCGGGCGCCGGTCTGAAGCCGGGATTCGACTACGGTCAAACCGATGAACTCGGATATGCGGCAGTAAAAGATTTCAAGTGCACGCACAGCGACATGCATGCTACGATCCAGCATCTGCTGGGCCTTGACTTCAAGAAAAACACCTTCCCGTACGAGGGTCGGGATGAATCACTGGTAGGCGTCATTCCAGCCCGTGTGCTAAGTGAGCTGTTTGCCTGACTAAAAGGGTATCGGCGGAACCATGCTGTCACGTTACATTCCGATCGTGTGCACGGCGGTATGTTTTGCATGGATGCCTGGGTCGGCGCCCGCCAGTCCAGCACCGCAACAGAACGGGTATGACCGCGAGGCAAGCGCTCGAGAATATGTGCAAGCCCTCGTGGTTGAGATCGATCAATGGACCAAGGATTTTCCTCACCAGTTTTATATGGCTGCGACGCGACCGCCAGTGGACTCGAGCAAATTGTCGGACAGCGTCAAAGCTGGTGCGGAGGACTTTGGCGATTCCGTCAAGCGGCTCTCCTCCTTGAGCAAGGCCCAGGATGTTCTGAGCAACGCCGAGTTTAAGGATCAGTTGGACAGGACCATCGCCGCCGGCAAACAAGTGAACCAAGCGCTGGGAAGCCAGAGATTCCCAGACGTTCTGCAAAACAAGTGGGAGCAGATCCGGACCAACCTGAATAGTCTGGCTCAGATCTACAAACTTGATACTCTGGCCTATTTGGCTCCTCCCGCTGGGCGCGGTGGCGGCCAGGCAGTAGTGGCAAAGGTGCCGGGTGGCGTCAGTGGCTACATCGTCGATCAGTCCTGTGCGCTAAAGGGGAAGGGTATGTGGACGAACGCCACCTGCATAGCACGGTGCGTCAGGGATGGCGACAAGATCGTGCTGGTGACAGAAGAGGGCAAAATCTACCAGATCGCCAACCCGGACAAGATCGATTCAGACGCTTACGGTCAGAAAGTGACCGTTACCGGTAAGACGGACGCAGACACGATTACAGTCGCTAGCTTGCAGATGTAGCCCGAAACTTCGCCTGCTACCCCGACACTTGTCGGACCAGCGCGCGAAGGGTCGCAGCCAAGCGTGGCACATCCGCTTCGGCGTTGTTCTCTTCGTACTCGAGCCCCACATAACCTTTGTATCCGGCCTTTCCGATCATGCCGAGCAGCCGGCTCCAGTCGGCAGGCTCTTTCTTTCCATCTTTAGTAGAGATCTGCGTCTTGAGATGGACACTTGTAGCATAGGGCAGCATCATCTCGAACTGGGAATATCCGTTTCGTGGCGGGTTCCCGGAATCCGCATTAATTCCCACCCAAGGCGATCCTGCCCGCTTGGCGATCTCAACCGTTGGCTCAGCGGTGGCCGTGAGTCCGGCATCGTCCTCGACTCCGACCGTAATCCCTTTCGCGCCGGCGTATTCGGCGCCGCGCTTAAGCACCTCGACCGCCCAGGCAATCGCCTGCTGCTCCGTGGCATCTTTGGGTATGGGACCTCCGAAAACACGGATGTGACTGGCGCCAATCCTGTCCGCCATATCGACGCACCTCTTGATGTTTTCGAACTCGGCGAGCTGTAGCTCGGGCGTGGGTTGAGACAGTCGCACGCGGACCCCGGCGTTATAAATCTGCACGCCGTTCTTGAACGCAAGCTTTCTCAAAGATGCCAGATATTCGTCTGAAGTAGAGGGGAACCAATAGACCGTGCAATCGAGGCCGTCAAGGCCCCAATCCGCAACCATGCGGATCAGATCGTCATAACGGATGGACTGTGCCGCGAGCTGCTTCCGGAAAGAGTAGGCTACCAGACCGGCTCGCAACCGAAATTGCGGCGCGGATTGACCGTCCAGTTGTGCTACCGTGGGCACGGCCGCCAGCGCCGCAAGAGCTTGTCGACGGCTAACACAGATAAAAGACTTTTCCATAGAAATCAGCCTCAGGAAACGATCTGACCCAACTGCCCCTTATCCTAACAGAAAAGGATGGCTGTTCTTTCAAGGCGCTGACAAGTATCAAGCTGATATTACAACTTGTTACGGTGGCCTTTAAGGGTACCCGGTCAACCAAATCAGTGCTATCCCTCGGTCGCGGGGCATATGCAAGCGACAAGGTGCATGTAGCGTCCTGTTGCGCGCCGAAGACGTTCTTGTTGCGCTTTCTTTTTCAATTGGTTAGAGAGAGATTTGCCGGTGGGCTTGCGGGGATCCGTAAAAGTGTCGTAACATCTTGCAGTTAGTGCGTTTCAAGTTGGAGCGAAACTAATGCTGACCCCAACAGTCGCGAGCAAAGGAGGCGGTTCGCGAGATTTCCACAAGTTCCACGAGTTGATTCGTCAAGTCGCCGAAAGCGAGACGTTCCGAACAGCGCCTGTTATGCGCGCCTTGCTCGTGTACCTGTGGGAGCATCAGGGGCAGCCCGTCAGCGAATACGCGATTGCCACCGAGGCACTTGGACGGGCGCCGTCTTTCGACCCCAAATCCGATTCAACGGTTCGGGTGCAGGTGGCGCGCCTCCGAGCGAAGCTGAAGGAGTTCTTAGAAGACGCGGGTGAGTCCTTCCCGCTGCGACTGACTCTGCCGCGGGGCGGGCACGAGTTGCATTGGGTGTACCAGCCGCCACAGAAACTCCTAGCCTCAAAATTCAATGGGCTGCCGAAGTCCTACCTGTGGGCGGCCGGCTTAACCGCGCTGTCGTTGCTCGTTCTCTGCGTGGGTCTGTTCGTCGAGGTTCACACTTTGAGAGCGTCTCTGCCGCCCCCGCCGTCGATGCCGAGATTCTGGCAGTCGTTTCTCATGATCGGTAAGCCAACGGAGATCGTGGTTCCTAGTCCACTCTTTTTGTCTTGGCCTTCAAACCAAGTGTATGTAAGGGATCTCAGGATCTCAGATTTTAGCCAATGGCATACCTCCCCATTTATAAAGGAGACGGCCGACAAATGGGGTGCGCCGGAACTCTCTCAGCAGTATGTAGGCGCAATGGAAATGAATGCGGGCATTGGTGTTTTGCAATATCTGGAAAAAGCCGGGCAGCAAGTCCGCCTAATCGAGTCCCGTCGATTCCCGGCCGAATCCTTCGCTGCCCAGAACACGATCTTCCTGGGAATGCCGCGAACGGCAGGCTATCTGGACCAAGTGCTGGCGAAGACGAACTTCTACATTGCCAGCGTCACACCTGATGTAATAAAGAGCCGCAATCCGCGGCCTGGGGAACCTGCGGAATACCGTGAGGTGTCTTATTCTTCGGACCGGAGAACGGCTCCCGCGATTATCATCCTTTTGCCGACGCGTCCGGAGCACACACGCATGTTGCTCCTCTTGGGGCGGCATCTTACCAGCATAGCGTCCATGCTCGTCACTCTAGAAGGACTTAAACTGGTTGATGAACAATGGGCGAGGGCTGGCTCGCCGGATGCCTGGGAAATGGTAATCCAGACCGAAATCTACCGCGATACCATCTTGAAATTCGCCGCTTTGTCTTGTCGGCCGATCCCAGCGTCCTTCTGGAAATAGGGACGTAACAATCCGTAACATACTCCTTGGCACTTTTGCGGAGGGCGTTTGCGTGTTCATCTGGCAGGAGTCAAACTGAGCATTCATAATGGTGCAGTCACCCTTTAACAAGCGCAGGACTGTTTTTGCGGATTGACGTTGTTATCGGCGGCGGCAGCAGTGTCCAAGTGGCATACTCGGGACGTGACCCGCCTGAGCCAAGTGCAGATTTCGGACTACCTAAACAAAGGCGATTCTCTTTTTAAGGAGCGGCTAAAATGTCCTGGAAAATTAGATTCACTCTATGTCTAGTCGGCTGTGTGATGATAACCGCGCTGGCATCGGGCCAAGTGCGCAAACTACATACTCGGGATCTGACCAGACTCAGTCAAGTTCAGGTTGCGGATCACTTAAAGCGGCGCGACATCATCTTTATACCGCTCGGCGCGGTGGAAACTAATGGCATCATGCCCAGCGATCGCGATTATGTCGCGCCGCTTGCGTATGCGATGGCTATGGCCGACGAGGTCGATGCGCTGTACATGCCTGGGCTGGTTTGGTCGTACCCGGGCACCACGCTGATTGCACCAGCGACTGTCAATATGTCGCCGACACAAGGGCTGAATTTTTTGAGGGCAGTGGCGGAATCTCTCCTGCGACAGGGTTTTCGCCGACAGGTGTATATCTCATCGGGACAGGGGCCGGCGCCGCTGACGGCCGGCACGCTGGTCCGGGAGTTTTACGACTCGGAGCACGTCCCGCTCCTGTACATTGACATGGATGCCTATCTGCCGAAACTGAAACTACCTCCTGGGGCTCGGGACAAGGCGCTCTACGGCGCGCACTACATCACTGGAAGGATTATCGATCTGCCTCTGAAGGGCGACTATGGGGAAGCTGAATCGATGGCGTCGGGCCCCGTGCCCGAAAACACCGGGCTCGAGGGACTCACTAAACTGGGTTTTTCAGGCAGCCTGGCTCTTGGGTCGTGGCAGCCTGACGTAATGGCTCACGGCAGGCCCCCGGTTTTACCAGCCACCGCGGCCGAGCGCGAGGAGTGGGGCAAGCAAGGAGAGACCCAGATTCGGGCTATTGTCAAACTAATGAAGCTCCAGGAAGCCATGGATGATCTAAAGAAACACGACGAGTTCACCAACCAGATACTGATCCCGAAGTACGGGAAGTTAGTGCCAGGCTCGCGTTAACCGCTTCGCGCTAGAAGCCTAACAATGGATAACTCGGCATTCGATGCGCTCGAGCAAGTGTCCCGGTCCAATGGCGCGGAAGCCGTACTCGCCCTGCTGATCGCCACGGCGTGCCGGGAGAAGAGTTACCGGATGCT
>Ga0182024_10015313_pt1 | contig 14707 bp, 14 predicted proteins | sample P32metaG_FD_120480 | JGI IMG/M metagenome (GOLD analysis project Ga0182024, IMG submission 120480) | Permafrost microbial communities from Stordalen Mire, Sweden - P3-2 metaG (Illumina Assembly) | ecosystem: Environmental > Terrestrial > Soil > Wetlands > Permafrost | place: Sweden: Stordalen... | reverse complement strand
TCGGGAGCGGCGAGCACGGCGCGTCTGAAGCTCGTCTCGGTGGCGGGAGGGGCGAGCACCGATCCGCCCAGCTCTGCCGCCCGGGCAGCGGCCGCGTCGGCATCGGCGATCCAGAAATCGACGTCCCAGCGCGCGGGCCCCGGGGCGGCCATCATCGCGGCGACCACGTCGCGGGGCACCGGCTGCTCGGGCTCGCCGCCGACGAATCCGGGCAAACGCCACAGCCACAACTGCCCATCGCCGGCGTTGAAGGTCTCCGCCCGCCAGCCGAAGAGCTCGTCGTAGAAGTCCTCGGCCCCCGCCGGGTCATCGGTCATGAGCAGGCTCATGGCCCAGGCCGAGGGCTCGTTGACCCGGCCGGCGCCGGGACGCTCGCCCGGCTCCCAGACGCAGAACGTGGCACCCGCCGGATCCGCCAGGACCGCGAAGCGACCCGCCGGGGCGGCGTCCACGGGCGCGACGAGCATCTCGCCGCCCGCCGCCCGGGCGCGCGCCGCCGCGTCCTCGGCGCTCGTGACCGAGACGTGGGTGTTCCACGCCGGGGATGGAGCCTGGCCTTCGCGGAGGCATCCGACCCCGGCCACATCAGCGCCGTGAAACCGGGCCACGAAATAGTCCCCTGGGGGATCACCTGGGATCGTCCCGGGTCCTGCGAACTCCCATCCGAAGACGCCGCTGTAGAAGCGCTGGGCCGGCTCGAGGTCTGGGGTCATGGTGTCCACGAAGCAGGGCACGCCGGGGGGATATTCATCGCGCCGGCTCATGCGCCGGCCTTCGTCTGGGATTCGGATACGGCCTGCATCTGAGTCACGCTCTGCCTCCTGTGCAACGATGTGGCGCTGAAGTTGGCAAACCGTACTACATAGTTGGAAAAACCGACTAGAGTCCGTCGACGATGAAACGGATCGAGTCTCATGGCGACTAGACGGACCTACGGCGACTCGTGCGGGATCGCCCGGGCGCTCGACCTGGTCGGCGAGCGCTGGGCGCTGCTGGTGGCCCGTGAGCTCCTGCTGGGGCCCAAGCGCTTCACCGACCTGCGGTCGGGGCTACCCAACGTCGGCCCCGACGTCCTCGCCCAGCGGCTGCGCGAGCTCGAGGGCTCGGGGATCATCCGGCGCTCCCAAATGCCGCCGCCGGCCGCTTCCCGGGTCTACGAGCTCACCGAGTGGGGACGCGAGCTCGAGCCGGTCCTGCTGGCCCTGGGTCGCTGGGGGAGTCGCGCGCCACTGGCCGACCAGCCCCCGCCGCTTGGCGTCGACGCGATCGTCATCGCCCTGGAGACGACCTTTGATCCGGAAGTCGGGACGCCGGAGGGGGCAGCCGCCGAGAGCTATGAGCTGGTCCTCGGCGAGCAGGTATTCGCGCTTCAGACCGCGGGCGGTGGCTTCGACGTGCGGCGGGGCCGCGTGGCCGCTCCGCGGGCGGCGATCGTCACCGATCCCGGGACGCTGGCGGCCGTGCTCTGGCACGGGCGACCGCTCGAGGCGGCGATCGCGGACGGGTCGATGCGCATCGAGGGTGATCACGATGGCGTGCGGGCGCTTTTGCGCAGGTTCCCGGCGCCGGTCGCGGCCTAGGCCGCGGGTTGAGCGGGCGACGTCGGGCTCAGCGCGATGGCGCGCTCAGCGCGATGCTGCGCTCAGCGGCGCGATGCCACCCTGAGCGCGATGCCGCCTGATCAGGGCAGCTGAGCCGCTCGGCGAGCGAGCAGACGACGCTCGCTGGCGTTCTCGGTCAACGACGCCGCCCGCACCAGCTCCGAGCGCGCCTCGTCGTTTCGTCCGAGCCGGGCCAGCAGCTCGCCCCGCACGCTGGGCAGCAGGTGGTAGGAGGAGAGCGCTGGCTCCGCCGCCAGCGCGTCGACCAGCTCGAGTCCGGCCTGCGGCCCGAAGGCCATCGAGATCGCCACCGCGCGATTGAGCTCCACCACCGGTGAGGGCACGAGCGCAGCGAGCGCGTCGTAGAGGGCGACGATCCGCGCCCAGTCGGTGGCCGCGGCGTCGGGGGCACGAGCGTGGCAGGCGGCGATCGCCGCCTGCAGCCCATACGGACCGAGCATGCTCCCGAGCCGCTCGGCCCGCTCCCGCGCGGCCAAGCCGCGCCCGATCAGCACCCGGTCCCAGCGCCGGCGGTCCTGGTCGCCCAGTAGAACGGGCTCGCCGTCAGAGCCCAGCCGGGCACGCGACCGGGAGGCCTGTATCTCCATGAGCGCGACCAGCCCGTGGACCTCGGCCTCGCCGGGGAGCAGCTCGGCCAGGATCCTTCCCAGCCGCAGCGCCTCCTCGCACAGCGCCGGTCGTATCCAGTCCTCGCCCGCGGTGGCCGAGTATCCCTCGTTGAAGATCAGGTAGATGACCTCCAGCACCGAGGCCAGGCGGTCGGCCAGCTGGTCGGGCGGGGGGAGCCCGAGCGGGACCCGAGCCTCGGTCAGGGTGCGCTTGGCCCGGACGATGCGCTGGGCGATCGTCGACTCGGAGACCAGGAAGGCGCGGGCGATCTCAGAGGTCGTCAGGCCGCCGAACAGGCGCAGCGTCAAGGCCGCCCGCGCGCTCGGGGAGAGGACCGGATGGCAGGTGGCGAAGAGCAGGCTGAGCAGGTCGTCTTCGATCTCCTGATCGAGCGCCTCGGCGAGCGCGTCGTGCGCCGCCGATTGCGCCTGCTCGAGCTCACGGCCGAGCTGCTCGTGCTTGCGTTGGGCCATCTGGCGCCGGCGCAGCTGGTCGATGGCGCGGTGTCGGCCGGTCGCCATCAGCCAGGCGCCCGGGTTATCCGGGACGCCTGACGCGGCCCACTGCTCGAGCGCGGCCACGAGCGCGTCCTGGGCGAGGTCCTCCGCCCAGCCGATGTCATGGACCAGGCGCGCGAGGCCGCCGATGACTCGCGCGGACTCGATCCTCCACACCGCCTCGACAACGCGGGCGGCATCCCGATGGCCGACCTGGCTCACGTTCTAGACGTCGAAGTCCGACATCTCATAGACCTGGCGCACCTCGATCACGTCGCCGTGCGCCGCCGGGCAGCGTGACGCCCATTGCACCGCTTCCTCCTTGGACTGGGCCTGGATCAGCCAGTACCCGCCGATCAGCTCCTTGGACTCGGTGAACGGTCCGTCGGTCACGGTTGGCTTTCCGCTCGCGAACGACACTCGGGCGCCCTGGGCGGTCGGCGCCAGCCCGTCGAGGGCCAGCAACACCCCGGCTCGGGTCAGCTCGTCGTTGTACTTGGACATGGTCGCGATCGCCTCGGGGCTCGGTGACCAGTCCTCTTCGGAGATATTGGGCTTCATGATCATCATGAATCGCATTGCGGCGGCCTCCTTTGAGGGGATGGGGATCTGCTCTGACGCGGCGATGCCGGGCACCGCGAACGAGCTCTTAACCTGACGTCGATCGGCAACCGGCAGTTTCGACACTCACGCCAACTAGTCTGTTGTGCAGCGATGGCATACACGACAGCCGAAGGCCGCGAGAAGGTGCTAGACGACTTGGGCGTCGCGATCGAGCACATCGCCCAGGCGCTGGCGCTTCTCGGCGAAGCCTACGAGCAGCTCGACGAGCAAACCGGCGACGTCCTGGAGTCGCGGCTGTTTCGCCCGGTGCAGGGCGCGTACGGGCGCGCTCAGCGCACCTACTCGGAGTTCGCCGCCCGGTCGCAGCTGCCGGCGCGTACCTTCGCGCCGCATTCGCCGGGACTGCAGTCGCAGTCGGTGAACGAGCTGATCGAGCACGCCGGCCAGTCCGCCGAGGATGCCGATCAGACGATCGCCGAGCTCCAGGATTCGATGCTCCCGGTCGAGGTCGGCGATCAGGAGCTGCGCGCCGGCCTCTCGCAGGTGCGCGAGCTGCTCACTCCGGTCCCGAGCGGCGCCCGGGATCTGGTGCGCACCGTCGGGCGCTAGGGCCCTTCAAGGTGGGGAGCCGGCGGGCCGCCTGCGCGATTGCCGTCTTGGTCACGCTCGTGGCCGGCGGCGTTGGGGCAGCGGCGGCGTCGGCCAAGGCGCGCTTCATCGCTCGGGGCAGCGTCCAGCAGGTCTACGCCACCGGCCTGGGGGCTCGCCAAGCCACGTCGCTGCTCGATCGCGCGGGCGCCGTCATCGCCCGGCGGCGGGCCGACTCCCTGGGGGGTGTCGTATTTCGAGGCGTGAGGCCCGGTCGCGGCTATCGGGTGCGCGCCGGCTTGGCGCGGTCGGGCCGGCTGACCGTGCTCCCCGATCGTTCCGCGCCCCCGAGCACCCGGCTGTATGACCAGAGGCTGCCCGCGGGCGGCTACGGCTACCTACGCACCCGCGACGGAACCCAGCTGGCGATCGACGTCCGGCTTCCCGGCGCCGCCGACCAAGGTCCGTACCCGACGCTGGTCGAGTACGGGGGCTACGGGTACGCGGATCCGGCCGGGGCGCAGGGCGGGATCAGCCAGGTCGGCACGCTGCTCGGCTTTGCGGTCGTGGACATCAACATGCGGGGCACCGGGTGCTCGGGCGGCTCCTTCGACTTCTTCGAGACGCTCCAGGATCTCGACGGCTATGACGCGATCGAGACCGTGGCCCGTCAGCCGTGGGTGCTCGGCCATCGCGTCGGGATGATGGGGATCTCCTACGGCGGGGTCAGCCAGCTCTTCGTGGCCGCCACCGACCCACCCCACCTGGCGGCGATCGCGCCCCTGTCGACGTTCGACAACATCGCGGCAACGCTGTATCCAGGCGGGATCCTGAACACCGGCTTCGCCGTCCCCTGGGGCGAGCAACGCGCCCACGATGCCCTGCCCGCGTCCCCGACGGGCGGCCAGGGGTGGGCGTTGCAGCGCATCCGGGCGGGCGACCAGACCTGCCGGGCCAACCAGGTGCTCCACGGCGAGGCCCCCAACGTGCTCGCCCAGATCCGCGCCAACCGCTATTACGTCCCGGCGATCGCCGATCCCCTGTCCCCGGCCACCTTCGCGCCCAAGATCCATGTGCCCGTCTACCTGGCCTGCCAGTGGACCGATGAGCAGACCGGGGCCCATTGCCCCCAGCTCGCCGAGGACCTCAGCGGCACCCGCCGCGAGTGGTTCACGTTCACCAACGGCACGCACATCGATTCGCTTGATCCCGCGACCTTCGACCGCTGGTATGACTTCCTGGAGCTCTACGTCGCCCGGCGCGCCCCCCGCCTCACGCCGGCCGTCAGGCTGCTCGCGCCCAGCCTGTTCAAGGAGGCGATGGGCATCCCGGGGGTGACCCTCCCCTCAGACCCCATCCAGGCCGAGCCCACCTACGCGTCGGCCCTGGCGGCCTTCCAGCGCCTGAAGTCGGTCCGTGTCCTGTTCGACAACGGCGCTGGGAGCCCCACCCCGGGAGCTCCGTATGCCGGCTTCGAGCATTCGTTCACGCGCTTCCCGATCCCGGGCACGCGCGCTCGCTCCTGGTACCTGGCCGCCGGCGGACGGCTGACCGCCGGCAGGCAGCGCCGGCCGGGCAGCGACGTCTTCACCTGGCGCCCCGGCGCCCGCCCGGTCACCACATTCACCGGCGCCGATGACGGCAGCCCCGGCGGCTTGTGGACGGCGGCGCCCGCCTACCACTGGGACCAGAACCCGCCGGGCACCGCCGCCTCCTACCTGACCGCTCCCCTGGCCACCAACACGGTGGTGATTGGAGCGGGCGCGGTGCAGCTGTGGCTCAAGGCCTCGGCGCCCAGCGTGGACCTCCAGGTCACGGTGTCCGAGGTGCGGCCCGACGGCAAGGAGGTCTTCGTGCAGGATGGCTGGATGCGCGCCGGCGAGCGGCGCCTCGACGCCGCCCGGAGCACCCTGCTCGAGCCGGTGCCGAGCCTGCGCCGGGCCGACGCCGTACCGCTGCCCGCCGGACGCTACAGCAAGGTCACCGTCCCCCTGTACTACGAGGGTCACGCCTACCGTCGCGGTTCGCGGATCAGGGTCACGATCGAGGCTCCGGGTGGCGACCAACCGGTGTGGGCGTTCGCCCAGACCAGCCCTCGGGGAAGCGCCCGGGTGACGATCGCGCACTCGGGCAGGCTGGCCTCCCGGCTGATCCTGCCCGTGGTGCCGGGAGTCGCGGTGCCCACCGGGCTGCCGCCCTGCCCGGGGCTGCGCGCCGAGCCGTGTCGCGCCTACCGGCGCTACGTCAACCGGGCGACGCCGTTTTCATGAGGGCCGGCGCACGCCGGATGGAGCCGAGCGTGCGGCCTCTCGATATTTGTTGTCAATATGACCACAAATGTCGGGAAGGCTCGTGCGCCCGACGTCTCCGGGTTATGCGATCTGGCGCGGGGTGCGGTCACCGGCCAAGGCAATTCTCAGACGAACCGCCGGTTTTCCGGGTAGCATCGCTGGCACGCATGGGTTCCGACTCGCCCACTGCGGTCGCGGAACCCCGGGGCGAACCCGAGCCTGTGGCTGCTCACGACGCGCCCTCTCCGCCGCCCTCCGGTGAAGTGCGGCCGGTCTCGATGCCGCTCATCGACCGGGTGGCCAGCGCGGTGGTGACCGGCGCACCGCCGATCCTCGTCCTCCTCGGGATGTGGCTGGGCTGGAACAGCGGCCTGCTGGTCTGGCAGGACCTGCTCGTGCTGGCGATCTTCTACTGCGTGATCGGGACGGGCGTCACCGTCGGCTTTCATCGCCTGCTCACCCACCGCAGCTTCAAGTGCCACCGGCTGACGCGGGCGGCGTTCGCGGCGCTAGGCTCGGCGGCCGCCGAGGGACCGGTGATCGATTGGGTGGCCACCCACCGCAAGCACCACCAGTTCTCGGACGAGGCCGGAGATCCGCACAGCCCCCACCTCGACCACCGCCACGGGTGGCGGGGCGAGCTCTGGGGCTTCTGCCATGCTCACGTCGGCTGGGTGTTCAGCGACATGGAGGTCGCCGACGAGACCCGCTACGCCAAGGACCTGCTGGCCGACTCCTGGATCCGCTTCGTGGACAGGACGTTCGTGCTCTGGGTGGCCCTCGGCCTGGCCGCGGCCTTCGGCCTGGGCGTGGCCCTGACCGGAACGGTCAGCGGCGGGCTGACCGCTCTGCTCTGGGGTGGGGCCGCCCGGATCTTCTTCGTTCACCACGCCACCTTCAGCATCAACTCGGTGTGCCACTACTTCGGCAGGCACGAGTACGACACCGGCGACGAGTCGCGCAACGTGTTCTGGCTGGCGATCCCGACCTGGGGCGAGTCCTGGCACAACAACCACCATGCCTTCCCCACGTCCTACCGTCACGGCCTGCGCCGGTGGCAGCTCGACCCCTCGGCGGGGATCATCAGGGCACTCGAGATGACAGGGCTGGCCTGGGACGTCGTACGCGTTGACCCGGCTCGGCGAGCGCGTAAGCTCGCCGGCGGGCAAGAAGCCTAGATCCGCCACGCCTTGGCGTTCTCGAACACGGCACCCCTGCGCGAGCAGATCGAGAGCGCGCTTCCGCGCCGGCCGTTCGCGATCAGCTTCTGGGACGGCACGGCCGTCGCGGCGACCGAGCCCGACGCTCCCACCTTCAGGATCCTGGCGCCGGAGGCGCTGGCCCACGTGCTCCGGGCGCCCGGGGAGCTCGGCCTCGGCAGAGCCTTCGTGCTCGGTCTGATCGATCCCGACAGCATCGAGGGCGCGCTCCGTGTGGTGGACACCTTCGAGCCCCCGCCGCTGTCGCCCAAGCAGATGCTCGGGCTCGGCGCCGCGGTGGTGCGCGCCTGCGGGCTGGTCAGGCCGCCGGGCCGTCCTGCGTCCGAACTGCGACTGACCGGCGAGCGTCACACGATCGGTCGCGATCGACGGGCGGTCAGCTACCACTACGACGCCGGCAACGACTTCTTCGCGCTGTTCCTCGATCCCTCGATGACCTACAGCTGCGCCTACTTCCGCGACGGTGCCAGGACCCTCGCCGAGGCCCAGCAGGCCAAGCTCGGGCTCGTCTGCCGCAAGCTCGCGCTCAAGGAGGGCGAGCGGGTGCTCGACGTCGGCTGCGGGTGGGGGAGCTTCGCCATCCACGCCGCCCAGAACTACGGGGCGAAGGTCCTTGGGGTCACGCTCTCAGAGGAGCAGGTCAAGCTCGGTCGCCGGCGCGTTCAGGAGGCCGGGCTGGCCGACCGGATCGAGCTGCGGCTCGCCGACTACCGCGAGGTCAGAGATGAGCGCTTCGATGCGATCTCGAGCATCGGGATGGTCGAGCACGTGGGGGAGGAGCGCATCGACCTGTACATGCGAACCCTGGCCGGACTGCTGGTGCAGGGCGGAAGGCTGCTCAACCACGGGATCGCCAAGCTGACCGATTTCGACACCAAGGACGAGGGGGCGTTCTCGGAGCGCTTCGTGTTCCCCGACGGCGTGCCCCTGCCCCTGTCGCGCATCGAGCTTGCGCTGGAGTGCGCCGGAATGGTGACCCGCCACGTCGAGGGTCTCCCCGAGGACTACGCCGAGACGCTGCGCTACTGGATCGCCAACTTCGAGGAGCGCTACGACGAGGCGGTCCGATTGGCCGGCATCGAGCGTGCTCGGGTGTGGCGCGTGTACCTCCGAGCGGCTCGCCAGGGCTTTCTCACCGGCTGGGCCTCGGTCTACCAGGTGCTCGCTCATAAGCCGGCCTAGCCGGCAAGAGACGTCGGGCGCGGGCGAGCTCTAGCTGCCCTCGGACTCGGCGTCGGGGGCCGCTTCGGGAGCCGGCTCGGGGGCCGCTTCGGGGGCCGGCGCAGCCTCGGCAGCGACATGGGCACCGGCCGCTCCCAGGGCCCCGAGGATGAGCGCCAGCGCGGCCCAGCCGGGCCCGTACGTGTCCCTGCCCAGCGCGCTGTCGACCGAGGGGCTGCCCGGGCCGGTCTCGGCCAGCGAGAGCACGGCGGCGATCAGCACCAGGTTGTACTCATAACCCTGATTGGTCACCCAGGGACCGTTCTTGAGGTGGACGCGCAAGATGGCGGTGATCATGGTCGCGGTCAGCACCGAGGCGGCGATCGGGGTGGCGGCGCCAAGGACGAGGAGCGCGCCACCGCCGGCTTCGGCGGCACCGGCGGCGATCGCGTGGCGCTTGCCGGGGCGCAGTCCGAGACCCTCGAAGAACTGGCCGGTTGCATCCGGGCCGTAGCCGCCGAACCAGCCGAACAGCTTCTGGGTGCCATGGCCGACGAAATAGCCGCCGACGACGAGGCGGAGGATGAGGCGTCCGAGTTTCATGGCGCCAACCCTAGCAAAACTGTTGTGTCCGCAATCGACTCGCTGGGGAATCTCGGCGTCGCCGCTCGGCTGCGGGGGGCGCGTCCGCAATTGCCCGGGTGGCGCCTATGTGATCGCCCTCCCGACAACCTCCTGCGTAGGCTGACTTTTTCTGCCCGCCTCCGGCCAGTCACCGCCTCCGCACACGGCCCTCCGGCGGGGTCATCCAGGAGTATCGTGCGCGCCGAGACCGATCCGAGGAGGAGCGAATGAGCACCGTAAGCGTGCGTCTGAAGGTCAACGGCGTCGAGCACACCCTGGACGTGGAGCCGCGCCTGCTGCTCGTCCACGCGCTGCGCGACCAGCTTGACCTGACCGGCACCCACGTCGGCTGTGACACCTCCAACTGCGGGGCGTGCACGGTGCACCTGGACGGTGACGCGGTCAAGTCGTGCACGGTGCTCGCGGTCCAGGCCGACGGGGCTGAGGTGACGACAATCGAGGGACTGGGCTCCGAAGACGACCTGCACCCGATGCAGGAGGCCTTCTGGAACAACCACGGCCTGCAGTGTGGCTACTGCACGCCGGGGATGATCATGGCCAGCACGGCGCTGCTGCGGGAGAACCCCCACCCGTCCGAGGACGAGGTCCGGCAAGCCCTGGAGGGCAACCTGTGCCGCTGCACGGGCTACCACAACATCGTCAAGGCGGTCCTCGACGCCGCGGGTCAGAGCTCGAACCAGGTGACGCATTCATGATCCCGGCCGAATTCGACTACACCGCGCCGGAGTCGCTCCAGGACGCGATCAGCGCGCTCCAGGACGGTGGCCAGGACGCCAAGCTGCTGGCCGGCGGGCATTCGCTGCTGCCGTTGATGAAGCTGCGCCTGGCGGCTCCGTCCCTGCTCGTGGATCTGCGCAGGGTTCCCGGCCTGCATGGGATCCAGCGGGAAAACGGCGATTGGCGGATCGGCGCCCTGACCCCGCACCGGGTGCTCGAGCTCTCGCCCGAGCTGGGCATCGTCTCCAAGGTGGCGGCCACGATCGCCGATCCTCAGGTGCGAAACCGGGGCACGATCGGCGGGTCCCTGGCCCATGGGGATCCGGCCTCCGATCTGCCGGCGGCGATGCTGATCTGCCAGGCGGAAGTCACCCTCAAGGGCGCGGCCAGCCAACGCACGGTGGCCGCCGCCGATCTCTTCGAGGACTACCTGACCACGGCCGTCGGGGAGGGCGAGGTGCTGACCGAGATCCGGGTGCCGGCGCTCGACGGCTGGGGCTCGGCCTACCACAAGTTCAACCGTCGCAGCGAGGACTGGGCGATGGTCGCGGTCTGCGCGGTGGTCAAGCAGTCCGGGGGCGCCTGCGAGGACGTTCGCATCGGGCTGACCAACATGGCCTCCGTGCCGTTGCGGGCGACCGCCGCCGAGGAGGCGCTGCGCGGACAGGAGCTCAGCCCCGAGAACATCGCCGGCGCCGCCGAGCACGCGGCCGATGGGGCCAACCCGCCGGCGGATCTGAATGCCACGGCCGAGTACAAGCGCCACCTGGCCCGGGTGCTGTGCCGGCGGGCCATCGAGGACGCGCTGGCCGCCGGGTAACATCGTCCTCAGGTGACGCCCGCGGAGCTTGAGACAGTCGACGCCGCGAGCGAGCTTCTCGGGGCCCAGGGCTACCTCGCCGATCGCCCGCTCTCGCTGGCGGTCTACCTGGCGACGGTGCTCGAGCAGCCCCTGCTGCTCGAGGGTGAAGCCGGGGTTGGCAAGACCGAGGTGGCGCGTGCGCTGGCCGCGGGGCTGGACGCGCGGCTGATCCGCCTGCAGTGCCATGAGGGTATCGACCTGCATCACGCCGTCTATGACTGGGACTACGCCCGGCAGCTGCTGGCCCTGCGCGCCGCCGAGGGCGGCGTGGACGAGGGCGAGCTGTTCGCCCGGCGTTTCCTGCTGCGCCGTCCGCTGCTCGAGGCGCTGGAGGCCGACCCCGCGCAGCGGGTCGTCCTGCTGATCGACGAGATCGATCGCGCCGACGACGAGTTCGAGGCCTTCCTGCTGGAGTTCCTGTCCGATTTCGCGGTCACGATCCCCGAGCTCGGCACCGTCAGCGCCCGGCGCCGTCCGATCGTCGTGCTCACCTCCAACCGCACTCGGGAGCTCCACGACGCGCTCAAGCGCCGCTGCCTGTATCACTGGATCGACTACCCGAACCCGGAGCGCGAGCGGGCGATCGTCCATGCTCGGCTCCCCGATCTGCCCGACCAGATCGGGACCCGCGTGGTGACCGCCGTCGCGCGCCTGCGCGAGCAGGGAGAGCTCTACAAGCTGCCCGGCGTGGGGGAGACGATCGTCTGGGCCCAGGCACTGCTCGCGCTCGGCGACGGGGCGACGCTCGACGACACCCTCGGGGTGGCGCTGAAGGTCCACGAGGACGTCATGCGAGTCCGCGAGCGCGGGGTCCTGGAAGGTGTCTGAGACCGGCCCGGCGACGGTGGGCGACCTGGGGGACAGGGTCATCGGGCGGGTCGGGGGGCTGGCGGCGGCGCTGCGTGAGCAGGACGTGCGAGTCGGCGTGGGCGAGCTGCTGAGCGCCATACGGGGGCTGGAGGTGGTGGACGCCGCCTCCCGGGAGGACGCGCGGCTGGCCCTACGGGCGGTGCTCTGCTCTCAGCGCTCGGACCTCGCGCCTTTCGACACGGCGTTCGCCGCCGTGTTCGGCGATGGCCGCCTGCCCGCCCACGATCCTCTTTCCGACCTGGGCTCGATCGAGCGGGCGGCGCTTCCGAAGATGGGGGTCCCCGACCCCGCGGGCTCGCCGGCTCCCGGCGGCGCCGAGCCGGTGCCGGCGGCCTGGAGCGACGTGGAGCTGCTGCAGGAGAAGGACTTCGCCCGGTTCACCGAGGCGGAGTCGGCGCTGGCCCGGGAGCTGATCGTCCGGCTGGCCCGCCGTCACCCGACGCGGCTCTCGCGCCGCACGCGCCCATCGCGCCGGCGAGCCCATGCACCGGACCTGCGCCACACCGTTCACGCGTCGCTGCGCACGGCGGGTGAGCCCGTGAACCGGCGCTGGCGAGCCCCGACCCGGCGCCCCCGCCAGCTCGTGCTGGTGTGCGACGTGTCGGGCTCGATGGCGCCCTACGCTCGCATGTTGCTGCAGTACCTGCACGCCTGCGTCGCGGCGCGCCGGCGCGTGGAGGCGTTCGCCTTCGGGACGCGGCTGACGCGCATCACCAGCGAGCTGGGAGGGCGCGACCACGATCTGGCGCTGGAACGAGCCGCGGCGGTGGTCACCGATTTCTCCGGCGGGACCCGGATCGGAGCCGCGCTCGCCGAGCTCAACCGCGTCCATGGCCGCCGGGTCGGGCGCGGCGCGGTGGTGGTGATCCTCTCCGACGGATGGGACCGGGGCGATCCCGAGCAGCTCGACGCCGAGATGGCACGTCTGCGCCGTGCGGCCCACCGGCTGGTGTGGCTGAACCCGCTCGCGGCCCACCCCGATTACGAGCCGCTGGCCCGGGGGATGCGGGCGGCGGTTCCCCACACCGACGAGCTGCTGGCGGGCAACTCGCTGGCCTCGCTGGAGCAGCTGGCTGTCATATTGGAGGAGATGTGAACGAGGCTGGAGTGGATGTGAGCGGGGCTTCTTCGAGCGGGGCTGCTTCGGGGACCACGGACGCCGGCGGCCGCGCCGCCGAGGACCGGCTGTGGGCCGAGACCTCGGAGCTGCACGGTCCGAAGTTCGCCGTTCCGGTGGGGCCGGCGCCTCGCCTGATCCTGTTCGGGGCGGTGCCGGTGGCGGGGGCGCTGTGCACGCTGGCTCGGGGCACGGGCTGGCGGGCTTACGTGGTCGACCCGCGAGCGCGGTTCGCCACCCCCGAGCGCTTCCCGGATGCCGAGCAGGTGCTCGTAGCCTGGCCGCCCGAGGCGTTTGCGGCGCTCGGGGGGATCGATGCCGACACCTCGGTCGCCGCCCTCGCCCACGACCCGACGCTCGACGACGAGGCGCTGACGATCGCGTTGCGCTCCCCGGCGCAGTTCGTAGGGGCGATGGGATCGCGCCGCACGCAGGAAGCCCGGCGCGAGCGCCTGCGGGCCGCGGGCCTGACCGAGCAGGAGCTGGCGCGTCTGGCCGGACCCGCCGGGTTGGACCTGGGCGCGGTCAGCGCCGAGGAGACCGCACTGTCGATCCTGGCCGAAGTGGTAGCGGCGCGTCATGGGCGGCAAGGCGGACGGCTGACGTCGTCCGGTCAGCCGATCCACGAGGGCGCGGCGACGTGAACGCGGGCCTGGTGCTGGCCGCGGGCGCGGGAACCCGGTTCGGAGAGGATCCGAAGCTGCTCGCCGACCTCGACGGCCGCCCGCTGCTGGAGTGGGCGGTCCGGGCCCAGTGCGCGGTGGCGACCCTGGATCGCGTGGTCGTGGTCCTGGGGGCGCGGGCGCCCGAGATCCAGGCACGCGTCCCCTTCGGGCGCGCCGAAGTCGTGGTCTGCGACGACTGGCGCGACGGGCAGGCGGCGTCGCTGAGGCGCGGCCTGCGGGAGCTCGCCGGCGCCGACCGGATCGTGGTCACACTCGGAGACGCGCCCCTGATCCCCGCTTCGCTGGTCGCCCGGTTCGCCGGCGAGGTGCCGGGGACGCGGGCGGTCTACGACGGGCGGCCCGGCCACCCGGTGGTGCTCGGACCCGAGCACGTGGCGAGGCTGATGTCGGTGCAGGGCGACCGGGGGGCCCGGGATCTGCTGCGCGGGGGCCCCGTGATCGAGGCCGGGCACTTATCCTCGGGGCGCGACGTCGACACCCATGACGATCTGGAGGCAATCCGCGATGAAGCTAGAGCAATCATTTGAGGTAGCGGCCCCGCTGGACCGCGTCTGGGCGGCACTGGTCGACGTCGAGCGAGTGGCGCCATGCCTGCCCGGCGCCTCGGTGACCAGGCGCAACGAGGACGGCAGCTACGACGGCACCTTCCAGGTCAAGATCGGACCCACCTCGGCGTCCTACAGCGGCAAGCTCCAGATGGAGGCGATCGACGAGAGCGCCCACACCGCCACCATGCAGGCGGCGGGCACCGACAAGCGCGGCCAGGGCGGCGCCAAGGCGACGATCGTCTCCTCGGTCACCGAGGCCGGCGCCGACGCGACCAAGGTCTACCTCTCGACCGATTACCACATCACGGGTCGTCTGGCCCGCTTCGGGCGCGGGGGGATGATCGAGGAGATCTCCAACCGGCTCCTGGGGGAGTTCGCGAAGTCCCTGCAGGTGATGCTGGCCGGGGACCCCGCGGAGATGGCGCCGGCGGCCGCCCCGGCTGGGAGCGCCTCCGGTGCGGGTGGCGGTGCCGCGGGCGGATCTTCTGCAGGCGCGCCGGCCGAGGGCGCCTCCGCGGCGGGCAACGGCGCTCAGCCGGCCCCCGAAGGGGCCCAGGACGAGCCCGAGGCGATCGGCACGGCGGAGGTGCTCGACACCGAGGAGGTACTCGGCACTGAGGAGGTACTCGGCACTGAGGAGGTACTCGGCACTGAGGAGGTACTCGGCACTGAGGAGGTACTCGGCACTGAGGAGGTACTCGGCACTGAGG
>Ga0182024_10015312_pt1 | contig 14707 bp, 11 predicted proteins | sample P32metaG_FD_120480 | JGI IMG/M metagenome (GOLD analysis project Ga0182024, IMG submission 120480) | Permafrost microbial communities from Stordalen Mire, Sweden - P3-2 metaG (Illumina Assembly) | ecosystem: Environmental > Terrestrial > Soil > Wetlands > Permafrost | place: Sweden: Stordalen... | reverse complement strand
TCGACCCACTTCTGCGTCTCAGGATTTTTCCCGTCTTCCAGCCAACGATAGTTGTCGAGAACTTTTGTTCCGTGATACATGTCGATGACCGGCTTCTCGGCAGCCTTGGGAGGTATAGAAGGCATGGAGGAAGATTTGGAATCGTCCCCGGCATAAACCGCTGCAATCACAAACAATAAAAAAGAGAGAACAAAAAATAAACGCACGGGAACCTCGAAAAAGAGTGAATGCATGCTGCAGAACAGCTAGCGTATCAGACCGTATCAGACTTGGAATGTTTTCAGGATCGCGCCGAGGATGCTATGATGAGGCGATCAATCGAAGGTCGAGCTTATAGCGCCCGGCCCGCGACACTCCGACACTCCTCAGTAGCTCAATGGTAGAGCATTCGGCTGTTAACCGAAGGGTTGTAGGTTCGAATCCTACCTGAGGAGCCATTCTTTTCTGTGGGTTGCAGGCAATTTCGGAAAGGCTCGTGGGACAAATAAGGGTCACGGCCTTTTACTGAATAGTGGCGGGAACCTGCTCTTTGACGAAATTGATCAGCCTTTGCTGAATCCGTCGCTTCGCTTCGAGGCCCAAATGCCCATAGATCTCCGAGGTGGTTGCGATGTTCTCGTGACGCAATAGGGTTTTGACATCTTCCAGTTCCAACCCTGCCTCTTTGCCCCAGGCGCTCACCGAGTGGCGGAAACTGTGCCATCCGATGCTCGGCAAACCCGCTTTTAGAGCGACCGGTTTGATGTGAGTCTTGAGCAGTTGGGCAGGCCAGAATGGACGTTCTCCTTTGGTATACGGCGAGGCGAACACCCAGTCGTTTTCTGTTGGATGGGGAGTGATCGACCGCCATTGGCGCAGCAGGTCGAGCACGTCTTCCGGAAGCGGCAGATTCGTTCGCGAGGCCTCGGTTTTCAACAATGTGATACGGCCCTGGACGAAACCGCGTCGAAAAGTGACCACGCCGGCGTCCAAGTCCAAATCCTGCCACTTGAGACCGAAGGCCTCGCTGATGCGAGGGCCGACCCAGCCCGAGAATGCCACTGCCAATCTTTCCCGCAACGGCAACTTCGTGAGGAGCAGGAAGAACCAAGCAGGCGTTAATTGCACTGGTTGCTTCGTTCGCTTCGTCGAGCCGCGCGGCAATTCGACACGCTTCTCGGCCATTGGATTCTCTCTCTCCTTGCGAACACCTAACTCCAAAAAGCGCGTCATAAGGGCTAACACGTGGAAACTTTCTTCGGTGTTTTCGGTTCTTGCGGCTCTCCTGCTCCCGGCTCTTCTGTCTGGTGGCGACACGGAATACTACCGGCACATCGTATTCGACAACAGCCTGACGTCGGACAATTATTTCTACAGTTATGCTCAGGCGTCCGCTCCCAGTTTGATTGAACAGAAGGATGGAAGGCTGCCGGTCGAGACCAGGGGGTTCATCACGCCACCCAATGCTCTGCGCCTTCAGTGGCAGTCGGGACAGTCTGGAGGCTGGGAAGCTGAAGTACGAGTCGTCAATTTCCGCTACCGATTTCCCGAGCTCTCTGGACGCAATCTCTATCTCTGGTGCTACAGTCCGCAGGCAATCGCCGCCGATGACCTACCCCGCATCATGCTGTCCACCACGCGCGAGGGCCTACAGGTTGCTGAATTTCCCGGCAGCTTCAGCGACCCTCTGCGTCTGGGGAAATTCGCGGGCGATCTGCCGGCAGCGCGCTGGGTGCAGGTGCGCATCCCACTCTCTGAATTTCGTACGGGTTCGATTTATAAGTTTCGCTCTTCGTTCGTGCAAAATGTCCTTTTTCTTCAGGGACGGTCTGACGGCGTGCCACACACGCTGATTCTCGACGAAATCAGGTTCGACGATGATGCTGACGGCATCGCTGGCAGCGCAGGTTCGTTACCTGCACCTCAAAATGTTAAAGCTATCGGCTATGACCGGCATGTGGAGGTCCATTGGGAGCCGGTCAGCGATCCGGCGCTTGATCGGTATGTGATCTACCGCGCGCGGGACGGACAGGACTTCCAGCCTGTCGGAATTCAGCTTCCCGGGACCGAGCGCTACTCGGATTTTATAGGAAAATCCGGCGTGACAGCTCAATACAAGGTCTCAGCGATAGACCGCCACTACCGGCAGTCACCGCTTTCAAATCCAGCCATCGCTGCCACCCGCGAACTCAGCGACGACGAACTGCTCACAATGCTCCAGGAAGCCTGCTTTCATTACTACTGGGAAGGCGCTGACCCTCACTCAGGCATGACGCGCGAGAGTATTCCCGGGGACGAGCGGATCGTCGCGACGGGGGCGAGCGGCTTCGGGATCATGGCTCTGGTAGTGGGCTCCAGTCGGGGATTCATAACCCGTGAACAAGCCGAGGAGCGTGTCACGAAAATTGTAAGTTTTCTCGAAAGGGCGCAGCGCTATCACGGGGCGTGGTCTCACTACATGGACGGGGCCACCGGAAAAACCATGCCCGTTTTCGGTACGTTCGACAACGGTGGGGACCTTGTCGAGACATCCTTTCTGATGCGGGGTCTTCTCACCGCGCGCCAGTACTTCCATGGGCCTGCCGAAAAAGAGCTGGCTCTCTACCGGAGAATCTCGCACCTTTGGGAAACGGTCGAATGGGATTGGTACCGTCGCACGCCCGACAGCGACGCCTTGTTCTGGCACTGGTCGCCAGAATGGACGTGGCGCATCAACCACCGGCTGACCGGTTTCAATGAGGTGATGATCACCTATCTGCTGGCGATCGCGTCACAAACGCATGGGGTTCCTGCCGAGCTTTACTACTCTGGATGGGCAGGACAATCAAAAGCTGCCGCGACGTATCGAGCAGGGTGGTCGGGTACCAGCAATGGGGACCGTTACGAGAATGGGCATGTCTATGAAGGGATCAAACTCGATGTCGGCGTCGGCAGCGGAGGACCGCTCTTTTTCGCGCATTATTCCTACATGGGTTTCAATCCGCACGAGCGCGACCGCTACACAGATTATTTTGAAAACAATCGCAACATTGCGCTCATCAATTTGGCGTACTGCATTCGAAATCCCGGACACTTCAAAGGCTATGGCGCTGGTACCTGGGGCCTGACGGCCAGCGACGATGAGTTCGGCTATACGGCTCATGCACCCAATGCGCGAAATGATAACGGAACGATCACACCGACCGGCGCATTAGCATCATTTCCTTACACACCTGATGCGTCGATGTCAGCTCTGAAACACTTCTACCGTGATCTGGGTGACCGGGTCTGGGGAATTTACGGCCCGCGCGACGCCTTCAACCTCGACGTCAACTGGTATTCGCCCATCTACATGGGGCTCAACCAGGCGCCAATTGTAGTGATGATCGAAAACTACAGGACCAGCTTGGTATGGAAGAATTTCATGTCCAATCCCGAGATTACGCCGATGTTGAACAAGATCGGCTTGCAACCCTAGTTATTTCAGGATAGCGGCCAACGCTGGCCTGCCCGGACTTACTTTTAAGTCCACCCATCCGAGATCGCGAGTGCAAGCATGATTTCTTACCAACTGCCCAGGTCATTTTCGGCGGGCTCGGATCGCAGCCGATTAGATCCTCGACCCCTTACCACATGCCGCGATCTCAATGAAAGAAATAAAAGGGGGCCGGCCAGTACGGGGGATAAGAGCTAAGCTGCACGCTGTCAGCACCGAAGGTCGACACTGCGGGGGGCCGGATAGAGTCCATGTCCCTATCCGCCACGGATCCGCAACCAATCTGCGATTGTGCGAGGGCAAAACCTCACGCAGCGGCCGACGCGAAAAGAAGGAATCACACGACGTTTCGCCAGCCTGAAGACGGTGATCCGAGAAATTCCGAGATACCGGCTTACATCGACCGCGGTTAGCGCACCGCGGTGGCTGGCGATCTCATCCACTAAGGTTCTCGTGGTAGAAGAACCAGTCAGCACTTCTGCTTCCGGATTTGCAGGTGAATGTCGCGCGGATGGACGAACACTGCTTCGCCCGGTGACTTTGGAAGTCGCCAAGAGTTCCGAGCTCCGGTTGGATGTACCGTTCACCAGACACCGTCGTTTTTCTCTCCCCAGAGAAGGCTTTAACTACAACAAAAAGACCAAAATCGAAATATTATGTTTCTATAGAGTTTTCGGATGCGGCGGTCGATAAACAATTAGCCCTCAAGATTTTCCCAACTGCCCGAGTTTCGCACTGGCCTGCTGTTTGATTCGCTCCTGTGTCCGCAGATCGCGATACTTCCGCCTTGCTTCGTCTGCTGTTGCTGCCACAGTTACTAACCGCCCGGTATCGTCATAGGCGGCCCACACTGTCCGACCGTTGTTGCTGATGCTCGTCCCAAACGGCACAGAGTCAGCCGAGACCTTTCTTACGGTCGGATTGTCTCGCGGCGGCGTGTGCGGCGAGATTCGGTTGCCGTGCCCTCCAGATTGACTCTAGCTCTCGGTAGTCCGTCGGCTGAATCAGCGTCCCCATCGCATACCTCAGCGCATCGACTCAGTGATTATTCCGACGACTCACGCCCGACCAAATCGCCCGAGTAAAACGGAGTCAGTGAACTCCCTCTCCGATCCCCGATAAACACCACAAGGATCACCCACTCAGGAGCGAAAAGGGTCACATAGTTCCATCGCCAGTTCCCAGATTCCCCGTGCGCGTTGGTACATCAAGGCTCGAAACTTCTTGGGATCCTCAAGCCTCCAAGCCTCCGGCGTACTGAACCAATAGGCTGTCTGTTCGTTCACCCAAGTCTGATAATACAAGCCCCATCCAAGCAGCAAGGCGTCGGCTTGCAGGGAGCCGTCTTGAGTGCGCTTCCCCCAGTGGTAGAGGTTCGCGGCTGCGCAATAGCTGACCCCTGTCCAGACCTCAAATTGATGCGCATACTCACTGTCGCCGACTCCAGGGGTCGAGTCGGGGTGAAGCGCGTTCGCCGCGCCCATGTCGCCAACCCCATCGCCGTTGAAATCCCTGAGCGGCAACACAGCGCGCCTGAACAGTTGCCGGTAATGCGACGTAAGGCGGTCAGCGTTCACCACCGGCTGGAGACCGGTCACATCGACGTAACGCTGGCCCAGTGTGGCGTCGGCCATGATGTCGGTGTTATGGGCGTTGTACTGATAGTAGGCGAGCTCCTGGTTCCAGAACTGCGCTTCTGTGCTGGCTTGAGCCTTCTCCCGTTCTGCAGTGAACTCCTCGAGCAGGGCTTTATCCATCCTGTGTTCGGCTATCGCTTCGAGCGCTTCCAGGGCGCCGAGCCAGAGAATGGCGTTGAACAGCTTGTTGTCCCTATATTCGGAGCTCTTCATTTCGCTCAAGCCGTCGCCGTCGGTGTCGGTCGTCTTTTGGTAACGGTAGGTTCGCACGAGCGCCGGCCACACATCGTCCAGGAACTTGCCGTCCTTGGTCTTGTGCCAATAGGCATGGCACTGCTGGATGAACTTGGGCGAGAATTCGGACCAGGGGGTAGTAATCCGGCCTTTAATTCCCATGGGTGAAGTGTTGTACCAGCGGCCGTAGCCATCGTATTCAAAAAATGGGTCTCCGGCGATGGAGCCTGCGTCATGTGGACAACTCCCGTCAGGGGAATCCCTGATGAAATCGGAGAAAACCAACAGGATGTCGCGCTCGATTTGTGGCCAGAGATCCCTGTTGCTGCGGGAAGCATGATGGCGAACGTCGAAGGTCTCCGCAAAGGCGTACTCCTGGCACTCCATCACCGACGCGAGGTGTTGACTGGGACGATTGCCGAATTTCTTGGGTTTGGTGATGCAGCCATTTTCCCAAAACGAGCCGCCGAACGTAGCGTAGTACAGCTCATTCAGAACGCTCTGCTTGAGCCAGTCAGGGTAAGCTGGATTCTGGACAATAGGGGTCTGCCACGTCTCAACGGCCTTTAGCCACTCCCCCGCTTTGAGCATGGTTTCCTTGGCGATTTCAAACGCCTGCCCGGGCTTGGGGGGATAGTACTCAGTGTAGCGGCGCCACCAGCGCGTGCCGTGTCCAAATTCAATCTGCGGAAAATACCAGGTGAGTGCGAAGGGAACAGTCACTTCAGCGCCTGGAGCAACCTTAACTTTTACGCACAGCGCTCCCGAGGGGAGATTGCTGCTCACACTTAGGGGCTTATCAGCCAGTTTCCCGTCGGCAGAGAAATCTTGCCAAATCTCGGCTCCGTCCCCTTCGCCATCCCAAGTCGTGGTGTGCGATGCCTCAACATTCGTGGCGATACACCATTCGGAGTTTTCTGTTTCCGGCGGATTCGTTGGATGGTGGGCCTTCATCAGGATCGCAGTGATCCCGCGATGCTCATCGCGGGCCAGTTCGTTGGTCAGTTCCCTGCGCTCCTTCGCCGTTTCGTCAACGTCGGCCCCCTTTGGCTTCCCCATCGGTGTGTTCTGAGGTCCAGTGTAGGGTGCATTCGGAAAAGTGAACATGACTGAGACTTCGACGGGCGATGACAACGGGTTATGAATCCTGAACTGGAAGAGCGCGGCGGGGAGAGATGTTTCCCGGTAGTTGTCTTTGATGACCGGGCTGAAAAACTCCAACGTGATGTTGGTCTCGAAGGGACTGTAAGTGCACCAACCGCGCGGGAATAGAGCGTAGTATTCACCTTCGCCCGGCTGGAGTCGTGTCCAGGCAGGCAGTACGTCATCGGTTGCAAGAGTCCGCGCCGTGGCGCGTTTTCCGTTTACCTGTTCCCGGACATGAAACGCGCCTTGAGGAAGAAATCGTTCCTCGTACCTTCCCGCCTTCATCTGCCATGGCCCGAATGTGCCGCAGAGGTTGTACATGAAATTTCCCGCGCCAATTCCACCCAGAGGGATCCCTTTCTTGACCCGCGCCAGCGTATTCAGTCCGCTCCGATCCTCTGGTCGTTCGGTGCTGTCGTCCATCAGTGCGATCTTGGGCAAATCCCCGAGGGTCCGCTTCCAGGCGCAGGATGGAATAGCCCAAGCCCGCACAGTAGGTGTTTGCGATCGGTTTCCTGACTTAGTCTGCGTTTCAGCAGCAACCGGGGCCGGAATGGCCACGAGAGGACCTCCCGCCAGCATCAGGCCCGCCGCGCCCGATGAATGCAACAGGAACTTGCGCCGTGAGATTGGCCGCTTCGTCATTGTGTTGTTTCCTTTCCCTGAGAGCCGTGAGATCAGCCTCTGAAGCAACGACATCCGGCTCTGAAATCGCTAACATGGGCCTTTGCGATACACAGATAAGCGGGTTTTGTACTCCGAACGGGTCCGAGGCCGCCAGGCCGCATTTTGTTGACGCGGCAGAGGATTTTATTGGCGCCGGAGTTGGCGGTGCGGGAATCAACCAGCCCGGTGGCCACAATGCGGAGCGGACAGTGAACTTTGCCCTCTTTGAGCCGCTAGCGCTGCGCAGATCTGTTCGGCGGCGGCGTTCGCTCGTAGACACGCACGTAATCCACCAACATCTCTCGCGGGAAGCGCGTGGACGAGTCCGGCGCCCCGGGCCAGTCCCCGCCGACCGCGAGATTGAGAATCAGGAAGAACGGCTTGTCAAAAACCCACTTCCAGCCCGGTCGAAGGTCGGCGCGCGTGCGCTTCACGTACATGGTCTGGTCCACATAGAAAGCGATCGCGTCCGGGCTCCATTCCACGGCAAAGACATGAAAGTCGTCCGCGAAGCGCTGCCCGCCGGGCAACGTGAAGGGCGCCTCAATGCCGACGTTTCCTGTATAGCCAGGTCCGTGGATCGAGCCGTGGATCACGGAAGGCTCCTTGCCAACGTTCTCCATGATGTCAATCTCGCCGCAGCCTGGCCAACCTGCTTTCTCGATATCGTCCCCCAGCATCCAGAATGCCGGCCACATGCCTTGCCCGAAAGGCACTTTGATGCGGCCTTCGAAACGGCCGTACGTCCGGCTGAACTTTCCCATCGTCTTCAGCCGCGCAGAGGTGTAGTTTCGGGCCTTAGGATCAGATTCCGGATACTTCTCGTCCAGGGCGCGGATGACGAGATTGCCATTTCGCAGAAAGACGTTGGCAGCGCGGTCGGTATAATACTCGAGTTCCTCGTTGCCCCAACCCTCACTGCCGGTCTCGAGAACCCACTTAGAGCGATCCACGGGAGACCCAGCCGGCCCATTGAACTCATCGCTCCAGACCAGCTTCCAACCTTCGTCTTTTGGGATGGGAGGGGGATCCTGCGCACTGCACGGCAGCGCAACCCCGGCCAGCAGCGCAAGAACCAGTCGCCGTTTTCGCATTCTGCGCGCAGGAAACGACGGTGCGAGTCGATCGAAAATGGAAGCCATAAACACGACGCAACATTATCACAAACAAGGTGGAGGACATCGCGATGTCCGCAGAGACGACAAGACGCGGACTCCTGAGGAACTCAGCCCTCGGATGGCGGCCACCTGCACGGGGGCGCTCAAACGCGGCCAACGCGCCTCGGTCGAGGCTCAGGCCACCCGTTGTTCGGTGGGCCGTGCGATTGGTCGAGACGCGCCAAGGTCCGCGCGCCGCCAGTAATCTGATTGAATCCGACGCCGATTGCTGTGCCTGTTTCCTTAGTATTTGCTTGTGCTTTTCACCGTTGCCCTTTCCAGCACTCTAGCTGGTACGAATGACGGTCGTTCAATTTTCGCCGCACGGGACGGGCGATTCATAGCTCAGCCGCCGAGCGTGGAGGAACCGTCACAGCGTATAATCGCCCGGAAGAAATCGAGCACGACGTGAAGATCCTCAGGCTGAAGACCGCGGTGGTCGAGGGCAATTTCGATTGGACATTCGTCCGCATCGAAACGGATGAAGGACTGCGAGGGCTAGGTGAATGGTTCTTCGCCCCAGGCCTCACTTCGATTCTGCGCTCGCTCGAGCCGCTGCTGCTGGGCGAAGACCCGCGCGATATTCATCGCTTGTTCCGCAAACTGCAGTTTGCCACTTCCGGCGCCGATTCGGTTGCCGGAATTGTCTACAACGCGATCAGTGGCATCGAAGCTGCGCTCTGGGATGTGCTTGGCCAATGGCTTGAAGTACCAATGTATCGTCTGCTGGGAGGAAAGTTCCGCGACAAGATCCGCATCTATGCCGATTGTCACGGAGGCGAAGCTCTCGAAAGCCTGGACGAAGTGTTGCGCTCCCGCCCTGCGCCGTGGGAGTCGAAAGATGCCAAACACAGCTCGAAAGATTACTTCGGCGGGGCGGGCGGAGATCCCCCGGTGTCGCCAGATGACTATCGCCGTCAGGCGCTGGCAAAAAGAGCAGAAGGCTTCACCGCCCTGAAGTTTGATCTCGACGTGCCCGGTACCGAAGGTCACGATCCCCACAATCGTGTGCTCACCAACCGCGCGATCGATCACATGGTGAGCTTGATTGGAGCGGTTCACGACACGGTGGGCAGCGACACCGACATCGCGGTAGATTGCCATTGGCGCTACAACGTCAGCGATGTCGTGAAAGTGGCGCGCGAACTCGAATCATTCCGGCTGTTTTGGCTTGAAGATCCCGTTCCGCCCAACAACACCGCCGCGCTGAAAGAGGTCAGTTCGAAAGTGCAGGTCCCGATCGCCACCGGAGAGAATCTGTTTCTGTTCGAAGGCTTTCAAGAAATCATCGCGCAACATGCGCTCAGCAAAGTCGGAGGGTTGTCCGTCGCTCAAGACATTGCGCAGTTCGCCGACGTGCATAGCATGTCGGTTGCTCCGCTCAACATCAGCAGTCCAGTCGGCACCTTGGCCGCGGCGCATTTCTGCGCCTCAGTCCCCAACTTTCTTGCTCTGGAGTTTCATGCCTCCGAAGTCCCTTTCTGGAATGACTTGGTCGAAGGTTTGCCCAAACCGCTCATTCAGTGCGGATTTATAAAGGTTCCCGAAAATCCGGGACTCGGAGCCACGTTGAATGAAGAAGTGGCACGCCGTTACGCGCGCCGGGGCGAACCATTTTTTGAGTAAAGAAATAATTAATTCGACGGCAGCGTGAGCCGGAAGCACCTGTCTGGCCGGGCCCGGACGAACATACTAAAGCTTATGCCTGTCGCGAAAAGCGAAGTTTTGCGGCAAATTGTAGCCTCCGGCTTGGTTGCGGTCGTCGCCGCCTGGATCAACGCCGGCGCGATTGCCGTGGGAGTAGCGGGCAATCTCACGGCGGATGCAAGGACCGGCGATTTGGCATCGATCACGGAGCGTGCCCGGCAGTTCGTGGAAAAAATAAGACAGGCGAGTGGCCTATGAGCACGACAAAGTCCTGGGCATCCGACGACGAACTTTTCACGATCATTCAGCGCGAGCTCTTCACCTGTGTTGTCGGCGATGTGATGGACAAATTGGATCTTCAGCGGCAGTTCCTCCCGCCACAGATTCAGCCTCTTCGGCAGGATATGGTTGTGATCGGCCGCGCAATGCCCGTGCTTGCGGTGGACGTCTTTGCCGAAAAAGTTGCCGGCAGCGCCAATAATCTGATGGACAAGCCGTTTGGCCTGATGCTCGAAGCGCTCGACGATCTCCGCAAGAACGAAGTCTATGTAAATACTGGATCTTCGCCCCGGAACGCCCTGTGGGGGGAACTCATGAGCACGCGGGCCCGCAAACTCGGCAGCAGCGGTGCGGTGTTGAACGGCTACGTGAGAGATACCAAGGCTATTCTGAATATGAGTTTCCCTACTTTCGGTTTTGGCTCCTACGGGCAAGACTCGGCACCGCGCTACAAAGTAGTTGATTTCCGCATTCCAGTGGAGATTGGAGCGGCGCGCGTCCGTCCGGGAGATATTCTTTTCGGCGACATCGATGGGGTTTTGCTGGTGCCTGCCGAAGCCGAAACCGAGGTCTTCACGCGGGCGCTCGAAAAGGCCCGCGGCGAAAAGCTGGTCAAGAAGGCCATCGAAGAAGGAAGCAGTGCGGTCAAAGCATTCGAGAAATTCGGAATCATGTAAAGGAAAATGGTGACCGATCGTGAGTGTAAGCCGCGAAACGTCACCGCCTCCGTCTCGCGTGCAGCAGATACGCAGCTTCCTTCGACGGCACGGTTTGCGAGCCTGGATTGCATGGAGGCCCGACGAACTCGTCATGCTGTCTGGGTATTTTCCGTTCTGGGGCGCTTCGTTGCTGATTTACTTCGCGGAGGCTGAGCCGGTCCTTTTCGTCCCGCAGATTGAACCGAGAGACCATATTCCTGCGGGGTTGCGGGTTCAGGAATATCCCTGGGGCGATCTCAAATGGAGCGATCCTTATTCGGCTTTAGTGTCGGCGGTTGGCGATGAGTTGGTCAGAGCAAAGATTGAGCCCGAACAGGCGGGTATGAATCGCAGCGCGGCTAGAACTTCTCTACCCATTCAAGCCGCCGAGCAGATTCCCATTCCCGAAGGTTTTGCAGGACAATTATCCGCGCTCGCCGCCAAGCCGGACGCTCAATGCCGGGCGGGGTTTGCGGATCTCGATCTAAGAAAAACTTGGGAGGAGATCGCTGCGATCCGGCTGGCAAACCGGGTTGCGAATGTTGGCCTGCAAGTGTTTTTTGAAAATCTGCAACCGGGAGTCACGGAGGCGGAAGTGGCGGCGGCGGTGGAGTCGGCTATCTACCGGCAGATTGGCCGCGATGAGATAATTCATTCCCGAGGCTGGGCCATGGTGCAATCCGGCCCCAACAGCGCTGACGCGGGGCGATTTAATCGCTCGACCGGGCGGCGGTTAGAGACTGGCGATCTGGTTTTGATCGAATTGGCCACATGCGTCAATGGTTATTGGAGCGACCTCACCCGCACCTCTCCAATCGGGACCCCAAAGGCTGAGGTGGCGCGCATCCTCGCTGTTGTCAGAGATGCGCAGCAAGCCGCACTCTCTGGCATACGTCCAGGTGCTCCTGCCAGCCACATTGACGCGTTGGCAAGAGACAAGATTGCAGCCCAGGGACTCTCGGCCTTCTTCACTCACCACACGGGCCACCACGTCGGCTTTCGCTATCACGGCCCTGGATTTCTGATTTTTCCGGGAGAATCCGCCAGGCTGGAGTCCGGCATGGTGATCACGATCGAGCCAGGAGTCTACGTTCCCGAACGTGGCGGGGGCGCACGAATCGAGGATAACGTGCTGGTCACCGAATCAGGGCACGAGGTCCTTTCCAGAATTGAAGGCCATGCAAATGGGGCAGACGATTGGTGTAGACGATTATGATCAGCATTGATCTTACCGGCAAGACGATTCTGATCACCGGGGCTTTGGGCGCGATTGGCGAGCACATGGTGCGGAGACTAGCCGCAAGCGGCGCAACGCTGGTGCTCACCGACATCAGGGCGGCGGACGAAGCCCGGCGGACGCTCCACGATTGGCAGATCCCGCCATCTTCTTATCTTTATTTGGCGGCTGATATAACCGAGTCGAGCCGGGTAAAGGGCGTGGTTAACGCAGCTTTCGAAAAGTTCCCCGGCATGGACACAGTGATCGGCCATGCGGGCGGTTGCGGACTTCATCCGTTCGCCAGCACCTCAGAACACGATTTTGAGCGCATCTTCCGCTTCAACTATTTTGCGCAAACCTATTTGGCGCGGTCCGTGCTTGAGCAATGGACGCAGCGCAACATTGCCGGTCACCTGATCTTTACATCCTCCTATGTAGCCCGAATGCCGCACGCGCAAATCTCTTCCTACGCGTCGGCCAAAGCCGCGCTGGAAAATTTCGCTCGCAGCCTGGCACTCGAATATGCACTGACCGGCATTCGGGTGAATGTGGTTTCACCGGGAAACGTCGCGGCCGGCAGTGCGCTGAAAGTCTTCGAGGAAGACCCCGCCTATCGCGAATTTGTGCTGCGGGTTTCGCTGGGCAGAAGAAACAGCCCGGAGTCGATTGCGGACGCTTTTGTTTTTCTGTGTTCGCCGCTGGCCAGCGAGATCAACGGACAGGTCCTCAGCCCCGATTACGGCGGAGGCATCGGGAATCGCCTATGAAGATTGGCCTCGGGCTCTGCCGTCACTTGCTGACGCGCGATTATTATAACTTCGCGCGGCAGGCAGGTTGTAGTCACGTCGTGGAGGGCGCTGAGTTCTCGGCCGCGAGTCATGGAGACAAATAACCTGAACCCCGCATTCAGTTCCGTACACTCGCGTGTTCCGCTCGTCGTTGCCGCCAGCGTCTCCACTCTGGGTGGCCTGTTGTTTGGATACGACAACATTGTGATCAGTGGTGCGATTGGATATTTGAGCCAGTTATTTCAACTGGACGCAGCCGGCGTGGGCTGGGCCGCAGGATGCGCGTTGGTGGGATGCATTGCCGGCTGCGCCGCCGCCGGAACGGTTGCTGATTATCTGGGCAAGAAAAAAGGTCTCGCGCTTTGCGCTTTTTGTTTCGCTCTCTCTTCCGTTGGCATGCTGTTTGCCACGAATCTCCATCAGTTCGTTTTCTGGCGGCTGATTGGGGGGGTGGGAATCGGGGCGGCGTCAGTGATTTCTCCCAACTACATTGCCGAGATTGCGCCCACACGAGTTCGCGGCCGCTGCGTCACCCTCTACCAGCTTGGCATTGTGGTTGGAATTCTTGCCGCGGTCTTTGTCAACATGCTGATTCAACGCATGGGGAATGAAGCCTGGAACATTTCCACCGGCTGGCGTTGGATGTTTCTCGCCGGCGTTGTGCCCGCGATTCTGTTCGGTTTGATGATTTTGCCGGCAGTCGAAAGCCCGCGCTGGCTGATGAAAATGGGCCGGAGGGATCAAGCCATCGATGTGCTGGCCAAAATCAATGGCACTGGCGCCGCAGCCCGCGAAGCTGCGGAAATCGAGAGTTCTCTGGCCTCTGAGGAAGGCCACATCTCCGAACTCTTCACCGCCTTCCGGCGTCCCCTCCTGCTTGGCATCATGCTGGCGGGCTTGCAACAGATCAGCGGCATCACCCCGCTATTTTCGTTCTTGCCGGAGATTTTTCGCGCGGCCGGAACCGCGACCGGAGACGCGTTTTTCCAGTCTGTGCTGGTTAGCCTCATCAATCTTTTGTTCACACTTTTCGCCCTCTGGCTGGTGGACCGCGCCGGACGCAAGACCCTGATTATCACTGGGACCGCTCTGCAATTCGTCTCTTTTGCGTTGGTCGGCTGGTTCTATCACATCCACGGCAGCGGGTTGGCAGTCTTGATCTGTGTGATGAGCTTCGTGGCCGGTCATGCATTTGGCAATGGAGTTGCCTGCTGGGTCATCATCTCGGAGATTTACCCCACCAAGGTTCGCGGGCGCGGAATGTCCATCGCCACCACCGCGCTCTGGCTGGTGGGTTACTTGGGAAATCAGTCTTTTCCGATCATGCAGAAACATTTGGGATCGGATGGTACTTTCTGGCTTTTCAGCACCGGTGCCTTGTTGACAGTCATTCTGGTCGCCTGGCTGATTCCTGAAACCAAGGGCCGCTCGCTGGAAGAGATCACGAGATTTTGGACAGAAGACAACAGTCGAAGAGTAAGCGGCTGACGGCCTTTCATGTGGCTGGCCATGGGCAAACGGGTATCCGCCGATCACCATTGCGATCAGGCTAGGAACCTTCACGAGCGGATTCGATTCCTTCCGGACCGCGCATTTGCCCTTCACGGAGAAAAGCCGCAAAGGCTTGCCTGCAATGCTCAGGGGAACGCTTTCTCAGGTGCGGTCACGTTGCTGGCGTAATCGTGATATTCCGAAAGGCGACGTGTCCGGCCTCAGTACCCTGCAGGTAGATCGGTCCGGGTAGTGCTTCGTGACTATCCAAAGCACCGCCAGTGATGCCCG
>Ga0182024_10015310_pt1 | contig 14708 bp, 13 predicted proteins | sample P32metaG_FD_120480 | JGI IMG/M metagenome (GOLD analysis project Ga0182024, IMG submission 120480) | Permafrost microbial communities from Stordalen Mire, Sweden - P3-2 metaG (Illumina Assembly) | ecosystem: Environmental > Terrestrial > Soil > Wetlands > Permafrost | place: Sweden: Stordalen... | reverse complement strand
TGTCCTGCATGGTGAGTCCGGTGCGCGCTTTCGGCGACTTCCCGTAACCCGGCAGATCAATAGCGATGCAGCGATACCAGGTGGACATTTGCGCCATCTGGAATATCCAGCACGACTGGTCCATCGGGTTCGGATGCACGAAGGCCACGACCGGGCCGCTCTTGCCCATTGTCTCGTAATACAGAGATCCATCGATGTGATCGGCCATGCCATTGCCTGCTTCAGGGGTCGCCTCGGGGCCACCAGTTGTCGATCTGGACCTTGCGTGCGCCTTGAGGCTCGGGGTTCAGCTTTCAGTGAGTATAAGTTGAATTTCATATAGCAGTCCTTTTTCGCAAGGCACCGCCCTGCTCTCCATTCTTGCCCTGTTGTCGTTCCGGCGGATCGAGCCAGTCTCCTGGCCTGCATTAGCCCTACCTGAGCCACATAAGCGCGGACCGTTCCGCAATTGATATGTGAAGACTCATCCCAGCGTGTCTGATCTGAATCGTGATAAGTCCGGTACGGACTTGCAAACACGGAATTCGCGGTCGCGACAAAGATCGTCATGAGCAGTGCAATTTTCATTCGCAGCGGCTTGTTGGTCCACGGCCGAAGCTATGTTCGTTGAAACCGACGTCAATTCGTTGATGCCTTGTGCGATCGAAGATATTTCGTCGACAGCACTTTTCGTGGCCTCCTGAATCGCAATGACTTGCTGCGAGATTTCCCTGGTAGCGCCCGAGGTTTGATTAGCCAACATCTTGACCTCGGACGCAACCACGGCAAAGCCCCTCCCGGCTTCACCTGCGCGAGCCGCCTCGATCGTCGCATTGAGCGCCAGAAGATTTGTCTGAGATGTGATCTTGGAAATGAGGCCAACGACCGAACCGATGCGTTCGGCAGCTTCGTCCAGTAAGCGAGTGGTCTCGTTGGTGCGTTCAGTATCTCCGACTGCATAACGGGCCATCTCAAGGCTACGGTCCATCTGCTGGCCTATCTCTTGGATCGACCTCGGGAGTTCTGCGCGCGGCCGTCAAGGTGCAGCGCGCGCCGAACAACATCCTCGTCACGCGTTGGACCATCGACCAGCCGGCGCCGCCGATCTTCGTGAAGGCGGGAGATTTCATAGGCAACGTCGATTGCCGGCAGATGATCGACTACACGCCACCGGTGTTCCTGCACCCCGATGTCGGCGCGACGCCGACCGGCACCGGCGCACCCGAGGGCCGCCGCGTTGGCGAGATTTCCATGCGGAGCCTCAACGCGATCACGCTGGAAACCGTTACTTTTGGGGGTCGAGCGGCGTTCCTTGAGGAAGTCGCGGTTTTCACTGCGCAGCACCGCTCGCCGACGTTGCATCCGAACGCACCGCAGGTCGACATGAGTGCCGACTCAGGCGTCATCTAGGCGCACCGCACCATCGATCGTCTGCATGCCGAGCAGCGGTTAGCCCTGGACCGCGTAGTGACGGCTGAATGACGACGAGTTGACGCAAGCCATTCGATCCGTAAGGTGTGGGAAAGATGTTCAATAATATGAACACTCATACACGGTGCCGGAGGGTACGATGAACTTACGAGAAAACCTGCAAGAGCATTCGCAAGCGACGCCCCGCTACGGCATCAATCCTTATTTCGATTGGCTCCAGGGGGAAGGCATCCCGGTCACCGAGGACTATGGCGTCTATTTGTTCGACGTCGAGACCGCGCCGTGGCCGCGCTATGGCGTCAAGGGCGCGGCGGTACATCTCAAGGGCCGCGGCGATTTCGCCAACATGTTTGTATTGGAGCTCGCGCCGGGCAAATCGACGGCGCCGCAGCGGCATCTCTACGAGGAAGTCGTCTACGTGCTTGAAGGCAGCGGCTCGACCCAGGTCGAATTTGCCGACGGCAGCCGGCGCAGTTTCGAATGGGGCGCGAAGAGCCTGTTCGCCATTCCGCTCAATGCCAAACACCGTCACTTCAATGGCAGTGGCACCGAGCGCGCGCTTATTGTCAGCACCACCAACCTGCCCATGATGATGAATGTTTTTCACAATGAAGCCTTCGTGTTCGGCAGCGAATTCGATTTCACCGACCGGGCCGGCAAGAAGGAGTATTTCTCTGGCGAGGGCGATCTCATCACCGTGCGGCCAGGCAACCACATGTGGGAAACGAATTTCGTGCCGGACCTGACGGCGATCGAGCTGCAGACCTGGGGCGACCGCGGCGCGGGCGGAACGAATATCATGTTTGTGCTCGCCGACGGCACCATGCACGCCCATATCTCGGAAATGCCGGTCGGCACCTACAAGAAGGGGCACCGCCACGGCCCGAGCTTCCACGTCATGTGTGTGATGGGGCAGGGCTACTCACTGCTGTGGTACGAGCACGACAAGGATTTTCGTCGCATCGACTGGAAGCACGGCATGGTCTTGGTTCCCTCCGACCGCCAGTTCCATCAGCATTTCAACACCGGGCCGCAACCCGCGCGTTATCTCGCAACGGCGGTCGGCGGCTTGCGCTATCCGACCATGCTGGCGCAGCGTGTCTCGCTCCTCGGCGCAACCGAGGATGACAAGCCGGCGGTCTCCAAGAGCGTCAAGGAAGGCGGCGACCAAATCGAGTACGAGGATCAGGACCCACGCATCCACCGCATCTGGCTCGAGGAAATGCGCAAGAACGGCGCGCCGCCGAAGATGGAGAAATTCGTTCCGACGCCCGAGGATCTCAAGACGCTGGTGGAGTGAATTGAATGCGTCATTCTGTTTAAATGTAATCCGGGAGCGACACAGGGAGGACGCCATGAGCAGGGAGTTCACTCGACGAGCAATTTCGGTGTCGCTGTCCGGTATTCTGGCCGCGGCGCTCCAAGCTGCGGCGGTTCCAGCTTATGCTTACGACATCAACGTTATTTTGCCCCTGACCGGTGGCGCCTCGTTCCTCGGTAAAGCGGAGCAGACGGCGCTGCAACTGGCCGAGCCGTTGATCAACAAGGCCGGCGGCGTTCAAGGCCAGCCCGTGCATTTCGTCTTCTATGACGACCAGAGCAACCCGCAAACCGCGGTTCAACTGACGAATCGCGTGGCCGCCTCCAAACCTGCCGTTTTGTTGGGATCATCGCTGGTCGGCGCCTGCAGCGCGATGGCACCGCTGATGCAGGATGGTCCGGCGATGTACTGTTTCTCGCCGGGCATTCATCCGCCGGCGGCAAGCTACGTCTTCACTTCGAGCGTCTCGACCATCGACCTCACCGATGCGCTCCTGCGCTATTTCCGGTTGAAGGGGTGGACGAGGATAGCGTTCATGACCAGCGCCGATGCCACCGGGCAGGACGCCGAGCACGGCCTGAACGAAGCCGCGGCGCTGCCTGAGAACAAAGACATCACGGTGGTCGAACGCGCCCATTTCAACATCACCGACGTGAGCGTCGCGGCGCAGATCGAGCACATCAAGGCTGCCAATCCGCAGGCCTTGGTCGCCTGGAGTACTGGCACGCCGATTGCCACGGTCTTCAAAGGCATCCTCCAGGCCGGGCTCGATATCCCGATCGCCACCACCAGCGGTAACATGACCTACGCGCAGATGACGCAATATGCGGGCTTCCTGCCGAAGCAGCTCTACATGCCGACTTCAGAATGGGTGCAGCACAAGGGTGTCATCACGCTCGATCCCGCGGTGGAAACGGCGCAGCAGCGGTCCTTCGATACTTTCGCGGCGGCAAACGTGAAGCCCGACCTCGGGGCGACGCTGGCGTGGGACCCAATGCTTATTGTAATCGACTCCCTGCAACATCTCGGTCCGAACGCGACCGCCCAGCAAGTGCGCGATTATATCGGCGCGCTCAAGGGTTTCGCCGGCATCAACGGCATCTACGACTTCCCGAAGAATCCCCAGCGCGGCCTCGACGTGCAGGCCGCAATCGTCACATTGTGGAGTCCGACTGCGCAGACGTGGCAGCCGGTGAGCAAGCCGACCGGCATTCCGCTTGACCGCTAGTGCGTGATCCCGAAAAAGCCTAATCGTGTCGGTGCCGATCTGGAGGATTCATGTCGCTGATCGATCTGGACGAACGCAACGTTGTCGACCTGGACCTCGGCAGCAGCGAGTTCAAACAGAACGCGCGAGGCCTGATGGCGGAATGGGCGCGGCGTCCCCCGTTCTATGTCCTTTCCAACGGGCCGCCGCAGGTGATCTGTGGCCGTTATGCTCACGTGCACGAGGTGTTCGCGGATACGGAGCGTTTCTCCTCTGAAATGCCGAAGGGCCCTGGCTTCGAGCAGTTCGACAAGTTCATGGGGGTGCAATTCATCACCCAGATGGATGGTGAGCGGCATGCGCGAATCCGCCGCTTGCTGATGCCGGCGTTTTCCTCGCGCCGCCTCGCCCAGCTCGAAGTCCGCATCACCGAGATCATCGACGGCATGCTCGACAAGATCGAACGCGGCGGCAACGATTTCGACGGCATGGAGGACTACGGCGCCCAGCTCGTCGTCGGCGCGCTGCTCAACGCCATGGTGAACCTCGACGAACGGCAGAAGGCGATCTTCCTCGCTTTCCACGAGGTTCTGCCGCTCACGACATATACCAAGCCCGGCGAGCCGTTCGCGCCGGAGTGCCTGCGCGCTTTCGATAGCGCCGCCGAACTGGTGCACGAGATCATCTCGGAGCGGCGTGGCCGCCCCGGCCCCGACTTCATCAGCGATCTCATCATGGCGCGCGATCAGGGCGACAAGCTCACCGACCGCGAGCTGTTCGACCAGATTTTTGCGATCTGCGGCGCTGCGCTGTCCGCCACCAGCCGGGCCGCCGGCGGGGCGCTTTACACGCTCTACTCGCACCCCGATCAGCTCGCCGAGCTCATTGCCGAGCCGAGCCTCATTCCCGAGGCCGTCGAGGAGTGCCTGCGCATTGCCAGCAATGGATATTTTACCTTCCCGCGCATGGCGACGCGCGACACCGAGATCGGCGGGACGAAGATTTTAAAGGGCATGGTGGTGCGGCCCTCGCCGCAAGCCGCGAATTACGATCCCGATGTCTTTCCCGACCCGCTACACTTCGACATCCATCGTAATCCAAAGCGCATTCTCGCCTTCGGCGCCGGGCCGCACCATTGCATCGGGAATATACTCGGCCGGACCACCATCACCATTGCGATCCGTCGCTTGCTGGCGCGCTTCCCCCATGCAAGGCTCGCCGATCCGCATTTCATTCCCGTCTATGGCGGCGCTGTTGGGGAATTGCGCCCTCAGCACCTTCCGATGAGGATCCAGTGATCGCCTTCGGAGATGTTCTGGACTGACGAATTATGCGAAATCTTTAGAGAACAAGCCTATTCCGTCCGTTTCCTGCGTCCATGCCGAAGCGAATTTTAGCCTCGATGGCTTGCCCAGCAGCACAATTTAAAAATTCTGGTTATCTTGCGGTTTGCCGGTCGCGACCCGTCGCCCGGCGCTCGGTTGCCCGGCTTTGCCGGAATTCGGTGACCATGCGGCCGAGCTCTCGCGTCGACGGGATACGCCGTTGTCTGCTAGCTCCCGCTTCGTCCTCGGCAAGGTTTTCAATTATCGTGAGCAGTGCCTGCCGTACCGTCGCGACATCAACCCGACTGACGTTGCGCACAGCAACCTGATTAACATCCTTGGCCAATGGCACCAGTTTATTCTTCAACAATCGACCGCGGGGAGTGAGAAAGATGAAATTCTTCTTCTTGTTGTCGGGCATTTGCCTGCGGACGACGTAGCCGAGCTTTTCCATTGTCTTCAGGGCCGAGAAAGTCGTCGGCTCCATGACCCCGGCCTGTTCGCTCAATTCCCGTTGCGTAATTCCGTCCTTTTCCCAAAGGATGCGCAGAAACTTCCAGTGGCCCAGTGGCACGGAATATTCCGCAAGCCGCATCTGCAGCGCCCGTAACAACGCGCGCGCGGCGTCCGTGACGAGATGGGCAAGGCGATCATTGGGCACAGCTTCGCGCCAGTAGCGCAGAATAGCCTGGCGATCGTCGACGCTGGGCAACCCTCTCCGCGACCTCGCCGTGCGCCGGACCTTTTGATCTTTCATTGCGGTAATCCAATCTGATGTTCAAGGACGATTTCCCTGTTCTCTCGTGCCGATTGTAACATGGCGAGACAGACTTCCACCGTCGCCAAGGCCCATTCGCCGCTATGAATCGGCGGACGGTTGTGAACGAGCGCATCGTAAAGCTCATCGATCACCTCCGTTCGTGACACTTGCGGCGGCGGAAGCGGCTCGAGTCGCTGCTCGAAATCGGCATAGATCACTACGCCGGTCGGCAGAGGACGCAGATCTGCCTTCTCGCACGATATGACCAGTAGACCGAAATGCTCATGATGAAGCGCTTGCGGCCTTGCGCCGCTTGCAATGACATTGGCACCGCCGTAGTTGCGCGCACTCTTGAGCGCGGCTTCTCCTTCCGGGCTCGTGACGCATTGTAGCGCCTTTCGCGCTACGCCATGGCGGCTGCGATCCTTTGTCTGGCCCAATTCGCTGACCCAGCCGGCGAACTCGTCGGAATCGAAATGGCCGTAGCCGCTATAGACGACGGAGGCGAAGGCGCCATCGTTGAATGTCAATAGTCCGGAATAGGCGCCTTCGGTCGGGCGCGCCGAATCCCATGAGCCGGTTGCCGCGCGAACGCTACGCACAAGGCCACCGCCGAGCAACCTGACGATATCGATTTGGTGCGCGGCCTGACTGAAGATGACGCCCCCGCCTTTCTCGGTCACCAGCTCTTCGGGCCGGCGCGGCCGATAGAGAAAATCGGTGTAGTTGAGTGAGGTGATCATGCCGACTTTACCGACTGCGCCGCTTGCCACGATTTCGCGCGCCCGCCGAACCGGTGCATCGAAACTGTGGCTGTGCCCGACAACCAGATGCACCCCCGCGGTGCGCGCAGCTTCCACCATGGTACGACATTCCGACAGCGTAATCGCCATCGGTTTCTCGACCAGCACATGCTTACCTTTCGCGGCCGCGAGACAAACGTGGCGTGCGTGCATCTGGTGCGGGGTGGCGACATAGACGATCTCTACCGCGGGGTTTTCGCAAAGCGCCTCGATCGACTCGTAGTTGGGCGCGTCGAAGTCGGCAGCGAACATGCGGCGTGCCTCCTCGCGAGGGTCAGCGGCGGCCACGAGTTCCACGCGCTTATCGCCGACAAAGGTTGGCAGCATCAACGTGAAAGCCCGCCCGAGACCCGCGACGCCGATACGTAATTTTCGTTCGGTCACGAATTTCCCCAGTATCAGCGGTCGATGACCAGCTCGGGTGAGCGCGCACGAGAAACGCAAATCATGATGTTGTGGGCGCGCTCGTCTTCGGTAAGAACAAGGTCGCGATGATCGGCATCCCCCGCCAGGAGCTTGGTGCGGCAGGTCCCGCAGGTCCCACTCTCGCAGGAACTGGGAGCCTCGTACCCTTTCGCTCGCAAGGCCTCGAGAATTGTGGTGCCAACCGGAACTTCAATCACCTCACCGGAACGGGCCAGTCGAACGGTGAACGGCTTGTCGTTGAGCCGTTTCTTTTCGGGTTCGCTGAACGCTTCAAAATGAACGGACGATAGCGACCAGTGTCCGGTCATGTCGCGCACAGCCTGCATCAGCGGGCGCGGACCACAGCAATAAAGGTGCTCCAGATTCCGCCGCCGTTCGAGAATCGGCCACAGATCGAGCGAACGCGCCGGATCCCCCTGGTCGTAATGGATTGTGACCCTGCCTTTGAAGTTCGGCGCGCTGAGTTCTTCGCGAAACGCTGTTACTTCAGGCGAACGCGTGCAGTAATAGAGCCTAAACTTCTTGCCTTCGGTCAAACACAAATGCCGGACCATCGACAAGATCGGCGTGATGCCGATGCCGCCGGCGATAAAGAGAAAATTCTGCGCCGCACGCGTCAACCCAAAGTCATTGACAGGCGATGTTATGTTCAGTCGATCGCCCACCTTGACGCCGTCAATCAAACTAACCGAACCGCCGCGCCCGCTTATCTCGCGCTTGACGGCGATGACGTACCGATCGCGCTCGTTGGGATTGTTGCACAGTGAATATTTGCGGACCGAACCATTCGGCACCGTGATCGAGATATGTGCCCCGGGCGTGAATTCCGGCAGTTCGTGGCCGTCCGGATTGCGTAGCTCGAACAGATGGGTTCCATCCGAAATCGGTTCGGCACGGGTCACATGCAGGACAATCGTTGCGGCGGCGGTGGATGCGGTCATGTCTTCATCTAGCCATCGGAACCAGCGGGTTACTTAGGAGGCAAACCAACGGCAGACAAGCCGGGCGGCCCTCTATTGCAATGCAGCAACCATGAATTTTCGTCTCGACAGTCCTTGAAAATTCAATAGACTAACATCTTAGAGGTCTAACATATTGGCGGCATGCTGCGGGTGGAAGGGTGCGCTCGCCTATGCCCTAGGAGGATACGATGCTCACCGCCGAGGAAAGCGATCTGCTGTGTCGGGTGGAAGGCGATGCCCCAATGGGGCGGATCATGCGCCGGCATTGGATTCCCGCCTGCATGTCCGAGGAAGTGGCGGAACCTGACAGCGCTCCGGTGCGGAGCCGCCTTCTCGGCGAGGATCTCGTGGTATTCCGCGACAGCGACGGACGGCTTGGCGTGCTCGATGAATATTGTCCGCACCGGCGGGCCTCGCTCGTCTACGGCCGCAACGAGGAATGCGGGCTGCGCTGCCTCTATCACGGCTGGAAATTCGACGTCGAAGGCAACACGCTCGAAATGGCGTCGGAGCCGCCGGAAAGCAACTTTGCCGATAAGGTGAAGCATAAGGCATATCCGGCGCGCGAAGCCGGTGGCTTCGTGTGGACCTATATGGGCTCCCCCAATGAGATGCCAGAGTTTGGCCCTCCGGCCTGGGCGCCGCCGGGTGGATCGCAGATCAGCATCGTGAAGATGCACGTCTGCGCCAATTGGGCGCAAACCCTAGAGGGTGGGATCGATTCCGCGCATTCATCGAGCCTGCACTCGACTGATATGCCGCCTGCGCGGGTAAACAGCGCCAAGTCCACCGGCACGGTATGGCCGCGGCCCTCGACCGACAAGGCGCCGCGCATTCAGATTCAGATCACCCCGTTCGGTTTCCGCTATGCCGCGATCCGGCGTCCAATCATGAATGCCAACACCCATGAGTACGTGCGGATCACGCTGTTCGTCGCGCCGTTTACCTCGTTGATCCCACCGAACGACGTGCATAATCTGTCACTGATGAACATCCCGATGGATGACACCAACACGATGTTTTACATGATGGCCTGGAACGAGGCGGACAAGCCGGGGATCGAGCAGGAGACGTGGCGCAAGTTCTGCGGCGCGCAAGTCGGCATCGATCTTGATCCGCAATTTCGCAAATTCCGCACGCGCGAGAACAATCACCGGCAAGATCGCCAGGCGATGAAGCTTGGGGATTTCACCGGCATCCGGGGCTTTCCCAATCAGGACATCGCGATGTGGGAAACCATGGGAAGCGGAGGTATCTCCGACCGCACCAAGGAAAGACTTGGCGCCAGCGATATTGCGGTCGTCGAGTTTCGGCGCATTATGGTGGAAGCGGCCCGCAAGATGCGTGACGGTGGACCCGCCATCGGCACCAACCCGCGCATACCGCATTCGCAATTGCGGTCATTTGAAGGGATCCTGCCCAAATCTGCGAATTGGCAGAATATCGGCCTGACGCCATCGGCGGAAGACGCCGAGCGTGTTGCCTGAACTTTTTCGTGGGCATGCCGGTCGCGACCCGCGGTGGGCATACCCCAATGAAGTATCGAGCGATCAAGCATCGGCGCGACTCGGAATGAAGATACGCTAACGAACTGCTACTAAACGGCTCCGTCCGGAGGGATGTCAGCTAAAAACCCGCGACATCAAAACGAGCCCTACGCTAGCGATGACATAGGGAGGACACCATGAGAAAGAAGTTCTACAGACGAGCAATCGCATTATCGTTGTTTGGGTTTTTGGGGTGGGCGTTCCAAGTTGCGGCGATCCCAGCCTACGCATACGACATCACCGCCATTTTGCCGCTGACCGGCGGCGCGTCGTTCCTCGGCAAGGCGGAACAGAAGGCGATGCAGCTCGCCGAACCAATGATCAATAAGGCCGGCGGCATTCAAGGCCAGCCCGTCCATTTCGAGTATTACGATGACCAGAGTAATCCGCAAATCGGGCTTCAACTCGCCAATCGCGTGATCGCCACCAAACCTGCGGTCTTGTTGGGATCGTCGCTCGTCGCGGTTTGCAATGGGATGGCGATGCTGATGCAGGACGGCCCTGCGATGTACTGCTTCTCGCCGGGCATTCATCCGTCCAAGGGAAGCTACGTCTTCACCTCGAGCGTCTCAACCCTCGACCTTGCCGATGCGATGATCCGCTATTTCCGGCTCAAGGGGTGGACGAGAATTGCGTTCCTGACCAGCGCCGACGCCACCGGGCAGGACGCCGAGCACGGCTTGGACGACGTCGCGGCGCGGCCTGAGAACAAAGACATCACGGTGGTCGACCGCGCACATTTCCTCACCACCGCCATCGATGTCGAGGGTCAGATCGGGCACATCAAGGCAGCCAATCCGCAGGCGTTGATCGCCTGGAGCACGGGCACGTCCATTGCGAGCGTCTTCAAGAGCATCATCCAGGTCGGGCTCGATATCCCGATCGCCACCACCGACGGTAACATGACCTACGCGCAGATGACGCAATATGCGGCCTTCCTGCCGAAGCAGCTCTACATCCCGGCTCCGGAATGGGTGCAGCACGAAGGCGTCATCACGCTCGACCCGGCCGTGGAGGCGGCGCAGCAGCGGTTTTTCGATACTTTCAAGGCGGCGAACGAAAAGCCGGATATCGCGGCGACGCTGGCGTGGGACCCGACCATGATTGTGATCGATGCCCTGCAACATCTCGGCCCGAATGCGACCGCTCAACAGGTGCGCGACTATATCGGCGCGCTCAAGGGTTTCGCCGGCATCAACGGCGTCTACGACTTCTCGAAGATTCCGCAGCGCGGCCTCGATGTGCAGGCTGCGGTGGTCACATTGTGGAGCCCGACCAAGCAGACGTGGGAGCTGGTGAGCAAACCGACGGGTATTCCGCTCGACCGCTAGGCCGCGACCAACTGGAAAGATCAAACAAAGTGGCCCCGATCATCGTCGGCGGGCTGCTCCAGGGCAGCGTGTTCGCCATCGTTGCGCTGGGGTTCGCGCTCGTTTATCGCGTCACCGGCGTCATCAATCTCTCGCAGGGGGCGTTCTGCATCGTCGGCGCGCTGACGATGTACACCCTGGAGGTGACACTGAGTTGGCCCGCGCCACTTGCCGCATTGGGCGGTGTTGTGGGAACGACGTTGTTGGGCACCGCACTCGGCGCGGCGACATTTGTGCCGGCGCTCTCGCGCCTGCCCAACAGCAGCATGCTCATGCTGACGGCCGGCTTATTGACGCTTATCGAGGGGGCGGTGCTGGTGGTGTGGGGCAGCGAGCCTTACGATCTACCGGCGTTTTCCGGCGAAGCGCCGCTCGACATCCTGGGCGTGCGGGTATCCACGCAGGGCTTTTGGATCGCCGGCATGGCGATGATCGTGATCCTGGTGCTATGGTACGTGCTGTCGCGCACCATGTTGGGCAAGCAGCTTCGCGCCTGCGCCGAGAATCCGCTTGCCGCGCGGCTGATGGGAATTGACGTTGCACGCATGACGCTGCTGAGCTTCGCCATGGCGGCGATGATCGGTGCGATCGGCGGCATCGTTGTCGCGCCAATCACCTCGCTGCAGTTCGATTCAGGACAATTCTTCACGATCTTCGGCTTCATCGCGGTTGCCATCGGCGGGATGGGATCTTTCATCGGCGCGGTTGTCGGCGGCGTTGTGCTCGGCGTGGCCGAACAATTGGCGGCAGGCTACGTTTCATCGTTGTTCAGCGATGGGCTGGCCGTGATGCTCTTGCTGTTGATCTTGCTGTGGCGGCCAAGTGGCCTGTTCGCGACCGGGGTCGTGCGACGCCAGGATGTGCGTGACGAGCAGCGGGTCCAACTTGGCATCGTGCGCTTCAAGGGGCGCGATACCGCGTTGTTCGGCGCACTGGCGGTGGCGGCGTTAGTCGCACTGCCCTGGGTCGTGCCGCAATCCAGCGGCCTGCTCGGCTCGCTGGTCATCACCGGAATCCTCTTCATCGGCGTACTCGGTCTCGACATTCTCATGGGCTATGCCGGCCAAGTCAGCCTGGGCCAGGGCGGTTTCATGGCTATCGGCGGCTACACGGCTGCGATCCTGGCTGTGAAATACGGATGGCCTCCTCTCGCCGGCACGGCAGCGGGCATCGTCCTCTCGGTGCTGTGCGCGCTGGTGCTTTCCTTGACGACAATGCGGCTACGCGGTGTCTATCTCGCGCTCGCAACACTCGCTTTCGGTCTGCTGGTCGATTCACTAGCCACTGGCATGATGGATGTCACCGGTGGCCCTTCCGGGCTGGTCGGCATTCCCGCGTTCTCGATTGGCTCCATCTCCTTCGCCAGTCCGCTCTCGATGTACTATCTCGTCCTGATGCTGATGATCGCGCTCGTGCTACTCCTTCTCGGCGGGGTGCGATCGAGCTTCGGCCGGGTGCTCAAAGCCATCCGCACCGACCAGATGGCGGCTGCCGCGCTCAACATCGACGTGGCGCGATACAAAGTGGTCGCCTTCGCCATTAGCGCCGCGCTAGCTTCACTCTCCGGTAGCCTCTATGCGTTTTACTTCCATTATCTGGCACCCGAAATGGTCAATACGTCACGTTCGCTGGAGATGATCACGATGCTGGTCATCGGCGGGGAAGGCACGCTGGTCGGATCGCTGGTGGGCGTTGCGCTCTTGACTCTGCTGCCCGAAATCTTTCAGCCCTTCGCGCTCTATAAGCGGCTTGCCGAGGGCGCCCTGCTCGTTCTCACCTTCCAATATTTGCCCGCGGGCATCTACGGATCCTTCGCTGGATGGCTGTCGCGGTTTAACAATCGACGTGCGCATCGGCCGCGGTTCTTCAGCCCTCTCCTATCGAAGGACGAAAGTCTATGACCGCCCCCGCATTGAAGGTAGTGAAGGTCAGCAAGCGGTTCGGCGGTCTCGCAGCGATTTCCGATGTCTCGCTCGAAATTCCCGATGGCAGCCTGACGGCATTGATCGGCCCAAATGGCGCCGGCAAAACGACGCTATTCAATCTGCTCACAAATATTTTTCCGGCGACGGCGGGTGATATGTATTTCTACGGGATGCCGCTCAATCGCCTGTCGCCCAAGCAGATTGCCGGCCTCGGTCTGATACGCACGTTTCAGACTGCGCGCGTATTCCCCGGGATGACCGTCGTAGAAAACGTGCTGGTCGGCGGCCATAACCAGGTTCGCAGAAACGCCGTCCAACAGATGCTGTGGTTGCCGTCGGCCCGGCGTGAGGAGCGCGAACTGGCCGCAAGGGCGGATGAATTTCTCGACTTGGTAGGTCTTTCCCGGTTTCGTCATGACGCTGCCACCGATCTTCCGATGGGCGCGCAAAAGCTCCTCGAAGTGAGTCGTGCCTTGATGGCCCGACCGCGGATGCTTCTGCTCGACGAACCGGCCGCGGGCCTCAACGATAGCGAAACCGCAGAACTCGCGTCGCTGTTGCGCGCCGTCCGCAACAGCGGCGTAACGGTGATGGTCGTCGAGCACAACATGACGCTGGTCATGGGGGTCGCCGACCGAGTGATGGTGCTCGACGCCGGCATCCTCGTGGCCTCTGGTAGCCCGCAGGAAATTCGACAAAATGCGCGCGTGATCGAAGCCTATGTCGGCCAGAACGAGGTACCGGCCTGATGCTCGAGCTTTGCGGAATCTCAACCGGATACGGCGGCACGCCGGTGGTTCACGATATCGATCTGAGTGTCCAGGCCGGCGAAATCGTGACACTTGTCGGTGCGAACGGCGCTGGTAAGTCGACGTTGGTGAAGACAATATCCGGCTTGCTGCGGCCATACCGCGGCCAGATCCTTTTCGAGGGCAAGCGGATCGAGACGCTTTCAACGCGCGCTCGGGTGATGCTCGGAATTGTACACGTGCCGGAAGGGCGGCAGACATTCGCCGGGCTTACCGTGGCTGAAAATTTGGAATTGGGTGGATTCATTCATCGCAAGCGGACGGGTGGCGATACCGGTAGGCGGATGAGGGAGGTGTGTGAACGTTTCCCGGTGCTCATCGAGCGACTCCACGATGTCGTTGCCAATTTTTCGGGTGGGCAGCACCAGATGCTCGCCATTGCGCGCGGCCTCATGGCCAGCCCGAAGTTACTGGTCCTGGACGAGCCGTCGCTCGGGCTAGCCCCGATGTTGGTCTCCCAGATTTTCCAACTCATTGCGGGCTTGCGCGATCAGGGGATGGCAATTTTGCTATCCGAGCAAAATGCCCGGCTTAGTCTTGCAATTGCCGACCACGGTCACGTTATCGAAAATGGACGGGTCGCAGTATCCGGAAAGGGTCGCGAGTTGCTCCAGTCGAGCGACATCGCCGAGCGATATCTTGGCGTCGGCGCAGACTTGGGACCGGTCAACGCGCCCCGCGACGAACAATTTACGGCGAAGCTGCGCCAGCTCATGAATGACTAGGGTCTGTACCCACATAGTTTCTTGAAAAATCGGAGAGATCGTGATTCACCGTGGTTGGAGGTGAATCATGCGATTTGATTTGAGCGATGAGGAATGGGCTCTTCTCGAGCCGCTGATG
>Ga0182024_10015309_pt1 | contig 14708 bp, 13 predicted proteins | sample P32metaG_FD_120480 | JGI IMG/M metagenome (GOLD analysis project Ga0182024, IMG submission 120480) | Permafrost microbial communities from Stordalen Mire, Sweden - P3-2 metaG (Illumina Assembly) | ecosystem: Environmental > Terrestrial > Soil > Wetlands > Permafrost | place: Sweden: Stordalen... | reverse complement strand
GACCCGCATGATCTTCTGGTTCGATATTGGAAGGAACGAAAGTGGACCATCCGCGACGGAATTGAGCGCGTCGCTTACCACTTCGATACCCCGGAAGTCACGGCGTTCATGAAGCGGGTAGTTAGCAATCGTGTCTACGACGGCGAGGATTTGTACTGGCCGGCGAACTATTTGGCAAAGCAATGCGACGCGACAGGCCTAAATTGGCTTCGCAACGGACGTGGCAGGAACCAAGGCGGAATGCAGTACGAAACGACTCTCGAGCTATTTGGAAGATGCAGATACCGGCCAGCCATTCCTCTGTTAGTGGAGGAGCTAGGCGACTTTTCCGGAAATGTCGTCTCAGGCGCCGAAGACAGTCTCGATAAGCTGTATCCCGATCATCCCGAGGACCTCGAAACTCTCGATAGCGTTCAGAAATACTATTGCGACCGCGCCAAGCAGGAAGGTTTCAAAGTCAACTGCGATTCGAAGTGACCGGCGCTCTTCCTACGGCGCATCGCCAAACACGCGCACCCCTGCGGTCCTTGCGGCCGCGGCCAGCTTGCGGTCAAAGGTTGCCAATGTGGCCGCGCGGCGCATTGCGAATTCGAGGTAGGTCGCGTCATAGGCCGAAAGGCTGTGAATGCGGCCGATATCCAGGACGCGAGGCTGCCGGGATGGGGGTGAAAGATCGTCCTGCCGAATGGTCAAGAGGGCGAGGTCGGAAAGGAATTTCTCGGAATCCTGGATGGTGAGGCGCTTTGAACGTTCAAAAACGAGCAGCGTGTTCGCAACTTCCGCATACCACAAAGCCGGCACGTCTGCCCCTGCCATTTGCACCTCGCCTAACCCCGCCTGGGCAAGAGCCGCTTCCGCCGGGTCGACTCGCGTAAGAAGCCAGGCCAGCGCCATCGATGCATCGAGAACGATTTTCAACGACGGCCTTCCTCAATCGCCGCGCGGATCTCCTCGTGGGAGATCCCTTTGATGGTCGGATTCCTCAGCCGCTGATAGGCCTCTTCAATCTCCTCGGGCGTATGTTTGGGGGCCGAAGACCGGACCGGGACCACCTCTGCCGCGGCCCGGCCGCGGACCGTGATCGTAAACCGCTCGCCCTGCTCGACTTTGCGGACAATTTCAGAAAGTTTGGCTTTGGCTTCGAAAAGTCCTACGGTTGCCATCTTTTACACCCCAATCTACTAGCTTATCTACTAGGTTACTACGATTTCACACCAGCGGCACAAATTTTCGCTCCTGCGCGTCGTAGCGCTCGATGCGGCCGGTCAGGATGTCGTAGTACCAGCCGTGGACCGCGAGTGCGCCGTGGACCAGCGCGCGTGCCACCGATGGCTGCGCGCGCAGATTGTGCAGTTGCGCCACCACGTTGCCGCGGATGAGCGAAGCCAGCTCGGCGTGTTCGCCGTCGGCGGGGTTGAGGGGCTGGCGGTGGGTGAATGCCCCCTCAACGTGGCTCAGCCAGCGGCGGGCCTTGGGCAGGTTGACGAGATTCTTGCGGTCGAGCGCGGCCTTGAGCGCGCCGCAGTCGGAGTGGCCGCAGACGATGATTGCCTTTACCTTGAGCACTTCAACGGAATACTCGATCGTGGCCGTGATGCCGTCTACATTGTCGCCGCTCTCGACGGGGACGACGTTGCCGATGCAGCGGCTGATGAAGAGGTCGCCGGGGCCGGTGCCAAGGATCATGTCGGGCACGATGCGCGAGTCCGAACACGTAATGACGAGCCACTCCGGCGCCTGCATCTCGGCCAGCAGGTGGAACTGGTCGCGCCGCCGCGGAAACACCTCGGCGAGAAATCGCTTGTGTCCTTCGATCAGTTTGTCCATCATGTGCCCCTGGATCGGAATATCCATGGTTCGCGTGGTCCTCGGCGGGCGTGAGCGTGCGGCCCGCCAGCATCAGGCTATCGCACTGGGCGTCCGGCCGGGCCGCCTGCGATATAGTTGCCTCCATGCGTCGCCGCACCTTTCTGGCCATTGGATTTCTGCTGCTTGCCGTCTGCTCACCGTTCGCGGACGCGCAGAACAGCGCGCACGGGCCCAGGCCTGACCAGATGAATCCGCGCCACTTCGACGCCTTTTACCTGGGAATGCGCGTGAACCTCGGACCCGACTGGCTTTTTTCGCCGAATGACAACCCCGCCTACGCCTCGACCACCTACGACGACAGCGGCTGGAAGACAGTCACCACAAACAGACAGTTGACCGACTACGGGGTCCGAAACATCCCCTATGCGTGGTATCGCATGCACGTTCATGTGGACCCTCGCTGGAATAACCTGGCGGCCGAGGTCCAGGACGTCACCGGCAGCTACGAACTCTACGTCAACGGGGTGCGCATCGGCGCCAATGGCAAGATGGCTGGGATGCTGGAGTCCGGTCAGGGCTATCTGACCTCTTATGACATTCCTGACAGCATGATTGCCCCCAACGGCGATCTGGTCATCGCCATTCGCTTCGCCATCAACAAAGCGGGGCCGACAACGGTCGGCACCAGCACGCCCCTCGGCGCCGATTGCATCTTCATGGCCAACCGCGACGCGGCACAACGCGACGCCAGCTACGTGACCGCGCACGAGACAGCGGACTACTTCATTGTTTTCGGTCTCAACCTGATCGTTGGCATCGTTGCTCTCGCGCTCTACCTGGCCATGCGCAGCCAGCCGGAGTATCTGGCCATCGCCATCGCGCTCCTTGCCACCAGCTTTCAGTCAGCCGTAATCATCTGGAGCCATCTCCACGGCTTCACCGCCGCTAATGATTTTCTTGGGTATCTCGCAGTGGGCACTACGGGAGTTGCGGGCATTGAGTTCGTTCGCCTGATTGTTCACTTGCGACGCTCGCGCTGGCTGTTGGCGCTAGAGATCGTATTGTTTCTGGGCTACTTTGCTAGACCACTGCTCGGTATCGGCGTCCTGGGCGGAAATTTCGCTTCCTTCTTGTTCGGTCTCGCCGCGTTCTTTGTTCCGTCGCTGATCGTGTTTGCACTGTTACCCTTGCTTCTGATCTGGGCCGCGCTGGACGGCAACCGCGATGCGCGCATGTTTGTTCCCCCTTTCGCATTTATCGGCCTCCTGAATTACTGGAATTTCCTGTCGACTTTATCCCTCTACTTTCCCTTTGCGCTGAGATTCCCTTCCATGCCGTCCTTCCATTTTGGCAGCTACACGGCGGACCTCTGGGACGTGTGGAACACTATTTACTGCGTCACCATGCTGCTGTTCCTGGTGCTGCGTACCATCGGCATTGCCCGCGAGCGGGCACGGGCCGCGGCGGAACTCGAGGCGGCGCGAACCGTGCAGCAGGTTCTCATCCCGGAAGAAATCCCCACCATTCCCGGCTTTCTGCTGCACAGCGTCTACAAGCCCGCCGGCCAGGTGGGCGGCGACTTTTTCCAGATTTTGCCGATGAAGGAAGGCGGCGTGCTGGCGGTGATCGGCGATGTGAGCGGCAAGGGCATGCCGGCCGCGATGACCGTGTCTTTGCTGGTCGGCACGGTGCGCACGCTGGCGCACTACACGCAAAGTCCCGGCGAGATCCTTGCCGCAATGAACCAGCGGATGCTGGCCCGCAGCAGTGGCGGCTTTACCACCTGCCTGGTGTTGCGCGCGGATCCTGACGGCAAGCTCACCGCCGCGAACGCCGGCCACATTGCGCCTTACCTTGCCGGCAAGGAACTGCCGCTTGAAAATGGCCTTCCGCTGGGCTTGTCTGCCGAAGCAACGTATGCAGAGTCCAGCTTCCAACTGGCCGCCGGCGTGCAGCTTACCCTGCTCACCGACGGCGTGGTTGAAGCGCGTGACAAGACCGGTGCGCTGTTTGGCTTTGAGCGCGCTGCCGCCCTCAGCACCCGGCCTGCCGAAGCCATCGCACAGGCCGCGCAGGCATTTGGACAGGACGACGACATCACCGCGCTGACGCTCAAAAGGGCGGTGCCGGCATGATGGCCTTTCATCTTCAGGCAACGGGAGTGCCCCTGCTCCGTCAGCTCTTTCCGCCTGTGCCGCTCATCGAGCAGGTGCAAAACACACCGCTGGCGATCGTCGCTGTGCTGCTGTGCTGCCTGGGAGCTGCCTACCTCGCACTGTGGCGGGCCGCGCCCGACTATCGCGCATTTCGCACCCTGGGCGCCTTCTCTATCGTCGTTGGCGTCGTAGGGTTCCTGACTTACTTCGGGGGGAGCGTCCCCAGCTTGTCGGTGAGAGCCGTCGGCACGGCTTTGCTGGTTGAGACAGCGGGGGAGGCGATGCGGGTGCCGAATCGCCGCTGGACACGTTTCTTCTGGCCGGTCTACCTTTTCGCCGTTATCGCCGCATGGTTCCCTTCCATGGACATCTTCAGCGATTGGCCCATCTACATCGCCGCGGTACCGCTCGGGATCCTGATCGTCCAGGGTTTTCGCCAGGGCAATGCACGCGATCGGATGGTGGCTGCCGCGTTTTCGGTCTATTTTCTCGTGCGCTTGACCCTTTCGACCAGTTTCCAAATAGGTACGGGCATCCGCGGTTTTGTCTCTATCGGCGACTGGCACTGGCCGATCGCACAATTCACGCAATTCTTGCTGACAGCTGCGGTGCTTGCCATCTTCGTTCGCGACCTGATTCGCGACCGTGCAGAAAAGCAGCGCATGGCCGCTGAACTGGCCGCCGGCCGCGCCGTCCAGCAGGTTCTCATCCCCGAAGAGACTCCAACCATCCCGGGATTCGACATTCAATCGGTCTACAGGCCGTTTGGAGAGGTCGGCGGCGACTTTTTCCAGGTGCTGCCGGTCAAGAGCGGCTCGGACGCCGGAGGAGTGCTTGTGATCATCGGCGATGTGAGCGGGAAAGGCCTGTCCGCGGCCATGACCGTTTCGCTGCTGGTGGGCACGGTGCGCACACTGGCGCACTATACGCAGAGCCCAGGCGAGATATTGGCCGCGATGAATCAGCGGATGCTGGCCCGCAGCAGTGGCGGCTTCACCACCTGCCTTGTGCTGCGCGCGGACGCGGACGGGAAGCTGACCGCCGCCAACGCCGGCCACATTGCGCCTTATCTTGCCGGCAGGGAACTTCCGCTTGAAAACGGCCTGCCGCTGGGATTGTCTGCCGAAGCCGCTTACGTTGAATCCACCTTTCAATTGGCCGCCGGCGAGCAGCTCACCCTGCTCACCGACGGCGTGGTGGAGGCGCGCGACAAGAGCGGCGCGCTGTTTGGCTTTGAGCGCGCGGCGGCCCTCAGCACGGAGCCGGCCGAAGCGATTGCCCAGGCTGCACAGGCGTTTGGACAGGACGACGACATCACCGCGCTGACCCTGCAAAGGATGGTGCCGGCATGATGGCCTCAATCTTTCTCACCCCGGGGCTGCCCCTGCTGCACCAGCTCTTCCCGCCCGCGCCGCTCGTCGAGCTGATGCAACGCACGCCGACGCTGATCCTCGGAGTGCTGGAGTTCTGCCTGGCGGCTGCTTACCTGGCGTTGTGGCGGGCCGCGCCCGATTATCGCGTATTTCGCAGCATGGGCATGTTTCTCGCCGTCCTTGGCGTGGAGCAGATTTGTCAGTACTTCGGAGACAACGGACCTAACCGGTCATTGAGACCCATCGTCATGGCTCTGCTCGTGGAGACCGCGGGGGAGGCGATACAGGTTTCGCATCGGCGCTGGACATGGCTTTTCTGGCCCGTCTATCTTTTCAATGCGATCGCCGCATGGTTTCCTTCCCTGGCTTCCACGATCGATTGGTCTGTCATTTCGTCACAGGCTGCCATCGCGATTCTGGTGATGCAGGGATTTCGGCGAGGCAATCGACGAGATCGAAGGATTGCCGCAATCTTCGGCGTCTATTTCCTGGTCCGCATGCCGCTTTCCCCCGCCTTCCAACACCTCACCGGCATCAGGGACTACGTGACCCTCCTCGGCTGGCAGTGGCGACTCACGAACGTCACTTTGACCATGCTGGCGGTAGTGACACTGGCTATTTTTGTGCGCGACCTGATTCGCGATCGCCAGGAAAAGCAGCGCATGGCTGCCGAACTCGCCGCCGGCCGCGCCGTGCAGCAGGTTCTCATCCCCAACGACGCACCCCCAATCCCGGGATTCAACATTCAATCGGTCTACCTGCCTTATGGAGAAGTCGGGGGTGATTTCTTCCAGGTTTTGCCGGTCAATGAGGGTGGAGTACTGGCGGTGATTGGCGACGTAAGCGGCAAAGGCATGCCGGCCGCGATGACCGTTTCGCTGCTGGTGGGCACGGTGCGGACTCTTGCGCACTACACGCAAAGTCCCGGCGAAATTCTGTCGGCCATGAATCATCGCATGATCGGTCGCGGCAATGGCGGATTCACCACCTGCCTGGTGCTGCGCGCCGATGCCGACGGCACGCTGACCGTTGCCAATGCCGGCCACATTGCGCCGTACGTCGGCGGGAAAGAGCTGCCGCTTGAGAATGGGCTGCCGCTGGGCTTGGCGGCCGATGCTGTGTATGTCGAGTCGACGTTCGCGCTGGCGCCCGGCGAGGAACTCACGCTGGTGACAGACGGCGTGGTGGAGGCGCGGGACAAGGCTGGCGCGCTGTTTGGCTTTGAACGCACAGCGCGTCTGAGCATGGAACCCGCGGAAGCCATTGCGCAGGCCGCACAGGCATTTGGACAGGACGACGACATTACCGCGCTGACACTGGCACGCACCGCATGAACGGTAAAATGACCTTACTGCATCCACGGAGGCTCGCCCTGCCGATGACTCGCACGATTCAACCTCGCCGCTCGCTTTGTTTGGCCGTCTTCGCGTTCGCCTGCACATCCGCGCTCATGGCGCAGACGGTGGATACCATCGGCCCTGACCTGCGCGGTCGCATCGATCGCATCGCATCGCAGGTGCTGGAGCAGACCGGCGTGCCCTCGGCCTCAGTGGCCGTAGTGAAGGGCGGCAAGCTGGTCTACACGCACGCCTACGGCCACGCACGCCTGCAGCCGCCCGTGCCTGCAACGCCCGACATGCGCTATTCCATCGGGTCGATTTCGAAGCAGTTCACCGCCGCGGCGATCCTCATGCTCCAGGAAGAAGGCAAGCTGAGCCTCGACGATGCGGTGGGGAAGTATGTGCCGGGGCTCACCGAGGGCGATACGGTGACCATCCGGCAAATTCTCTCGCACACGTCCGGCTACCAGGACTACTGGCCCGAGGACTACGTGATGACGCCGATGCTGACGCCGGAGACCGCGCAGCAGATCATCGACACATGGGCAAAGAAGCCGCTCGACTTTGAGCCGGGAACGCAGTGGCAATACTCGAACACAAACTTTGTGATTGCCGGAAAGATTGTCGAAACGATCACCGGCAAGCCTCTGATGGACCTGCTCGTCAGCCGCATCTTCCGGCCGCTGGGCATGAAGTCGGTGTGGAACTCCGACGAGGCGAAGCTCACTTCGGTAGATGCAACGCCCTACTATCGCCATGCACTCGGCCCCTTGCGCGTTGCGCCCAAGGAGGGCCGCGGCTGGATGTTTGCGGCCGGCGAGCTGGCCATGACGCCGCACGACCTGGCGCTGTGGGACGAGAGCCTGATCGCGCAATCGGTGCTCAAGCCGGAGAGCTACAAGCAGATGTTTACCGAGGTCAAGCTCAAGAACGGCAAGGGCACAAAATACGGCCTCGGCGTTGAGGTGACGGACCGCGACGGCCATCGCTCCATTGAGCACTCGGGCGAGGTGTCGGGCTTTGTATCGGACAACGAAGTGCTGGTGGACGACGGCGTGGCCGTGGCCGTGCTGACCAACCAGGACGCGGTGGGCGCAGCCTCGACCATTGCGCACCTGGTTGCGCCGGCGGTGATCGGCACGGGCGGCGCTAAGCCCGCGGAAAAGCAGGCCATCGCGATCTTTCACGACCTGCAACAGGGACACATCGACCGCAGCCTGCTGGCGCCGAACTTGAGCGACTACTTCACCGCTGAGGCGTTGAGCGATTTTCGCGAGAGCCTGGCGCCACTCGGCGAGCCGCTCAGCTTCACGCAGGCCGGCGAGCAGTTGCGCGGCGGCATGACATTCCACGCGTTCACCATTGTCTATCCCGGCAAGCGGCTGCGGCTCACCACATACACTTATCCCGACGGCAAGCTGGAGCAGTATCTGATTGCGCCGGCGGAGTAAGTTGGAGACAAGAGCAATCCTGCGATGAGATCACCGCGCATTCTCGCCGCCGCCTCTCTACGACGCGTGCTCTCCCCACTGGTGCCGGCGAGCAAGATGCTGCCCTTCATGCATTGGCTGCACCGAGCGGGTGGATCGTGCGAGCCGGAACTCGCGCACCTCAGCCGATTCTGCGGTTCGACCGGGTGCGCGATCGACATTGGCGCCAACCAGGGCTGGTATACCTATTCCCTATCGAAAATATTCCAGCGTGTTTATGCGTTTGAGATCAACGACGAAATCACCGGCTGGATCGCGAGCTACAATCCCGGAAATATTGAGCTGATCCATCGCGGACTTTCGTCGACTGCGGGCCGGGCGCAATTTTACGTGCCGGTGACACGCGGCATCGCGCTGGCCGGTTGGGGCAGCCTCTACGCCGACAATCTCCCCGGCGCGGAGAAGTGCATCGAAAAACAAGTTGAGGTGCGCCCGCTCGACGACTTTGCAATCGCCGCCGTGGGCTTCATCAAGATCGATGTTGAGGGCCACGAACTGGAAGTACTGAAGGGCGCAGCCGCGACGATTGCGCAGTCGCGGCCGATCGTACTTGTCGAACTGAAAAAGGCGCATGTGGACGAAGCGGACGCATGGTTCGCAGAGCGCGGCTACCGGCATTGCCGCCTCGAGGATTTCATCAACGCAAAGGGACATCGGTCCAATCATATTTATGTTCCGGCGGAGCGATTGGCCGGCCTTGGGATCAAACCCGCTCAACGGCCGACCGGAAATGCCGGCGCAGGAATATGAATCGAGTACATGCCGATGCCGCCTGCCAACTGTGCGATTTGCCCTCTTGCTAACTCGCTAACCTGCTAACCCGCGCAGCGGAGCCAACTCGCTGCGTTTGTCTTTCCTGCGCGGTCGCTCCCCCCAACCGTCTTCACCACTCTCCAACGGCCCGCCGCGCCGAGCACCCCGCAGGGTACACTTGAGATTGACCTATGTTTGAGAATCTTACCGACAAACTGCAGCGCGCATTCAAGAATCTTCGCGGCCAGGGCACGCTGACCGAAGAGAATATCGCCGAAGCTCTGGGCGAAATTCGCGTGGCGCTGCTTGAGGCCGACGTCAACCTTAACGTGGCGCGCGACCTGATTGAGCACATCCGCGAAAAGGCAGTCGGCACCGAGGTGCTGACCGCGCTGTCGCCGTCAGAGCAGGTCATCAAAATCGTGCGCGACGAGTTGATCGCCCTGCTGGGCAAGGACACGGCCCGCTTCAAATTCGCGTCGCAGCCGCCGACGGTGATTCTGATGGCCGGCCTGCAGGGCTCGGGCAAAACCACCACCAGCGGCAAGCTGGCGGCGTGGCTCAAGAAGGGCGGGCATCGGCCCATGCTGGTGTCGGTGGACGTGTATCGGCCTGCCGCGCGCGAGCAGCTCAAGGTGGTGGCGAAGTCGATCGAGGCGAAGCTTTACGAGGGCGACCTCAAGGGCGAGAAGCCCGGCACCGCTCTTGTCGAGCGGCTGGCCAAGGAGGCGCGGCGCGAGGCCGCGATCATGGGCTGCGACACGCTGATTGTGGACACCGCCGGCCGCCTGCACATCGACGATGACCTGATGACCGAGATGGAGCGGCTGAAGAAGCTCCTAAACCCTTCGGAGATTCTGTTCATTGCCGACGCCATGACGGGCCAGGACGCAGTCAACTCAGCGCAGGATTTTCACAAGCGGCTGGGGCTGACCGGCGTGGTGCTGACGAAAATGGATGGCGACGCGCGCGGCGGTGCGGCGCTGTCGATTCGCCATGTGACCGGGCAGCCGATCAAGTTCATCGGCGTGGGCGAAAAGCCGGATGCGTTCGAGCCGTTTCATCCCGACCGGATCGTGGGCCGCATTCTCGGCATGGGCGACATGATGTCGCTGATCGAGAAGGCCGAGTCCACGCTCGACCGCAAGAAGAGCGAGGAGTTTGCGAAGAAGGCGCTGCTCGGCGACGGCTTCACGCTCGAGGATTTTCGCGATCAGTTGCGACAGATCAAGAAGCTCGGCTCGATGGAGAGCATTTTGAAGATGCTGCCGTCGGTGGGGCCGTTCGCGGGGTTGCAGCAGGCGTCGAAGAGCGTTGACGAAAAGCAGTTTGTGCGGCTCGAGGCAATCATCAATTCGATGACGCCGCTCGAGCGCCGCAATCACGACATCATCTCCGGCTCGAGGCGCAAGCGCATCGCCAAAGGCTCCGGCACCGACGTGCAAGACGTGAACCAGTTGCTGCGCCAATACGCGCAGATGGCGAAGATGTTCAAGCAGATGGGCAAAGGCGGCATGGCCAAGCAGATGCTGCGCGGCGGGCTCGGCGCCATGGGCATGGGCGGCAAGCAGCGGTTTGGGCGGTAGGATTGCTCGGCCATTGCACATGACCGTCATCCTCGGCGAAGTCGAAGAACTGCGGTTGCTTTTGAACGTTGAAAGGAGGACGGAATGCGCAAACTGACAGTAAAGAACTTCTCGGTCATCAAAGAAGCCGAGTTGGAGTTCGGCAAGATCACCGTCCTCATCGGGCCGCAGGCTAGCGGGAAAAGTCTACTGTGCAAGCTGGCTTATTTTCTAAGCAAGCACACGATCGAAAATGCTCTGGTTACCGTCTTGAGCCCTAATTCCGCAGACCAGAGCCAGTTCAATCAATTCAAGGCATCGCTCAGTAGAGATTTCCTGGCGTGGTTCCCGGCCGAGACGTGGCAGAAAGAGGGCGCCAGTGTAACATTCGAGTCTTTACACTATCGAGTGAAAATCTCGGCAACAAGCCATATCGATGAAATCGAGATTCTGTTTTCTCCAGAATTCGGGGCGCTATTTGGCAATCTAGTGGCTCTGATGCAGCAGATGCCTGCAAGCGGAGCAGATGCCAGACGATATGTTGCAGAGCAAGTCAGAGCGCAATTCGATCTATTACTCACCGAGACCTTTATTCACCGTCCTGTTTACATTCCAGACGGTCGAGCATTTTTTGCGAACCAATCGTTGGGATTCAGTCTCATAAATAATTCCGACATTGATCCTATCCTCAAGGAATTCTCGCTAGAAGTGTCTTGGGGAAGTGCGCGGACTCCGGATACTATATTGGGTGAAGAGGGCGTCCGTATTCTGCATGAGATCCGACGCGACATAGTCGCAATCGCGGGCGGACACGTGGAAGGCAATAACGGGTCCGCAAGATTTAGAAGAACCTTGGACGGCCAGGCCCTTCCACTTCCATTCTTGTCTTCGGGCACCCAAGCAATGCTTCCGATGTTCAACGTGCTTTGGCAGATGATCACAGACCAACGAGGGAGGAATCTTTTTCCGCGCCCAGACAATCTTCCGGGGCTGCCAAACCAGATCGTTCTGAGCAAGGGTCTGGTCTATCTCGAAGAACCGGAATCCAACATCTTTCCAAGTACGCAGTATGAACTGATCCGCCTTATTGCGTGGTTGAGCCAAGAGTGGCGATTAGATTTCTCGTGGGTCATCACGACCCATAGCCCCTATGTCCTCTCCTCGTTCAATAATCTGATCAAAGCCGCACAGGCGGCCGAGGTTAGCCCATCAAAGGCGTCGGAGATCGATGAGAAGATCATCCCAAAGAGATATTGGATTGATCGGAAGGACTTCAAAGCTTATGCGATCGATGGCAAGAGCGGAGTTCTGAAGCCGATCATGGACAATGAAACAGGCCTAATCGATGGCGATTTTCTTGACGACGTTTCAAGCGACATCGCCGAGGAATTCGGCCAGCTTCTGGAGATTCAATATGGCGGATAGTGAAGCTCGCTGTATCGAATCCCTGCGCCACTCCAAGATTAAGGTCCACGATCAGGGCACCAATGTCAGCGCGGTTTTCTTGAATCCGGAGAAGCGAGTCGTTCAACGCGTTCGCATGGATGGGTGTCTTGCTCCTCCTCAACAAGCCGCAGCCGATTTCCTTGTCTCGATGCCGGGCATAGTCGACGTGATCGTTGAATTGAAGGGCACCGATCTCCGCAAGGCGCTCGATCAGGTTGGAGCGACGATCGACTTTCTGCAGCAGCGCAAGAACATTCAAAAGAAGCCGCCGAATTCCCCGGTAATCGGCATCCTGATCGTCTGTTCCGAATACCCGAGCAACAATCCGCGCCTCCAGCGGAAAAGGGACATACTCGGCAAGAGAGGATTTCGTGTGCTTATTTCGACCCACAACGGTGGAGAGCACAATTTCTCAACCTTCGTCGGGAAGCGCCCATGACCAGTCTCCAGGACCACCTCGACGAGATCACCGCCAACACGCGGCACTTGGTGCAGGCGGCGCGGCTGGCTGTGGGCGAGCGGGCGGTCGAGGAGCTGTTTGCTTCGGGGATTGAGGAGCGCATTCTGCCCGTCGGTGCGCAGGCGCCGGAGTTTGCTCTGAAAGACGCCAACGGCCGCATGGTGCGCAGCGCGGACCTGCTGGCCGTGGGGCCGCTGGTGATCAAGTTTTTTCGCGGGCGCTGGTGCCCTTATTGCGTGACCGAGCTGGAGGCCTGGCGCGATCTCTATGGAACGCTGCGCGAGCGCGAGGCGCTGCTGGTGGCTATCGGGCCGCAAATCGCACGGCAGAGCGACTTCATGGCCGGGCAGCACGGGCTTCCCTTCCCTGTGCTCTCTGACCCCGGCTGCGCGGTAGCGGAAAAATTTGGCCTCGTCTACACCGTGCCCGAGTATCACCAGCAGTATTATCGTTCGATCCTGGTCAACATTCCGTTTGTGAATGGCGAGCCGAGCTGGCGGCTGCCCCTGCCTGCAACTTATGTGATCGGCCGTGACGGCCGCGTGCTGTTTGCCGAGGCGCACGCCGACTTCCGCGTGCGGCCGGAGCCGGAAGAAGCGCTGGCCGCGGCGTTGGCGGCGCATGGGCATTAAAGAAATCCGCGAAGCGGCCGCAGGTCCCTCGAGCCCGCCAGGGGACACATTGAGGACCCAGGTTTCCCACCCAGACGGCAAGAAAAAAGGCGAAAGGATGTGGCACCCGGCCAAATTTCCTGCCCAAGCCTTTCCGGGGCTAAAGCCCTCTTTGATCATTCAGGCTTTATTCAGGGGGTTGAAACCCCCTGCTCCCTCCGACGCGAGTTTTTCCGCGCGCCGTAACGACCACGCTGCACTGCCGCCTGCGACATTCTCTGCGTGATTGCTACTTCCGCATGTATTGCAGGTTGAGGATCGCGAGCTGATAGCAGCTGGTATCCGGGTATGGGAGCGAGGCGGGATTTGCGGGAAGCTTCTTCGGCTCGACGAGGCGCCAGGCCTCAGGCGCCTGCCAGGGGTCGAAGCCGGCGCCGCTCATCAGGGCGAGAGCCATTCGAAGCCGTTCCTCTGCCATGACTTCCTCTTCTCTGCTTGTGAAGCTGCCAGGACCCATCGCAACGAGCCCAAGCCCAGGGACAAATGCGCCGGCTACATCGAGCGCAATATCGATACCCAGATCCTTGCGCATGGCAATCACCATGCGCGCATTCTGCCTCTGCAAATTGCACGCGATTCCATCGGCAATCACGGCAGCAAGCTGATCGTCTTTGCTGAGCCGCTCAACCATCTGCGTAGACACGAGGATTGCGCCATCGAGCAGGCAGTCCGCCCCGCGCAGCCTCTTGTCGTCCACTGCGAAGAAGCGGAAGTGAATCTTCGATGGGTTGTCGTCGCCCATCGCGCGCTGGTAGGCGGGCACGAGCGCCATGCCGATGCGGTGCACACGTTGCTGCAATGGCTGCTCGGCGGGCAGCGTGTGCCACCGGCCCAGGCCGATCTTGATCTGCTCATCCTGCTCCAGGGTCGCGCCGTCGGCCTGCATGGCGGGCGTTCCCTTGGCCGCGGTGGTCATGGAATTGTGATTGGCGCCGGCGGAGCGAGTCTTCACCGTGGCGATCTCAAGATTCTTGACAGCCTTGAACTGCGTGGGTTTGGCGGAGATGAACTGCACCTTGGCGGCATTGACGGCTCCGTCTTTGCCCCACTTGCCGCTGAAATGGAGCCAGGTATTTGCGGAGACGTCCGCGAACGAGCCGATGCCGCCTAAAAAGTCTACATCCGTGGAAGCAATGATGCGGATGAGGTAGCCGTCAGCCTCAAAAATTTCAGGATCGGTGGAAACAATCCGCGTGATGACTCCCGTGCCGCCAATCTTGCTGTTCCAGTCGTCGTGCACCAGCACGGTTGTTGCTTTCACGGGCGCAAACGGGTCGGTGGATAAGCCCGCCACCTGGACGTATGCGCCGACCCGCAGGGCTTGTCGCAGGGGACTTGCGGCGGTGGTGTAATCCTGGCCCATCACGCCGAAGGAGGTCTCGGAGGTGACATCGAACCGGCGGCCATCGACGAAGTAAGACGCGGGCGGTCGGAGAGCGCTGATGTAGCCCTCGATGGGGTAGGTCTGCGCGAAGAGCGGCACGGCGAGACCGGCGAGGGCCAGGGCGCTGAGGAGCCGGAAGAATGACCTGAGGCCGGACACGGAATACTCCTTGGGAGTGATCGCGCCCATTATAGCGAACCGCACAGGGCACGGTGTGTGACGAGTCATGAGATGTGCAGCCAGGGCGCGAGAATGCGCTCG
>Ga0182024_10015308_pt1 | contig 14709 bp, 10 predicted proteins | sample P32metaG_FD_120480 | JGI IMG/M metagenome (GOLD analysis project Ga0182024, IMG submission 120480) | Permafrost microbial communities from Stordalen Mire, Sweden - P3-2 metaG (Illumina Assembly) | ecosystem: Environmental > Terrestrial > Soil > Wetlands > Permafrost | place: Sweden: Stordalen... | reverse complement strand
CGACGTTGCGATCGCGCAGGAGCAGGAGCGGCAAGTCCAGATCAATGAGACGATGCTGGTCCAGCGGTTTCGCGGCGAAGCGGTCAACGCGATCCAAGGTCTGCGCGAGGCGCAGTACCGCGTCCTGGCGGCGCGCTCGGCTCGTGAAGCTGCGCAGCGCGTGCTGCTCGGCGAACAGCGCCGCTTCCAGGCCGGCACGTCCACGACGTTCTTGGTGCTGCAGCGCCAGCTCGACGTCGCCAACCAAGAAGGTCGCGAGCTGCAAGCGCAGACCGATCTCGACAAGGCGATCGTCGAGCTCAACCGCGTGAGCGGCGGAATCTTCGCGCAGAATGGCGTCGACGTCACGAGCTTGGGCGGCACGACCCTCAACGCGGCCGGATCGGCGTCGATCCTGCCGCCGGTCGCACCGGTAGCGGCCCCGCAAGTCCGGCGCTCGTCCCACTGAGCGGATAGCGGTTGCGCCGGCTGTACTTCCCGCACGTCGAAGGACTGCGCGGGTTGTCGGCGCTCTACGTTTTTCTGTTCCACCTGCGTGAAACGGCGATCGACAATCCCGTCTTCGCCGTCTTCGTTCACGCGACGCCGTTCCTCGCCTTCGGCCACTACGCGGTCTCCATCTTCATCGTGATCTCGGGCTACTGTTTGGCCGAGCCGCTGGCCGCGCAGCCGGGTCGGCCGTTCGACGTTCGCGCGTTCGCGCGGCGGCGGCTGCGCCGCATCTATCCGGCGTATCTGGGCGCGCTGGTGCTCTCCGCGCTGTTCTTCTACGCGTGGAGCGTCCCGATGTACCACGGTGCAGAACCGCTCTCGCATCTTGCGCTCGCGCTTGGGACGCACGCGTTGCTGGTACACAACCTCATCTACGGCACGAGCGAATACCTCAACGGGCCGCTCTGGAGCGTCGGGCTCGAAGCGCAGATCTACGTCGTCTTCGCGCTGATCCTCGTTCCGCTGTGGCGCCGGTACGGCGTATGGGCGCAACTCGTGATTGCGGTCGTGGCCGGACTGGTGCCGCACGTGCTGCTGCACGGTGCGCTCGATTGGACGTGCCCGTGGTTTCTCGGGCTGTTCGCGCTCGGCGTCTGCGCGGCGCATTTGACGCACAACACCGCGACGCGCGTGCAGTGGCGCGCGCTGGCAACGGTCGCCGGCATTGTCACGCTGATCACCCTTCCCGTGCTGCACGTGCGGACGCTCAAGGGCGGCTTCTACGGCCCGTACATCGCGACCGACTTTCTGGTGGGACTCGCCGTCGCGCTGTTCTTCGTCGCCGCCGTCGGGCGCGACGGAATGTTGTGGGCGCCGGCACGGCTGCTCGCGCTGCGGCCGCTCGAGCGGTTGGGTCTCTTCTCGTACAGCATCTACTTGCTGCACATCATTTTCGTCTACACCGCCTATGAGTGGATCAGCACGCACCGCATCACGGGCGTCGTCGCCAACCTCAGCTACCTCGCGCTCATTCCGGTCGTGCTCGTCATCGCGTACGGCTGGTATCGCGTACTCGAGCGTCCGTTCATGTCGTCACGCCTGCGCGCCGCCGTGGCAGCCGTGCCCGATCCAGTTCCGGCGACGGTCTCGGCCTACTAACGCATCAGCAGCGGCGTGGATGAACTCGCGGCCGACGGCTTGGCCCGATTCCATGAACCGAGCGATTACGTCTAGAGCTTCCAGGCTGCGGCGGCGTCGACGAGCCAGTGCAGCTCGCCGTCGGTCGGGTGCACGATCTGCGACGGATAGAGATCGGGCTGCGACGGTCCGTCGAGCACGGCGTGAAGTGCGTCAGCTTTCTCGGCGCCGCCGGCGGTGATTATGACCTCGCGCGCGGCGTTGATTGTGCGCGGCGTCAAGGTGAGCCGCCAGCGATCGAACTTCGGCACGAAGTTGGCGACGCAGCGTTTCGCTTCATCGATCGTGCCGAGCGTGCCGGGGAAGAGGGAGGCGGTGTGTCCGTCGGGTCCCATCCCAAGCTGAATGAGGTCCAGGCGAGGGAACTCGCCGAGCTCCTCGAGCAACAGCGCGTCGTACGCGGCGGCAGCGGCGTGCGGTTCGTCTTCACCACGCATGCGCCGCACGTGCGTCGCTGGGATGCCGAGCGGATCGAGCAGGGTCTCGCGGTTCATCTTGTAGTTCGACTCATCGTCGTCCGGCGGCACGCAGCGTTCGTCGCCGAACCAGAACGCGACGCGGCCCCAATCGACGGCGCGGCAAAGCGGCTCGGCGACCAGCAAGGCGTTGACGGCGCGCGGCGTCGAGCCGCCGGCGAGCGCGAGGTGCGCGTCACCGGCGCGAGCGAGCGCACGCGCGAGCACGGCAACGACGCGTTCGGCGGCGGCCTGCGCCAATGCGGCGGCATCCGGCAGTATCGTGACCTCGGCGTTCCGTGCCATCGGCGCGAAGCGCTATCCGAGCAAGGTGCCCGCGCTGCACAGCGCGGTCTCGAAAACGTCGTCGGCGCCGGTTTCGAGCACGGCGCGCTCGAGCAGCGACGCATTGTCGATCGCCGGCAGCGGGAACAAACGCGGTTCGCGCGCGTGCGTGCCTTCGACCCAGATGCGCACGACGCCGGCGTCATCGGTCACCTCGCCGTGATACCAGGACGTCTCGCTGTCCAGACAGACACTCTGGACGCGGCGGATGTCGCCGACGCGCGTGCGGGTGAAGCTGATCGTGTGACCGTCGCGATCGGCGAATGCGCCGCGACCGCTGGCGCTCCAGCCGAGCCGGCTCGCCAGCCAACCCGCCAGGTAGAACGCCTCCGAATCCGAGCCGCTGGAAATCTGCAGCCGGCGAATGGAGAAGAGCTCGCCGAGCAGATTCGGATCGTCGAAGAAGTTCGCGATCATGTCTTGCCACGGGCGCAGCCGCATCCAGGCGAGATCCCGCAACTCCACCTCGGGATGCGCAGCGTGAAACGCGACCAGCTTGCGCATCGCCTCTTCGTCGCGCGAGCCGCCCGACGAGTCGAACAGCAGCGTCTTGGCGAACGGAAGCAACGCCTCGAAGATCGTCCGGCTTTCCTCGCGCATCCCGGTCCACCACAGGATCGTCGGCACGCCGGCATCGCAGAGCCCGACCACGTACCCAACCACCCTGTCCGGGTCGGTGCCGGAGACGTCAATGTCGACCCGTTCGCCGCGCACGCTGTAGACGGTCTCCGCGTCTTTGGCGAGCGTCGTCACCGTCGCGTCACCGCTGCGCACGCCGGTATGGTCGAGAACGAGCGTGAACGACGGATGTTTCTCGCCGAGCATTCCGGCGCGGTCGAGCACCCAGTCGCGGCGCGCCGGGTCGTCGATCCAGACGACGAAATTGAAGGTCGAGGTCGAAAGCTTCGTTCCCGCCAGTTCGCCGCGAATCGCGTCGAGCGAGGTCGAGACCGTCGACGACTCGAGGCTCATATCCGGCGCCACTCTCGTCCGTCCATGGCGAGCAGGCGATCCGCCGACGGCGGACCCTGGCTGCCGGCGCTGTAGTTGGGGAAGCTCTCGTCGATCGTGTCGAGCCAGCGGTCGGGCACCGGCATGACGATCTCCCACGCCGTCTCGACGGCGTCCCAGCGGGTGAACAACGTCGCGTCGCCGCGCATCGCGTCGCCGATGAGCCGCTCGTACGCCGGCGCCGAAACGACCCCGAATCCCGTGCCGTAGTTGAAGTCCATCGAGACCGCACGAATGTGCATCCGCGGTCCGGGAACCTTGGCGTTGAAGCGCAGTGAGATACCCTCTTCGGGTTGAATCTTCATCACCAGCACGTTGTTATCGAGCGCGTCGCCGTCATCACCGAATAGCCGATGCGGCAGCGACTTGAAGCGAATCGCGATCTCTGACGTCTTGTGCGCGAGCCGTTTCCCTGAACGCAGATAGAATGGAACGTCGGCCCAGCGCCAATTGTCGACCAGTATCTTCACCGCGGCGTAGGTCTCGGTATTCGAGTCCGAGCGCACGTCGGGCTCGGCCCGATAGCCGGGCACCGGCTGTCCGGCGATCGCGCCTTCGTCGTACTGCCCGCGTGCCGTGTCGAGCGAGACGCGGATGCGATCGATCGGCCGGACCGCGCGCAGCACCTTGAACTTCTCGTCGCGGATCGAGTCGGCATCGGACGCCACGGGCGGCTCCATCGCGACCAACGCGAGCAGATTCATCACGTGGTTCTGGATCATGTCGCGCAGCGCGCCGGCATTGTCGTAGTAGCCGCCACGCCGCTCCACGCCGACGGTCTCCGCTGCGGTGATCTGAATCGAATCGATGTAGCGCCGGTTCCAGATCGGTTCGAAGATGACGTTCGCGAAGCGCAGCGCCATAATGTCCTGGACCGGCTCTTTGCCCAGGTAGTGGTCGATGCGGTAGACGTGTTTCTCCTCGAACACTTTCGAGACTTCGGCTTGCAGCGCGCGCGCCGAGTCGAGATCGGTGCCGAACGGTTTCTCGATGATGACCCGCGACCAGCCGGTCTTGTTGTCGCGCGGCCCCAGGCCCGCTTTGTCGAGCTGATCGATGATCGAGGTGAACACTGACGGCGGCGTGCTCAAATAGAAGAGCCGATTGCCGCCGGTCCCCAGCTCTCGGTCGTTCTGCTCGAGTGCCTCGCGCAACTTGTGAAAGCAGTTGACGTCGTCGAAGTCACCCGGAACGTACGAAATGTGTTTTGCGAAGTCGCTCCAGAGCGGATCCTTGGCCGGACCGGTGCGCGAGAACTGATCGATCGCCTTCTTCATCTCGGCGCGAAAGTCGTTGTCGCTGAACTGCGTGCGCGAGAAACCGACGATCCCGTAGTTCGCCGGCAGAATGTCGCCGAGGCGCAGGTTCCACATCGCCGGCATCAGCATGCGTTTGGTCAGATCGCCGCTGGCGCCGAAAAAGACGATGTTGCACGGGTCGGGGATGCGGTTGACCGACAATCCCTTGCGAAGCGGGTTGACGGCGACGCCGTCGCCCGCCGGTGCAGCGCTGGTCGTCATTCCGCTTTGATGGCGTGTCCGCCGAACTCGTTGCGCAATGCCGCGATCACCTTCGCGCTGAACGACTCTTGCTGGCGCGAGACGAAGCGCGAGAGCAGCGAGAGCGTGATGACCGGCGCCGGAACGTTCTCGTCGATCGCCGCCTGCACGGTCCAACGTCCCTCGCCCGAGTCGTCGACCCAGCCTTTGACTTTGGCCAGTTCGGGATCGTTCTTGAGCGCGAGCTCGAGCAGCTCGAGCAGCCAAGAGCGCACCACCGATCCGTAGCGCCAGATCGACGCGAGCTCGTGGAGGTCGTAGTCGTATTCGGACTTCTCGAGAATTTCGAAACCCTCGCCGTATGCCGCGAGCATGCCGTACTCGATCCCGTTGTGCACCATCTTCGAGAAGTGGCCCGCGCCGCTCGGCCCGACGTGCGCGTAGCCGCCCTCCGGCGCGAGCGTCGTGAAGATCGGTTCGGCGCGCGTGACCGCATCGTCGTCGCCGCCGACCATCAAGCAGTAGCCGTTGGCGAGTCCCCACACGCCGCCCGACGTCCCGGCGTCGATGAACGAGACGCCCGCCGTTTTGCAGCGCTGGTAGCGCTCTTTCGAATCGGTCCAGCGCGAGTTGCCGCCGTCGATGATCGCGTCGCCCGATTGCAGCAGGCCGAGCAACTCGCCGATCGTCGAATCGGTCGGCTCGCCGGCCGGAACCATGATCCAGACGACGCGCGGCGGCTGCAGTTTACTCACCATCTCTTGCAGCGAACCGCTGCCGGTCGCGCCGTCACCGACCGAGGTGCTCACCGCACTCGGATTCCGGTCGTACACCACCACCTGATGGCCGCCGCGCATCAGCCGCGTGGTCATGTTCGCGCCCATGCGCCCGAGCCCGATCATCCCTAACTGCACGACGCTCCCTACCGCAGCGCCGTGACGGCGGTTTCGAGTGCGGTCGCGAACGATGCGAGACCGTCCTTCACGTCGCCGGTGAAGTGGACGCGCATGCCGCGCCGATCGCGTTTGTCGAGCGACTCGAAGTCACCCAGCGCCTGCGCGTGCTGCAGCATGCGGAAACCGACCATGCCTGGGATCGCGAGATCGAACGGCGGATCGTAGGTGAGCTGGAAGAAGACGCCCTCATTCGGTCCGCCCTTGTGGAGCTGACCGGTCGAGTGCAGGAAGCGCGGTCCGAAGCCGACCGTCGTGGCGACTTTGACCGCGTCGCGCACCGTCGTGCGAATGCGCAGCAGCGCTTCGCGGTGGTCATCGTCCATCGGAACGTAGGCGTTGAACGCGACGTAGTCGCCGGTCTTGATCTGCGCGACGATCGCGGCGACCGCGGCCGCCAGATCGGTGCCCAGTGCCGCCGCGCGCGAGCCGCTCAACGGAACGATGAGCGCGATATCGGTGCGCACGCGCGGCTCGGGCTCGGAGAACGAACCCTGCGATGCGAACTCGGCGAGCAGCCGTTTCGTGTTGTCCTTCGACTCTTGCACGTTCGGCTGGTCGAACGCGTCGATGCCGAGCACCGCCCCGGCAGCGGCCGTTGCGATCTCCCACAAGTAGAACTGTTCGCCGATATCGAGCACGTCGGTCATCGCCAGGCGAATGACCGGATGACCTGCCTCGTGGAGACTCGCGAGCACCGATTCGAGCGCATCCGGCGCATTCGGCAGCGACGCTCCGACGTAGACGAAGATGCGGTCGTTGCCGTAGGCCGACGGGTCGCCGAGCGGCTCGCCTTCGATCGGAACGATCCCGGTCCCCGACTTACCGGTCGATTCGGCGATCAACTGTTCCGCCCACGACCCGAAGGCTTCGACGGCCGGATGCGTCACGATCGTCAGCTTGTCACGGCCGCCCTTGGCCAGCGCGCCGATCGCCGCACCGAAACGCACACCCGGTGCGTCTTGGTCCGGTACCGTGCGCGCGTTCGCGTGCATCGCGTTGATCGCGCGGTCGAGGATCGTCGCGATGTCGTAGCCGGCCAGCGCCGCCGGGACCATGCCGAAGTAGGACAGCGCCGAGTAGCGGCCGCCGATGTTCGGATCGTTGACGAAGACCCGCAGGAAGCCGGTCTCGCGCGCTTCGGTTTCGAGCTTGGTCCCAGGATCCGTGATCGCGATGAAGTGATCTGCCGCGTTGGCCGCGCCGACCGTCTGCTGCGCACGCTGGTAGAAGTAGCGGAAGAAGGCGTCGGGTTCGGTCGTCGTCCCCGACTTCGAGGCGACGATGAACAGCGAGCGCGCGATGTCCAGGCTCTCGTCGAGCGCCTTGATCTGCTGTGGATCGGTCGAGTCGAGCACGTGCAGCGCCGGGTAGCCGGCCGTTTTGCCGAACGTCGCGCGCAGGATGTCGGGCGCGAGCGAGCTGCCGCCCATGCCGAGTACGACGACGTGGTCGAAGCGTTTGGCGCAGCTCTGCGCGAACTCGCGCAACTCGCCGCTTTGCGCATGCGTCTGCTGCGCGATCTCGACCCATCCCAAAGCGTGCTTGATGATCTCGACGTGCTCGGGAGCCGACGACCACGGCGACGGATCGTGCGTCCAGAGCTTGCTCAGGAAGTTCTCGCCGGCGAGCCGGTCGAGTGCCTCTGAAGCGGCCGCGGCAGCATCGCCGAGGGAGAGGCCGACTCGCGGCGGCGCGCCGCTGCGCAGCTTTTCGACCTTGCCTTTGATCGCGTCGAGCATCGCGTTGTACGAGTCGGCGAACGACTTTACGCCGTCGGCTACGAGCATCTCGGTGACGTCGTAGATCGAGATTTGCGCTTTGGCTAACGCATCGAACACCGCGTGCGCACCTTCGACGTCTTCGAGGATCGCATCGGGTCGAATCTTCCCGTGGTCCATGAGCGCGTCGAGGGTGTTCGGCGGCACGGTGTTCACGGTATCGCGGCCGACCAGGTTCTCGACGTACATGAGATCGGGGTAGGCCGGGTTCTTGGTCGAGGTCGATGCCCACAGCGGGCGTTGCACACGGGCCCCGCGCGCCTTGAGCGACGCGAACCGTTCGCCGCCGAACGTGCGCAAGAAGCGCTGGTAGGTGAGCTTCGTGCTGGTGATCGCCGCCTTGCCGAGCAGCGCTTCGAGCTGATGTTCGCCCTTGTCGATCTTCGCTTGCAGCAGTTTGTCGACCGCATTGTCGATGCGCGACACGAAGACCGATGCGACCGACGCGATGCGGTCGACCGGCTCGCCGCGCGCGGCGCGTTCTTCCAGGCCTTCGATGTACGCGTTGGCCGCCGCTTCGTACGAGTCGACGGAGAACAGCAGCGTCACGTTGATGTTGATGCCGGACGCGATCGACGCCTTGATGGCCGGGACACCCTCGAGGGTACCGGGGATCTTGATCATCACGTTCGGCCGATCGACCGCTTTCCACAGCCGCTTTGCGGCGTCGATCGTGCCCTGCGTGTCGTGGGCCAACGTCGGCGGAACTTCGAGCGAGACATAGCCGTCGAGCCCCTCGGTCGCGGTCCATACCGGCTCAAAGAGATCACAGGCGCTGCGAATGTCGCGAATCGCCAGCGCTTCGAAGATGGCGATGGGGTCTTTCTCGTCGACCAGCGTGCTGAGCTGCTCGTCGTAGTCGGAACCGCTCCCGATCGCCTTCTCGAAGATGGTTGGATTCGACGTCATCCCGCGCAGGCCGAGGTCGATGAGCCGCTGCAGCTCGCCGCCGGCGAACATGCTGCGGCGAATGTTGTCGAGCCAGATGCTCTGTCCGACGGCGGCCAGCTGACGCAGTTGATCTCCCATGGTTGTTCTTTCTCAGACGTTCGCGAGAAGGCCGGCGGCAATGTCGGCTACGTGCTCGGGGGTAAAACCGTATTCTTTGGCGATCGCCGCGGCGGGCGCCGACGTGCCGAAATGGTCGATGCCGTACGTGATCCCGCGGTCTCCGACATACTTCGACCAGCCGATCGTCGCACCGGCTTCGATCGACATGCGGGCCCGAACCTCGGGCGGCAAGATCGTGTTGCGATACGTCTCGTCCTGCGCATCGAACAGCTTCCACGACGGCATCGAGACGACACGCGCCTTGGTGCCGCGCTGCGCGAGCAGCTTGGCGGCATCCACGGCGAGGCTGACCTCGGAGCCGGTCGCGATCAGGATCAGGTCGGGGCCGCCGTCCGGTTCGCGCAGGATGTACGCGCCGCGCGCGACGTCGGCGTTGCGCGCCCCGAGGAAGGGCAGCTTCTGGCGCGAGAGCACGATCACCGTCGGTCCGGTTTCGGGCTGCACGGCGAACTTCCACGCTTCGAGCGTCTCGAGCGCGTCGGCCGGCCGAATGTCGATGACGTTCGGCGTAGCGCGGATCATCGAGAGCTGCTCGATCGGCTGATGCGTCGGCCCGTCCTCGCCCAAGAACACCGAATCATGGGTGAACACGAAGATCTCGCGGATCTTGTTGAGGGCGGCCAAACGCAGCGCTGGCTTGAGATAGTCCACGAAGTTGAAGAATGTCGCCGAGAACGGCAGCAGGCCGCCGTGCAGCGCGATCCCGTTCGAGGCCGCGGCCATGGCGTGCTCGCGCACGCCGTAATGGATGTTGCGCCCGCCGTACGTGCTCGGCTGGAAGTCACCGAGTCCTTTGAGGTAGGTCTTGGTCGACGGATCGAGATCGGCCGAGCCGCCGACGAGCTCGGGCAGCGCGGCGGCGATCGCGTTCATCACCGTTCCGCCCGCATCGCGCGTCGCGACCGAGCCGTTCTCGTCGTTGAACGCCGGCCACGGAAGATCGGCCGGCAGCTTGCCGTCACGTGCGCGCTCGAACTGCGCAGCCAGATCGGCGTGATCGGATTTCCATGCGGCGTAGCGCTCGTTCCACTCGGCCTGCAGGTCGGCGCCCTTCGCGCCGACCTCTTTGAAGAACGTCGCTGCTTCGTCGGGAATCGTGAACGGCGGAAAGTCCCAGTGCAGCGCCTTACGCGTCGCTTCCATGTTCTTGCCGAGCGGCTCGCCGTGCGTCTTGAACGTTCCGGCCTCGGGCGAGCCGAAACCGATCGTCGTGCGAATCGCGATCAGCGTCGGCCGAAGCGTATTGGCTTTCGCTTCGGTGATCGCGCGGTCGATCGTATCGACGTCGTTCGCGTTCTCGGGCGCGACCTCAATGGTCTGCCAGCCGTACGCTTCGAACCGTTCGCGTACGTTCTCGGTGAACGTGATGTCGGTCGCGCCCGCGAGCGAGACCTTGTTGTCGTCGTAGAGCACGATCAACTTGCCGAGCGCGAAGTGGCCGGCTAGCGACGCCGCTTCCGACGAGACGCCTTCCATCAAGTCGCCGTCGCCCGCCAAGACGTACGTATGGTGATCGACGATCGTTTGCTCGCGGTTGTAGGTCGCTGCCAGATGCGCCTCGGCGATCGCCAAACCGACGCCGTTGCCGAAGCCTTGTCCAAGCGGACCGGTCGTCACCTCGACCCCGGCCGTATGATGGTATTCGGGATGTCCGGGCGTGCGGCTGCCGAGTTGACGAAACGCGCGCAGGTCGTCGAGCGTGAGGTCGTAGCCGGTGAGGTGGAGCAACGCGTACAGCAGGGCGGAACCGTGGCCGGCGGACAGCACGAACCGATCGCGGTTGAACCAGTGCGGATCGGCCGGGTTGAAGCGCAGGTGCCGCGTCCAGAGCGCGTACGCCGCAGCGGCCGCGCCGAGCGGCAGGCCTGGGTGACCTGAGTTCGCCTGTTGGACCGCATCGACGGCCAAAAACCGTATTGCGTTGATGCGAAGGTCGTCCGCTGCGGTGTTCACGTCGTCTCCTGAGGGAACCGGGAAGGGCGCGTTACCCGGCGGTCATTCCGGCCCCCTTCATTACCCGCCGACGGGAGCGCGGTTTGCATCACGGGAACGCCCTCGGCGATGGATGGAAGCACGTTGGAAGCACGGTTCGTCGAGTTGGAGGAGCGTCTCGCCGCCAAACCCGGCGCGATCCGCAAGAAACCCGGCCGGATCGTCGAGGAAGTCCTCGGCGCGCTCGACATTGGCGCACTGCGCGTCTGTGAGCCCGACGGCGACGATTGGGTCGTGCATCCGTGGATCAAGCGCGCGATCCTGCTCTCGTTCTCGCGGTTCGACAACGCGCGCATCGTCGAAGACCGCTTCGCCAAGACCGCGGGGCCGCTCGACGCATTGACCTTACGCTATCGTCTCCCATCGTACTACGACAAGTTACCCACCAAAAGGAATTGGAAAATGCTGGGGGCGCGCTGCGTCCCGGGCGGGATCGCTCGCTTCGGCTCGTACCTGGGCAAGGGGGCGATCCTCATGCCCGGATTCGTGAACATCGGCGCGTACGTCGACGACGGCACGATGGTCGACACGTGGGCGACGGTTGGGTCGTGCGCACAGATCGGCAAGGACGTGCACCTGAGCGGCGGGGTCGGGATCGGAGGCGTCCTGGAGCCTCCGCAGGCGATGCCGGTCATCGTCGAGGACGGCGCGTTCATCGGTTCGCGCTGCATCGTCGTCGAAGGCGTGCGCGTCGGGCGCGAAGCGGTGCTCGGCGCCGGCGTGATCCTGACCGCGTCGACGCCGATCGTCGACGTGCGCGGCAGCGAGCCCGTCACCACCAAGGGTGCGATACCGCCGCGCGCGGTGGTGATTCCGGGCACGGTTCCCAAACGCTTCCCGGCCGGCGAGTTCGGCACGCCGTGCGCGCTCATCATCGGCGAGCGCACCGAGTCGACCGACAAGAAGACCTCGCTGAACGCCGCGCTGCGCGACTTTGAGGTCAGCGTCTGAGTGGGTTCGCGTTCCGCGAACCCTTCGCGGTCCTCGCTTCGCTGCGGTCCGCCATAAGGAGTAGTTGAAGATCAACCCGAGAGTTGCGGCGATCGAGCCGTCGCTGATTCGCGCGATCGCGGCGCGCAAGCGGCCCGGCGCGATCGATCTGGGTCTCGGCGAGCCGACGCTGCTGCCGCAGCGGCGCTTCATCGATGCGGCGGCGCAGTGGTCGGCCGAACACGGCGTGCGCTATACGGTGAACGCCGGCGATGCCGGCCTGCGCGAGCGCATCTCCGCGCACTACGGCTATCCCGGGATGCACGGTGCATCGAACGTATGCGTGACGACCGGTTCGCAAGAGGCGGTCTACATCGCGATCAAGACGCTGCTCGATCCGGCGACCGACGAGCTGTTGGTCGTCGAGCCCGCGTTTCCGGCTTACGCCAAGATGGCGCAACTCGAAGGGATTGCCTGCCGCCGCGTGCAGATGCGCGCCCAGGACGGCTTTCGCTACGACGTGGATGCGATCGTCGGCGCGCTGGGTCCGGCGACGCGCGTGCTGGTCATCGCGTCACCGTCGAATCCGACCGGTCGCGTGCTGCACGACGCGGACGCGCGCCGATTGTCGACGGCGCTGCTCGCGCGCGGCGGCGAGCCCATCTGGGTGCTGCAGGACGAGATCTACCGTGAGCTGATGTACGTCGGCGATCCCGGCTGGATGGCGCAATACTACCCCTACACGGTGGTGGCGAACTCGCTTTCGAAGTCGAACGCGCTGACCGGAATGCGCATCGGCTGGCTGCTCGCTCCGAACGGCGCGATCGAGCCGCTGGTCAAGACGCACGCTTGGGTGACGTCGACGGCGAGCAGCTTCGGTCAACGCGTCGCGTACGAAATCTTCGGCGAGCCCGGCGCCATCGAAGAGCAGTCGGCCTGGTACCGCACGCAACGCGAGCGTGTCATCGTTGCGCTCGACGCCAGCGCTCTCACCTACGTCCCGATCGACGGCGCATTCTACGTCTGCGTGAAGCTGCCGCGCGGGGAGGATTCGTACGCCGCGGCGCTCGAGCTGGTCGAGCACCGCGGCGTCGTCGCGATTCCAGGCCGTATCTTCGGCGATGGTCTCGAGGGTTGGCTGCGCTTGAGCTGGCTCGCGCCGCTCGATCAGTTCGAAGAAGGTTTGCGCCGCATCGCCGCGCTCGATAGCCGGGGCTGAGCGTCAGCTCTTCGGGCCGGTGCGCACCTCGACGAGGTTGTCCGGGTGGACGTAGGTCTTCGAGACGCGCTGGATGTCGGCAGGCGTGATGTTCGCGTACCGCTGCGCGAGCGTAGCGTAGTATTGCGGCGAAAGATCGTCGGTCCCAATGCGCAGCAGATCGCCGGCGATTGTTCCGGTTGCCTGCTCGGCATCGATCGTTTCCGCGACGACGCGAATGCGCGCCTTGGCGAGCTCGGCGGCGGTCACCGGTTCGGTCTGCATGCGGCGGAGCTCCGAGCGCACGAGCGCGTCCGCGGTAGCGACTTTGGAGGGCACGGCACGGAACGAGATCTCGAACGTGCCGCGGTCGCGTCCGGCCTGCAGCGAACTGTACACGCCGTAGACCAGTCCGCGCTTCTCGCGCACTTCACGGAACAACCGCGCATCGAACGCGCCCCCGCCGTAGATGGTTCGCCAGCACCAATGCGTCGTAGTCCGGTGAGGTGCGGCCCTCCGGCCGCGCTAGGTTGGCGGCCCGATACGAACTTCGACCAGATTGTCGGGGTGGAAGTAGGTTTCGGCGGCGTGGCGGACGTCCGCGGCGGTGATTAGGGCGTACCGGTTGGCCAGCGTCGCGTAATAGGACGGTGCGAGATCGTTGAGCCCGATGCGCAGCAGGTCGCCGGCGATCGTCGAAGTGGCTTGCTCGGCGTTGAGCTGGGTCGCGACGACGCGGGTCTTCGCGCGCGCCAGCTCGTCGGCGCCGACGTCGTCGGTCTGCATCCGTTTGAGCTCGGCCCGTACGACCGCTTCGGCCGCGTCAATCTTCGAAGGTACGGCGCTGAACGAGACGGTGAACGTTCCGCGGTCGCGATCGGCGATCAGCTCGCTCGACGCACCGTACACGAGGCCGCGCCGCTCGCGCACTTCGCGGAACAGCCGCGAGTCGAGCGAACCGTCGCCGCCGTAGATTGCGTTCGCCAAGCTGAGTGAGTCGTAGTCGGGTGAGGTGCGCGCGAGCGCAGGCGCGCCGAGCTGGACGGTCGTGTCTTGGCCGGCGGTGGTCACGACGCGCGTCTGCGGTGACGGCAGCGGAATCGGCGGCAGATGCGGGTCGGGTTTCGCGCCGCTCGCGGTCCAGTCGCCGAACTGAGCGGCAACCTGACGCGCGACCGTCGCCGGATCGACGTCGCCGACGACGACCAGCGTGGTGAGGTCGGGGCGCACGTACTGCGCGTAGTACGACTTGACGTCGTCGAGCGTGACGGCGTCGATCGACTGTTCGCTGGCGGTGTGCAGCGCCGGATCGCCCGCCGGATAGAGCGCGTCGTCGAACAGACGCTGCGCTTCGAAGCCGGCCTGCAACGCGCGCCGGCCGGCGAGCGCCGCGAGCTGCGAACGCACCAAGCCGAACTTATCGGCCGGCAGCAGCGGATGACGCACGTCGTCGGCGAGCGCGTCGAGCAGTTTGGGGAAGTCGCCCGCGCGGCCGTGCGCGGAGAACGAGGTGCCAAAGGAGAGCTCGGCCGCGAGATCGTCGCCGATCTTGCGCTGCGCGTCGTAGTCGTACTTCGCGCTGCCCCAATCCATCAGGGACGCGGTGACCTGCCCGAGACCCTCGCGGCTGGGCGGATCGAAGCTCGGCGACGTGCGCACGATGCCGTCGACGAAGACCGTCGGATTGGTCGGCACGCGCTGGACGAGCAAACGCATCCCGTTGGGCAGGGTGGTGACCGTCGGATCGACCTCGCTGCGCAACGCGAGCGGTTTGGCGAGCGCCGTCTTCATCCAGTCCGGTTGCACGATCGGGCCGCTCGAGACGCGCGCGCCGAAGTTGTCGCT
>Ga0182024_10015307_pt1 | contig 14709 bp, 8 predicted proteins | sample P32metaG_FD_120480 | JGI IMG/M metagenome (GOLD analysis project Ga0182024, IMG submission 120480) | Permafrost microbial communities from Stordalen Mire, Sweden - P3-2 metaG (Illumina Assembly) | ecosystem: Environmental > Terrestrial > Soil > Wetlands > Permafrost | place: Sweden: Stordalen... | reverse complement strand
CGTCGGCAAGTTCGGGATGCTGGGCCAGGAGCTTTTCGCGATCAGGTTTCTTGTCCGCCTCGACTTCCTGCAAGTATGCGGCCAGGATGAGTTGCAGGCGCTGGTCGCGTGACAAGGACTCGTTCGACATGGTTCACTCCGGTTCAGGCAGAAAGCATGGTTACTCCTGTAGTAATAGCCGACAAAGGTGAGGATATGTAGCGCACTTCGGCAGAAAGTTTTCCTTGAACATGACTATGATATCAGCGGTACGCCGGGGTCGTTGCGTGTTCGGGGTCTGGTCGTTTCATGTCATGAACAGGGGTGTGTGGAATGCAATGCAACGTAATTCGAATTTTCGCCATCGCATCAATCCTCTCGGCTGCCGGCATCGCCCCGGCCGGCGACACGGATCCCGTCTTCGATCTCAAGGCCATCCTCGCCCCGCCACTGAACGCACGCACCACGAAGACCAGCGAGAAAGACGGCATCGTCACCGAAGAGGTGATGTTCCACGCCACCAAGGACGGCGACAAGAGCGTGGACATCTTCGCCCTGTTCGCGTACCCCAAGGGCGGCCGCAAGCTTCCCGCTTTCGTCTGGAACCAGGGCGGTCTGGGTCAGGCCAGCACGTACTGGACCGACTTCGGCGCCAGGCGCGGCTATGCCGTCTTGTGCATCGACTTTCCCATGCCCGGCTACCGCTCGACCGGCGGCTATCCTATCGTCAGCGGCCTGGAGCTGGGCAAGGACCCACGCAAGGCGCCCATCTACTTCGGTGCCGTCGCCCTGTTGCGAGCCGTCTCGTATCTGGAGACGAGGCCCGAGGTCGATCGAGAGCGTATCGGCATGGCCGGCAGTTCGTGGGGCGGTTTCTACACGACGCTCATGGCCGGCATCGATCCGCGCCTGAAAGCGGCAACGTCGATGTTCGGCACCGGCAACCTTCAGCTCGGCAACGTCTGGTGGGACGGCTCCGGTGAACGCACCCGCGACGCCGAGCACCGCGACCGCTGGCAGATGACGCTCGATCCTGCCTGGCGACTGAAGAGTTCGAAGACGCCCATCGCCTGGTTCACGGGGACCAACGACAACTTCTACTGGATGCCGGCGATCAGCAAAACCTACGAAATGGCGGCCGGTCCCAAACACTTGACGCTCATCGCCAACTGGGACCACGCTTTGTCCAAGGACGTCGGCGAACAGGTCTTCACCTGGCTCGACATCCATCTGCGCGGCAAGCCGGCCTTCGTTCGCGTCAGTCCGGTACAGGTCAAGAAGGAAGCCGATCGCCTGGTGGCTCACTGGACGTTCGAGGGCCCGCGCCGCGTCGCCGCCGCCGACCTGATCGTCAGCTACGGCGACGGCGATTGGCGTGGCCGATGGTGGGTGACCGTCGCGGCCGAGATCAAGGACGGCGGCTGCTCCGCGGTCGTGCCGGCTGGTACCCTGCCCTGCACCGTCGTCGGCGCGGTCATCGACGCGGACGGCTTCCGCTCCTCGACGCCGCTGCTGCGCGTGGTGCCCGCCAAGCTGGGAGTGAAGGCGAGTGTGGCCGTGCCCGACTACAACGGCTGCGGCCAATGGGGCGGCTTCGAGGAGGATCACATCAAATATCTCATGACGCATAGTTATCCGACGCCCACGGTGAGTCTCATCGCGAAGGAAGGCAAGCAATCGGCTATCTTCAAGGCGGGCAAGTCGCCGCTGCCGCCGATCTACGGCACCGCCGGCGAACCTCATCGCTTCACTTGCTGGATGAAAGCCGAGCGTCCCGTTGAGATCGAACTATCGCTGGAGGGGCGCGCTCCCGGGAAGACCAAGCCGACGACGGCACAGATGAAGATCCGTGTTGGCATCGAGTGGACCGAGGCCGGCATCGATTTCCTGCCGCCGCGCGATATGGTGGGCAGCGTTCGCGGGACCGTGACGGTGCCGGCGGACGCCGAGATCCTGATGGACGCGGTGAGTTTTCGACCGGATCGCAAGTGAGCATATGTGACTGGCTCAATCCCATGTCCGCCCATCAGCGGCCTACGGGGAAGTCATGCCAGACCGGGCTCTCGCGCCGCCCCGCTCCGCCGGCAACCTCCACGGCGGCCTCGGCTGCCTGGAAGATCTGGTTACAACTCTGCGCCGCCGGCCCAATGATCAGGTTGCTGAAACGGGCATCGGTCACCTGTCCCCGAATGATGTGGCCAACGTTGCTGCCGGTCCCAGCCGCGACTGGCGTGATGGTCCAGTGGGGCGCGCCCGGGGCTGCGGCGTTTGGCGGCTGGAAGCGAGCCTGCCAGCGCGCGTTCCAGTAAAAGCTCATCAGCTGGTGGAAAGTGTTGGCAGGATCGCGAACGGCCAGCACCGTGCAGAAATGGAACTCGAATTGCGCTTCGTGAAGGAAGTTGTTCACGCCCGTCATCCCGTTCAGCTCCATCAATTGGCAGCCGTCGGACGGCTGGTCGAAAAAGTTGGCGGTGAGCGTGAGCGGAAAGCCCATCCCCGCCGCGGCGGCTCCGTTTTGCGCGGCGTTGTACCAGATGGCCCCGACCGCGTTCACGGTGTCGCGGCAACCCTGCGCTGGCCGGGCCGGCGGCTTGCCGCGCTGCAGAAGGAGCGAGCCGTTGTTCCTCGCCTGCCCCTGGTAGTAGACCCAATTGGTTTCGATCCACTGGGCCTGGATAAAGCCGAGCACCCAGCCCGCCGGGTTGTCTCCGGCAGCGCCCGTCAAACGGACTGTCCCGGTTGCCGTGATGTTGGAGCAGGTAAAACTCGCCCGCGCCCCGGCGACGGTCGGGGCGTTGACGACCGGCCGGGAGTTAATGACGATTTGTGCGGAGTGCTGGTCGATTGCTATGGTCATGGCGCCCTCGGATCACTTTACCCACATGTGGATAGGTCATCGAACTGCTCGCCCAGGATTATATCCGCGAATTCGTCCCCAACCGGACAAGCCAACAGCAGAAATTATTGTCCGAAGCACGACGCTCACGCAAACACCTTCCGCGCTGCTTCCGTCCACGCCGGCAGCTCGATGCGAAAAACGCTGCCCTTCCCCACGCTGCTCTCACACGACACCGTACCATCATGCGCCTCCACTATTTCGCGGACAATGGCCAGTCCCAACCCCGTGCCCGCGCCGCGGCTCCAGCCGGGGATGCGCGAAAAGCGGTCGAAGACGTGCGGCAAGTGCTCCGCGGGAATGCCGACGCCCGTGTCCGCCACGATCAGGGTCACGCGTTCGCCGATTGAGCGGGCCGAGAGTGTGATCTGGCCGCCGCGGTCGGTGTAGGTCAAAGCGTTGTCGAGCAGATTTCCCAGGGCGTGCCCCAGGCGTTGGCCATCCACGTGGATGCGGGGCAAGTCGGCCGCCGCTTCGAGCTGAACGCGAACGCCCTTGTCCCTGGCGCGATCGATGATGGCGTCGGCGGCGGCACGCAGCACATCCCCCGGGGCGGCCGGCGCGAAATCGAGATGCTCGCGGCCCTTTTCCAAACGAGCCAGGTCGAGCAAGCTGTTGACGATTTCCAGCAGCCGCTCCGTGTTTTCGCGGGCATCGACCAGAAGCTCCGTTTGCTTGGGCGTCAAGCTGCCGACCGTTTCCTCCAGTAAAACGTGATGGGCGAGGCGAATGCTGGCGAGCGGCGTCTTCAGCTCGTGACTGGCCGTGGCGACGAGATCGCTCTTGATCTGATCCAGAAGGCGAAAACGCGTGACGTTCTCCAGCAGCACGGCGGCGCCCAGGGTGTGGCCATAGGGATCGCGAATGGGCGTGATGCGCGGCAAGTAGCTTTTCTCCTGGCCGGATTCGCGCAGCACGATCGCTTGATCGAATTGCTCGGGACAGAAAGGAAGTTGTTCCTGCAGGGCCTGCTTGAGCGGCTCACGCAGCGATTCGGGCGGCTGCCATGGCAAACTCACCGTGGACTCGGCCGGTTTGCCTGCCACGCCGAGCAATTGCTGAGCGGCGGGATTGGCCAGCTCCACCTGGCCTTCCGGATCGACCACGAGTACCGGATGCGGAAACGAATCGATGGTCGCCTGGCCGGTTCGCTGGGCGCGCAGCAGTTTCGAATAACCCGACTGACGATAGTGCCGCAATTGCTGGGCCATGCTGTTGAACGACTGGGCGAGCTGGCCGAGTTCATCGTGATAGATCACCGGCACGACCTGGTCGAGATTGCCGGCTCCGATGGCAAGCGTCGATTGCGTCATGAGCTGGATCGGCTGCAAGATGGCCCGCAGCGTGCGCCCCACGAGCCAGATTCCCAGTCCCCCGGCCAGGACCAGGGCAATGCCGAAGCCGATCAGCGAGTTGCCGGCCGTGGTTCGAGCGCTTTGACTGGCCTGCTCCATGTTGTCCTGATTGAGACGCGATATGGCATCGGCGGCATCTTTAATGTCCTTGAACGTGTCGAGCAAGCCATTCTTGCGAAAGTAGTCGTCTTTGCGCCTGGCATCGCCGGCCGAGCGCTTGAAGAACGCGTCTCCCTCGAGCCGGTAGCGATCGCTCAGGGCCGTCAGTTGTTGCACGAGTTCGTCTTCGCCCGGCAAGGTGACATTGCCCTGCTCGTTCTTGAGATTCTTGTGAAAGGACGGCCATTCCTGCTCGTATTGCTGCCGGGCCTTGTCCTCCTGATCGGCCAGGGCGAAGGCAAAGGACGAGTCGATGCGTTCAAGAGCTTCCTTGAGTCCTTGCATGTAAACGACGCTGTCATAGTTTTCGCGCATGATGGCATCGATGTTGCCGCCGAGTCGATACAGCAGAACAACGGCGCCGCCGCCGACTATGGCGAGCAGCACGAGCTGCGGCAGGACCGTGAGCAGGATGCGCGAACGCAAGGATAGATTCATGATCGATTACCAAAGATGAGGCCGTGAACCCGTAGCCACAGGCTTTAGCAACGCTTGAAGAATAACTTCCAGATTTCAAAGATCATTGGCCAGAAGCGGCTCCCCTCTCCCCCGTACTCGGGGGAGAGGGGCCGGGGGTGAGGGGGAAGAATCCGAATCCCTCGAAAAGGCTCCAAGTTCTTGCACGGATGCAGATTCTCCCCCTCACCCCCAACCCCTCTCCCCGAGTACGGGGGAGAGGGGAGCCGGCGCGGGCCCTTTTTTTTCGGAATCCGGAAGTTACTCTTCGCACGTTTCTTAGCCTGCGGCTACGGGTCGTTACATATCACAATCCATATCTTTTGCGCTTGCGATAGAGCGTGCTCGGATCAACGCCAAGAATCTCGGCCGCTTCCTCGATCGACGACGTCGTGGCCAACAACCGGCGAATATGTTCCGCCTCGATTTGCTCGAACGTCACTCGGCTGCCGACTTCGATGCCCGGCGTCAGCGGCGTGCCTACCTGAGTGGGCAAATCGGCCAGGCCGACCAGCGCATCCGCCGCCAATATGACGCCACGCTCCACGGCGTTGCGAAGTTCGCGGATGTTGCCTGGCCAGGAATTGCGCAGCAGGGCGGCTCGCGCCTCCTCCGTGAAGCCCGTCACCGTTTTGGCCGATTGCACCGCGAAAAACCGCAGCAGATGCTCGGCCAGCGGCAAGATGTCTCCGCGGCGCTGACGCAGCGACGGCAGTGTCACCTCGATGACCTTGAGCCGATAAAGCAAGTCCTCGCGAAACCTGCCGGCCACGACCTCGGCCTCCAGATTACGATGCGTGGCTGAAAGTATACGCACATCGGATGACCGTGTTTGTGTTTCGCCGACGCGTTCGTAGCGTTTTTCCTGGGCCAAACGCAGCAACTTCGGCTGCAAGGCGAGTGGCAGATCGCCGATCTCGTCAAGAAACAGCGTACCCCCATCGGCAAACGCGACCTTGCCGACGGTGTCGCGCACCGCACCGGTAAAGGCGCCGCGCACATGGCCGAACAGTTCGCTTTCGAGCAGCTCTCCCGATAGATTGGGGCAATTGACGGTCACGAACGGACCGCTAGCACGGCGGCAATGGGCGTGGATGATGCGGGCCAGCACGCCCTTGCCGGTACCGCTTTCGCCGCGCAGCAGCATGGTGGCCTCGCTGTTGGCCGCTTTCAAGGCGATGTCCAGGGCTTCGCGCATGATTGGCTCTTGCGTCTGCAGGTCGGCCTCCGGAATAACGGAGCGAACCTGTGCTTCCAGATCATGGACATGCGATTGCAAACGCCGTGCCCGGGCCACGCGCTCCAGCACGAGCCGCAACTGGTCGGGCGTGAACGGCTTGGGCATGTAGTCGAACGCCCCGCTCCGCATAGCTTCGACGGCGGTTTCCACGGTGGCGTAGGCGGTGATGATGACCACATCCAGGTCGGGCGCCAACCGCAGCATCTCGGGAAGCAGTTCGAGGCCCCGTTCGTTGGCCAGGCGCAGATCGAGAAACGCCGCGTCGAATGTGCGATTGCCCAGGAACTCCAGGGCCTGGCTGCTGTTGCGCGCCTCGACGACCTGGTGGCCCATGGTCTCCAGAACGGTGTGCAGCGTTCGCCGAAAAATCGCCTCATCGTCCACGATCAGGACGTTCATGCCTTCGTTCCTTTCTGCATTCTTGCCAGTCCATCGTGCGGAACTGCAATCTCGGGCTCAAGCCGTCCATCGCCCATTTGCCCACTTGTCCTACGTTTCTTGCCCTCAACCGCCAATGGTATGTCCTTTGCATATATTGCCGTCGTAAGGCTTCTGAGGAAGAGGGTTGCCACGATGACGACGTTTGTTTTTTTGTTTGTATTGGGGCTGATCGTTTTTGGGTTGTTGTTCGGGTTCTTGTGGGCCTGCGAGCGCGTTTAGGGGCCCCTGTCTTCGTTTAGCGTTCGGCGCATCCGGCAGGAAGGCGCGAACGCTAAACGAAGAACGATCGGGATGTCATTATTCATTGGAATACCATGATTATCGTCACCATCCTCGCGTTAATTTTCCTGTTTGCCTACCTCTTGGCGGCACTCTTGCGCCCCGAATGGTTTTGAAAGATATATTATGTGGACTTTGCCGATTTTGATTGTCGCCACCTCGGTGCTGCTCTCCATTCCCGTGGGGCTTTACCTCGCATGGATCATGGATGGCCGATACCGCACACCGCGCATCCTTGCCTGGTTCGAACGGCGTCTGGACACCGGGCCGCAGAACTGGAAACAGTACGCTCTGGCCTTGCTGCTGTTCAATACCATGATGTTCATCGTGGCATTTTCATGCCTGATGCTTCAGGGAATGAGCTTCCTCAACCCGGACGGCAAAAAAATGCTGGCCGCGTCCACGATTTTCAACACGGCCACGTCGTTTTTGACCAACACGAACCTGCAACATTACTCGGGCGAACAGCACCTGTCGTATTTTAGCCAGCTCACGGCGATTCTGTGGAACATGTTCGTCTCGGCCGCGGTCGGCTTCTGTGCCTTGACGGCCGTCATTCGCGGCCTGCGCGGCGATGGGCACATGGGCAATTTCTATGTAGACCTGTGGCGTGCGGTGGTCTACGTCTTCTTGCCATCCAGCTTCATCATGGGCGTGCTGCTGCTTGCCGATGGCGTGCCCATGACGCTCGAGGGGGCTCAGCAAGTGACCACTCTCGAACCCGGCTCGATGGGCAATGACGATGCCGGTAAGGCCAAGCCGCAGGAGATCGCCCGCGGCCCGGTGGCGGCGATCATTCCCATCAAGCACCTCGGCACGAACGGCGGCGGCTTCTTTGGGGCCAACGGCGCCCATCCGTACGAGAATCCCTCGGCTTGGTCCAACTTCCTCGAGTGCATGAACATCCTGATTTTTCCGTTTTCGCTGATCATCATGTTCGGTCGGATGCTCGGCAATCTGCGTCATGCGGCCGTGATCTACGGCGTGATGATGCTCATGCTGTTCACGATGATCGGCTGGGCCGTCTACTGGGACGCTCTGCAGCCCAATCCGGGCCTGACCCAGCAACCTGCCCATAACATTCGCATTGAGGATTTCAGCGGCAAGGTGCTTGCGGAGAAGAACATTCCGAGCGTGGCCGGACTTCCCGTGGACCAGGAACTCGGCAACCTGGAAGGCAAGGAACTGCGCTTTGGCACCTCGGCCGGAGCAACCTTCGCCGCGGTGACCACGGCGGTGACGTGCGGTTCGGTCAACTGCATGCACGACAGCCTCAATCCGTTGGCCGGGATCACGCCGTTCGCGGGCATGTGGCTCAACTGCATCTTCGGCGGCAAGGGCGTCGGGCTCATCAACATGCTCGTCTACCTGATCGTCGGCATCTTCCTGGCCGGGCTGATGGTGGGCCGGACGCCCGAGTACCTGGGCAAGAAGGTCGAGGCTCGCGAAATGAAGCTGGCCATGCTTGCACTGCTTATCCATCCGATTTTGGTACTGGGGCCGACGGGGCTGTTCGCCGCTCAGGACTGGGGGACGAAGGCCACCAACAATCCGGGGCCGCACGGGTTTTCCGAGATCCTGTACGAGTTCAGCTCGGCGTCGGCCAATAACGGCTCGGGATTCGAAGGGTTGCAAGACACCGCCGGCTTCAACCATCCCGGCGCTGACGATCCACAACAGGCGCCTTACAGCTGGTATTGGGACATCGCCACGGGTTTGGTCATGCTGCTGAGCCGATTCATTCCGATCATCGCCCCGTTGGCATTGGCCGCGAGTTTGGCCGCGAAGAAACCGACGCCCTTCACCGCCGGCACGCTGCGGACCGATACGCTGACGTTTGGTTTCGTGCTGCTCGGGACCATCATGCTAGTGGGCGCGCTGTTGTTTTTGCCGGCGGCGATTTTGGGGCCAGTGGCGGAGCATCTGGGGCCGATGCCGTTTGGTGGGTGATTGTAATCCCAGGCTCAAGCCCCAGGGTGAGGTACTCCGAACCCTGGGGGTTATGATGATCGGCAGTAACCCCCCAGGGTTCGGAGTACCTCACCCTGGGGCTTGAAATGAGCATCTATGATGTCCACAACCATCCAACAAACACCCCCCGGCACCGGTCCAACTGACGAACAAACCCAGCAGAAGCTGGCCCGGCGCATCAGCCGCAAGAAGGGCCTGTTCGCCCCGGACCTCATGAAGGAGGCCCTCAAGCAATCGTTCGTCATGTTGCGGCCGGACATCCAGTGGAAAAATCCCGTGATGTTCGTCGTCGAGGTCGGCACGGTGCTGTCGATCGTGTACACCATCGCGGCCTGGTCCGGCGGCGGTTCGCAGGTGCCCGTCACCTATTTGCTCGCCCTTGACATCTGGCTGTTTCTGACGGTGCTGTTCGCCAACTTCGCCTCCGCCCTCGCCGAGGCGCGCGGCAAGGCCCAGGCCGACGCCTTGCGCAAAACCCGCCAGCAAACGCCCGCCTTCAGGCTGCGCAATTTCACCGAAGCACCATCTCCCGCGAAAGGCACGGATGCCCTCGACCGCATCCTGAGCCAATTCGAACTCGAGGAAGTCGCCTCAACGGAATTGCAGGCCGGCGACGTCGTGGTCGTCGAAGCGGGCCAGGGTATCCCCGGCGATGGCGAGATCATTCACGGCGTCGCCTCGGTCGATGAGTCGGCCATCACCGGCGAATCGGCCCCCGTTATCCGCGAGGCCGGCGGCGATCACTCCGGCGTCACCGGCGGGACGCGCGTGCTGTCCGATCGCATCGCCGTGCGCATGATGTCGAGCCCCGGCAAGTCGTTCCTCGACCGCATGATCGCCCTGGTCGAAGGGGCCATCCGCCAGCGGACGCCCAACGAAATCGCCCTGTCGCTGGTCTTGAGCGCTTTCACCCTGATCTTCTTGATCGTCACCGCGTCGCTCTGGCCCATGGCCCTGCACACCGAAAGATACATGAAGGACTTCGTGGGCGCCAAGGAGAACATTCGCAGCCTCGGCACCGACATCCCCACCCTGGTCGCCCTACTCGTCTGCCTGATCCCGACCACCATCGGCGCCCTGCTCGCAGCCATCGGCATCGCCGGCATGGACCGGGCCTTGCGAGCCAACCTGATCGCCAAGAGCGGCAAGGCCGTGGAAGTGGCCGGCGACGTCGATACACTGCTGCTCGACAAGACCGGCACCATCACCATCGGCAATCGCCGGGCGACCCAGTTCGTGCCGGTCGGCGACTATTCCGCCAGCGATCTCGGCCGGCTCGCGGCCATGGCGTCCGTCGCCGATCAGACGCCCGAGGGCAAGAGCATCCTCGAGCTCTATCAAAAGCTGCACCCCGACGACGGACACATTGACGCCCTGACTCCGCTCACCGCCCAGTTCGTGGAGTTCACCGCCCAGACGCGCATGAGCGGCGTCGATCTGCCCGATGGCCGCAAGATCCGCAAGGGCGCCGCCGATTCGGTCCTGGAACACATTCATCTGGGCAAGGGCGCCTTTCCACCCGAGATTCGAGCGATGGCCTCGGCGGTCGCGAGTCAAGGGGCCACGCCGCTGCTCGTCTGCGAAGGCATGCAATTGGCCGGGATGGTCGTGCTGGAAGACATTCTCAAGCCCGGCATTCGCGAACGCTTCGAACGGCTCAGGCGCATGGGCCTGCGCACCGTGATGGTGACCGGTGACAACCCCTTGACAGCGAAGGCCATCGCGGACCAGGCCGGCGTGGACGACTTCATCGCCCAGGCGACCCCCGAGGCCAAGCTCGCCTACATCCGCAAGGAACAGGCGGCCGGCAAGCTCGTGGCCATGATGGGCGACGGCACCAACGATGCTCCCGCCCTGGCCCAGGCCGACGTCGGCGTGGCCATGAACTCCGGTACCCAGGCGGCCAAGGAAGCCGGCAACATGGTCGATCTCGACAGCGATCCGACCAAGCTCATCGAGGTGGTCGAAATCGGCAAACAACTGCTGATGACGCGCGGGGCCCTGACCACGTTCTCCATCGCCAACGACCTGGCCAAGTACTTCGCCATCGTGCCGGCCCTGTTCGCCGCCACCCTGCCCTGGCTCAAGACCTTCGACGTGATGCATCTGCACTCGGCCACGTCCGCGATTCTGTCGGCCGTGATCTTCAACGCGCTTATCATTCCGCTGCTGATCCCGATTGCGCTGAAAGGCGTGAGGTATCGGCCGGTGGGAGCGGATGCGCTGCTGCGGCGCAACCTGCTCATCTGGGGCCTGGGCGGCGTGATCGTGCCGTTCGTCGGCATCAAGGCGATCGATTTAATTTTGTCCGCGTTCAATCTCGTGACGTAAGAACCGGCGAGCCGAGCCGCGTAAGCGGCCGGGTGAGTCTCCATCCGGCCGCTTAAGGAATCGGTGAAAAAACTTGGCGATTTCAGCAACGAGAGCCGGTGCCGGCTCCCCTCTCCCCCGTACTCGGGGGAGAGGGGTTGGGGGTGAGGGGGAAGAATCAGAATCCTGCAAGATAGTTTCGGGTTTTTGCACGGATGCGGACTCTCCCCCTTCACCCCCGACCCCTCTCCCCCGAGTACGGGGGAGAGGGAGCCGGCGCTGGCCGCTGTTCATTGAATTGCGGAAGTCATGGCTCATGCGTTCCTAAGCGGCTCGGCTCGCCAACGTTGAAATTCCACGGGAGAATGTTTCATGCTTCAGCATTTACGCGCAAACCTCTGGTTATTGCTGTTCACCCTGGTCCTGTGCTCGGTGGGCTATCCGCTGGCTCTCTGGGCCATCGCCCAGGCGCCGATGTTCCGTACGCAGGCTGAGGGCAGCCTGGTCATGAGCGAAGACGGCAAAACGCCGATCGGCTCGAAGCTGATCGCCCAGCCGTTCAGCGACGATAGTGAGTATTTTCAGCCTCGGCCCTCCGCAGCCGGGGCCAACGGCTACAACGCAGCCGCATCGGGCGCCAGCAACTGGGCGCCCTCCAATTATCTGCTGCGCGACCGCATCGCCCGCCAGCTTGGTCCCATCGTGCGCTATGGCAAGGACGCCAGGGTGGATGGCAAGAAGCCAGGCGAGCTGGCGGGCCCCGATATTGAGAAATGGTTTCAGCAAGATCGCTTTGCCAAGCAGCCCGGCATCGTCGCTCAGTGGGCCGGTCTCCACAGCGGCCTCGCGGAGAACTGGATCAAGGACACTGACGCCAAGCTCAAACCGCAATGGCAACAGAACGGCAAGGACCGGGACGATGGGCAGAGCTTCCTGCAGCAGCTCAAGGAGGATCATCCTGGGCTATATAAGGAGGTTGCCGATCGGTTGGCGATGGACGGGCTAGGAAGCCCGTCCCACGTGGCGAACGCTTTCTTTCCGCTCTTTTCCAGCCGCCATCCCGGCCAATGGCTGACCGTGGATGAATATGAGGCGCCTAACAAGACGAAACGCAAGAAGCTGTTGCCCGTCACGGAATCGTCGGAAATCCGGGCAATCTTTTTCGACATGTGGCGGCAGGATCATCCGAACATCGCGCTGGAAGAAGTTCCCGGCGATATGGTCACCGCGTCCGGCTCCGGGCTCGATCCGCACATCACGCTGAAGAACGCCCAGTATCAGCTCAAGTATCGCGTTGCCGAGGCACGTGTGAAAAAGATCGTGCTGGAATCGGCCAAGAAGCGGCACAAGGACTTTGAGTCGCGCGAAGAGAAAGAGCGAAAATCGATTGAGGAACAGGTTCGCAAGGAGCTCGAAAAGAAGATAGGCAAGGGATTGGAAGAACGGGTCACCGAAGTGATTCAGGATTTGCTCACTCAGTCAGCCCACGCTCCGCTGGGCGGTTTGGCGGGGGTGCCGCTGGTCAATGTGCTGGAGATCAACCTGGCAATGGACAAGAGGATCAAGGAACTGGTGGAAAAAGGATAGATCTCACGCCGCGGGGTGAGGTACTCCGAACCCCGCGGGTCAGCGAGACAGGATCATGATCCTGCACCCCTGACCCGCGGGGTTCGGAGTACCTCACCCGCGCGGCGTGGGCTACTTCTTCTCCAATACTCCAACCCGGATCTGGCTCGGCCGCTCCGGCGAGCGATAGACCCGCTGTGTTGCCGTGACAAAATCCGCCTCATCCGCGAAGAAAATGTTCGGCACATACTTCTGTGGATTGCGATCCACCAGCGGAAACCACGAACTGTGGACCTGCACCATGACGCGATGCCCCTTCTTGAACGTGTGCAGCACGTCTTGCAGCTTCAGCGAAATCTTCGCCGGCTGATCCGGCACGAACGGCTCCGGCTTTTCGAAGCTGTTGCGATAACGGCCGCGAATGATCTCGCTGCGCACGTGCATCTGATACCCAGCCATGACCTTGCCGTCCTTGCCCGTGGGCACATCGTCCCCGAAGACGTCGATGACCTTCACCGCCCAGTCCGAGTCGGTCCCCGAAGTCGATACGAAAATCTCCGCCAGCATCGGCCCGGCCAGCGTCAAATCGCGATCCAGCACGTCGCTCTGATAAGTCAGCACATCGGGCCGGCGTGAGGCATAGCGCATGTCGTCGGTCATGTATTCCTGCGGCATGCCATACGCAATGCGCTCGCACGTCGGCACCGGCGTCTTCGGATCGCTAACATAGCTGTCGAAAGCGTTCTCCCCCTTCGGCGCCTCGCTCGAGAGCCGGCCCTGGGCGCCCAGGAAAAACGTCTTCGACTCGACGGATTTGGGAGGCCAGGCGTCGTACTTGCGCCACTGGTTCGTGCCGGTCTCGAAAACGTACGCTTCCGGCAAGCCATGCTCGCCTTTGCCCTTGAGGAAGTGATTGAAGAACGGCAATTCGATGCTCTTCTGAAAGAAATCGGCCGTGTTCGAGCCGAAGTTGATATGGCCCAGGCTGGTCGCATCGGCACGCGACCAGGCCCCGTGCGCCCAGGGGCCGACGACCATGACGTTGAAGATGCTCGGGTTCTGTTTTTCGACGGCCTCATAGGTGCGGAAGGTGCCGTACAGATTCTCGGCATCGAACCAGCCGCCGACCGTCATCACGGCGGGGGCCACGTTTTTCAGGTGCGGCAGCAGGTTGCGGTCCTGCCAGAACCTGTCGTAGGTCGGATGCTCCGACAACGTGTCCCAGAAGGCGATCTGTTTCTTGTAATAGAGCGGGTTGACGTTTTTGAGAGGCCCGATGTCCAGAAAGAAGCTGTAGCCGTCCTTGACCTTGAAATCCGCCACCGCCTTGCGCGTCATGGTCGGCTCCGGCCGCGGCGTGCCGAAGCGCGAGAAGAACGGGAAGGCGTGCGACAGGAAAAAGGCGCCTTGGTGATAGAAATCTTCGAAGAACCAGTTGGAGATCGGCGCCTGCGGAGACGCCGCCTTGAGCGCGGGATGGGCGTTGATCATGCCGGCCGACGTGTAGAAGCCGGGATAGGAGATGCCGAAGAGGCCGACCTTGCCGTTGTGGCCCGGCACGTTCTTGACGAGATAATCGATAGCGTCGAACGTGTCGGTGCTCTCGTCGATGTCCGTTTCCTTGCCGGGTTTGCCGAGCTGGGGCCGCATGTTGTCGAACTTGCCTTCGGACATGTAGCAGCCGCGCACGTCCTGGTAGACGAAGATATAGCCTTCCTTCGCGAAAAAGCGATTGGGGCCGAGGGTGAAGCGGTATTTGCTCTCTTCGTAGGGCGGAATGCCGTAGGGGGTGCGGGTCATGATCATCGGGAATTTTTGCGTCGTGTCCTTGGGTGAATAGACGATGGTGTAAAGCTGGACGCCGTCGCGCATCGGGATCTTGTGGGTGCGGCGCGTGTAGTTATCGCGGATAAAGGAGGCGGGGGTGTCCTGTCCGCGGGCGGACAGGGTAAAGAGAGGGATGGTAAGAGCCGTCAGGATCCAGATGCGCATGGTGGGAACCTCGTTGATGACATTGGTTGGTGAACGTGCGCCGCAGTCCTTTGTATGAGATTTGT
>Ga0182024_10015306_pt1 | contig 14710 bp, 11 predicted proteins | sample P32metaG_FD_120480 | JGI IMG/M metagenome (GOLD analysis project Ga0182024, IMG submission 120480) | Permafrost microbial communities from Stordalen Mire, Sweden - P3-2 metaG (Illumina Assembly) | ecosystem: Environmental > Terrestrial > Soil > Wetlands > Permafrost | place: Sweden: Stordalen... | reverse complement strand
CACTTCACGTTTGAGACGCGGGTCACGGGAGCGATAGACCTCGCCCATGCCGCCTGCGCCAAGTGGGGAAACAATTTCATACGGACCGAGTTTGGTGCCAGAGGTAAGGGCCATGCGTGCGCGTAATTATAATCTAGGCAGCCCGTTTGCGGCGGATGCGACGATTCTGGATGTGTTGTCGGCTACCCTTCCCTTAAGATTACTTCCCGCTTGCCCGTCAGCCGCCAGATCTGGCGATCGCGCAAGCCACGGTCTTACTCTCGTAACTCTTCCTGCGTTCCTTCGGCAGGCTAGAATCCCGTAAGGTGCCAGGCGACATGAATCAGCAATCGTTCCAACAGGTCAGCCAGAACAAACCCGAGGCGATTCCGGATGACGTGGGGCAGATCGAAGGGCGAGCGTGGTGGCTGTTAGGTTTCACCGTTTCCGTAACTCTGGCATTGACCCTGGGGATCGTGTCGTTTACTCATCCCTGGTTTGGTCGAGCAACAGACGCTGCTTACTGGTTTGACCTTCGGCATTGGGTACGTGCGATTGCAGCTCTCGTATTGCTGTTCGACGTATACGCGTTTTATCAACACTTGCAGCTTCGGCGCATTCGACACCAGATGGCTGAGCGAGATCAGATATTTCAACTCGTCACCGAAAACGCGGCTGACATGATCGCCGTAGTTGACAGCGATGGCCGCCGACTCTATAACAGCCCCGCCTATCAAAAAATCCTCGGGTACTCTCCGGAAGAGTTAAGATCCACTTCGTCAATTGAACAAATTCATCCGGACGATCGCCCACAAGTATTGAATGCAGCGGAAAAAGCGCGCCGGAGTGGCCAGGGAGAGCGAGTGGAATACCGGATGCGCCACAAGGACGGTTCCTGGCGCACGTTGGAATCGACCGCTTGTACGGTCCGAAACGCAAGAGGTCAAACGGACAAACTGGTAATTGTGAATCGCGACATCACCGAGCGGAAGCGGGCCGAGGAACTGATGCTACACAATGCAGCACTTCGGCATGCAGAAGAGAAGTACCGTGCCATCTTCGAAGATGCTGTTGTAGGAATTTTTCAGATGACACTTGAAAGTCGTCCTCTAAACATCAACCGTGCGCTGGCGCAAATACATGGCTACGATTCTCCGGAACAGATGCTGGCAGAGGTGTCGAACGTGGCACGGCAGATGTTTGTCGATCCGGGCCGGATGGCTAAACTGGCACAGGCGCTGGACGAGAATGGCGTAGTGCGAGGCGCCGAGGTCGAAGTTTACCGCAGAGACGGCTCGAAAAAGTGGCTGTTGCTGAGTCTGCGCGCAGTGCGCGACGCTAGCGGCAACGTCGCGCTCCACGAAGGCACAGTTGAGGATATCTCTGACCGCAAAGTCGCCCAGGAACGGGTCCAATACTTGGCCTACTACGATGCTCTTACGGGGCTGCCTAATCGGACTCTTTTGCAGGATCGATTGTCAAAGGCACTCGCCAGTGCTCATCGCCAAAATGACAAAGTTGCGCTTCTGTTCCTCGATCTCGACCGATTCAAAAACATCAATGACTCGCTCGGGCATTCGGTCGGCGACCTTCTCCTAAAGGACGTTGCAGAACGGCTAAAGAGAACGGCACGTGAACAAGACACCGTGGCCCGGTTAGGCGGAGACGAATTTCTCATCGTGTTGACTGACGTGAAGAACATCCCCGACGCAGCCGTTGCCGCTGAGCGGTTCATGGATGCAATGACGCCGGAATTTGTCATTCAAGATCACCCGCTGAGTATTAGCTGCAGTCTAGGCATCAGCATTTTTCCGGAACACGGTGCGGACGGCGAAACCCTGATCAAGAATGCCGATGCGGCCATGTATTGCGCCAAAGATTATGGACGTGACAACTTCCGGTTCTTTACTGACGACATGAACGCTCAGGTGGTGGAGCGACTGACCTTGGAGAACAGCTTGCGACTGGCACTCGACAACCAAGAACTCTTTCTGGTGTACCAACCGCAGATGGATATGGGCACGGGAAGGATCACTGGGTTGGAAGCTCTCCTCCGCTGGCAACACCCGGAATTGGGCCTCGTGCCACCTGATAAGTTCATACGAATTGCGGAGAACAGCGGCCTGATCATGCCCATCGGTGAATGGGTGCTCAGGACTGCCTGTTCTCAAGCCCGGAAATGGCAAGACGAGGGGCTTCCCGCACTGCCGGTGGCAGTAAATGTGTCAGCAGTGCAGTTTCGCCAGCAGGGCTTTCGAGAACTCATCAGCAGAGTACTAAGCGAGACCGGCCTAGCCTGCGAATACCTCGAACTGGAGCTTACGGAAAGCCTTCTGCTATCTAACGCAGATGTGACGTCCTCCATTCTTCGGGAATTGAAGGGCATGGGATTAAAGCTGGCAATCGACGACTTTGGGACGGGCTATTCCAGCCTCAGCTACCTGAAACAGTTTCCGTTCAGTAAGCTCAAAATTGACCGCTCGTTTATCCGCGACGTCGCGGTGAATTCTGATGACGCGGCGATCACAACCGCAATCATCAGCATGGCGAAAAGTCTAAGCCTCAAGGTAATTGCTGAAGGAGTGGAAAACGAAGCGCAAATGTCGTTCCTGCGGGCGCTTCGCTGCGACGAGATTCAGGGCTACTATTTTAGCAAGCCCTTAACGGTCGACGAAGTTTTCGCTAAACTAGGCGATCTTGTTCAACGCGCCTTATCTGCAAGTCATGGGAAGCGCTAAGGGACGAATAGCGATGGTGCTGCGAGCGCCGTTGCGGATCGCGCACGCGGACAGTGATGGCGGTGGCCTGGCCGAGGGTGGTGACTGGAGATGGCAGGTCGACAACGGGCGGCGCTGATCGCGCCAATAGAACCGCAATCGACGACACGACTGCGATAGCGATAACGGCAACAAATTTTTTTCGCACAAATCATTGTAGCTCTTCAAGAAGGTAGCTCCCCTGCGCCGCCTTCGATTGCTCAGAATCCCCCATGCCGATGCTCACCTAAAATCATTGAGAAATTACATCGATTGTCCATACACCAGAGCAGCCACCAGCCCACAAATTGAACCTCTCTCGGACAAGCCGTGTCTAATCAAGGATGGTGACTGCTCATTCGAAGGCCGGCGCCGGGGCCTCGCGCCCGAAACTGCATGCCGTTCTGCCCCTGGTGTGGGAGCTCGTCCGGCCGCGTCGCGGGTTGCTGGCGGTTGGTTTCGTTTTGATGGCGATTAATCGGGTGGCGTCTCTTGTGCTGCCTTATTCCACCAGATACCTGATCGATAGCGTGATTATCAAGCGCAACATTCAATTGCTGAAGCCACTGGTGCTTGGGGTATTGTTGGCGACTGTCATTCAGGGGATTACTTCGTTTGTACTCACGCAATTACTCTCCAAGGCCGCCCAACGCCTGATCGCAGAGCTTCGGCAGAAGGTGCAAGCTCATATCGGACGGTTGTCCATCTCATTTCATGATTCGACCAAAAAGGGGCGTGTTGGTATCGCGCATTATGACCGACGTGGAAGGCGTCCGCAACCTGATCGGCACCGGACTGGTGGATCTTACTGGGGGACTGCTCACGGCAGGGATTGCTTTGGTGGTTCTGTTCCGAATCAGCACGTTGATGACGGTACTCGCGTTCGGCTTCCTGTTGTGTTTCGGACTCGCTCTGAAAAAAGCATTTCAGACGATCCGGCCGATCTTTCGGGAGCGCGGCAAAATTAACGCCGAAGTCACCGGGCGTCTGGCGGAATCTCTTGGTGGCGTGCGGGTTGTAAAGGGCTATCACGCCGAGGACCGGGAGGAAAAGGTTTTTTCGCTGGGAGTAATGAGGTTGCTCGATAACGTCATGCGCTCGTTGACTGCAACTTCTGTCATGGGGCTTTCAGCGAGCGTGCTGCTGGGCGTGGTGGGTGCAGTCATCATGTTTGTCGGCGCGAAGCAGATTCTGGCCGGGGCGCTGACGATTGGCGGCTTTTTTACCTACACCTTGTTCATGGGCTTCCTCATCGCGCCCATCATGCAGATTGTTCAGATCGGGACGCAGATTACGGAAACGCTGGCTGGACTGGAACGTACGCAGGAAATCCTTACAGAACCTGCAGAAGACAGCGACCCTCGGCGTACCGTCACTCTGCCGGCGATCGAGGGCAACATTGATTTTGAGGCAGTCAGCTTTAGCTACGATGGCGCCCGCACTGTGCTGAACGACATATCGTTCCACGCTGCCCCAGGCACGGTGACAGCATTGGTTGGATCGTCGGGATCCGGCAAATCGACGACCATTGGACTGATTTCTGCGTTCTATGTTCCGACCCGGGGCAAGGTCTTGGTGGACGGCGTCGACTTGAGCACGGTGCGGCTCGATTCGTACCGCACGCAACTTGGAGTTGCTTTGCAGGAATCATTTCTGTTTGATGGTACGATCCGCGAGAATGTCGTATTCTCCCGGCCCGACGCCAGCGAAGAAGCCGTGATGCGTGCATGCCGGATAGCTCGGGTCGATGAATTTGCGGAGAGTTCTGGGGACAAGTACAACACTATTGTCGGTGAGCGCGGCGTTAAACTATCGGGCGGGCAGCGGCAGCGGATCTCGATTGCACGCGCCATTCTAGCTGAACCCCGCATCCTGATTCTGGACGAAGCCACCTCCAGCCTTGATTCCGAATCCGAGCAGATGATCCAGCAAGGCCTCTCCTACCTGATGCAGGGGCGCACGACCTTCGTGATAGCGCACCGGCTGTCGACCATTCGGCGCGCTGATCAGATTTTGGTGGTCGAGCAGGGAGAGATTGTCGAACGCGGCACTCACGAAGAACTCTATGCGCTGGGCGGACGTTACTTCGAACTGTACACCAAGCAGCATGGTCTGGAGAGCAATCTGTTCCTGGCGCCGGGGGAGGGTGATGCCGTGCCAGTTGACAGCGACCTCGGAACATCCAAGCAAAATGGGAACGAGCCAGCCGTCACTGACATAGTGCGTTTCGTCCGTTAGTCTCGAACTGTACTCGCTTGCAATTCCGAGTTTGTGCGGCGCCAACCGGTATCGACTCGTCTATCAGGCGGTTGATCGAGCCCTCCTCCGTCCTATAGGGTTAGGCCTTGGACATCCATCTAGTCGACGGCACATACGAGTTGTTCCGGCATTACTACGCGCTGCCATCCGCCCGCGATTATGATGGGCGGGAGGTCGCCGCGGTCCGAGGCGTCCTCGCTTCGGTGCTGGGCATGATCAAAGGCGGCGCTACACACATCGCGGTTGCCACCGACCACGTTATCGAATCTTTTCGCAATGGACTGTGGCCAGGCTACAAAACCAGCGAGGGCATCGAACCCGACTTATTGGCACAGTTCTCCCTGCTCGAAGAGGTGCTTTCGGCGGCTGGCATCATTGTCTGGCCGATGGTTGAATTCGAGGCCGACGACGCGCTCGCTGCTGCGGCAATGGCGGCCGCTCGAGATGCGCGGGTCGACCAGGTGATCATCTGCACACCGGACAAGGATCTTGCCCAATGTGTATGTGGCACGCGCATTGTGCAGCTGAATCGCCGGACGCGCGTGACTATAGACGAGGCAGGCGTAATCCAGAAGTACGGCGTCTCGCCGGCATCGATCCCCGACTATCTGGCGCTGGTGGGCGATGCGGCGGACGGTTATCCGGGTCTGAGAGGCTGGGGTGCGAAGTCGTCGGCTGCTGTCCTTGCCAAGTTTGCCCATCTCGAATCCATCCCCACGGACTACCGGGAGTGGCGAGTGAACGTCGCCAACGCGAGTGCCCTCGCGGACACCCTGTCCCGTGAGCGGGAGCGCGCACTGCTCTTTCGCACTCTTTCCACACTTCGGACCGATATTGGGCTCTTCGACGATGTGGATGAGTTGCGCTGGAACGGCCCCACGCCCGCTTTCGCCGCGCGCGCGGCTCGACTAGACTCAGCGGTTACCGAAACCCGGCAGTCGGTAGCACGTCGCTCCCGGAGCGCGCCGATTGTCGACTCCGCGGAACGGCGATAATCGACGGTCTGGCGCAACACGGCGCATAATCCAAAGTGCCAGGAGACACCTTTCATGACTCCCTCATCGATCGGAAAACATGCGGGTACTGGCGCGGCCAGCGGGCAGCCCCCCGTCCCCGAGCCTTCGTATGCCGAGCGTGCGCGTACCCTGATGTACTTGGGCCGCATCGGTAGCCTCTCGACTCTCTCGCGCAAGCAGCCGGGGTTTCCCTTTGGGTCCGTGATGCCCTATGGGTTGGACGAACAGGGTCGTCCCATCTTCCTTATCAGCACAATGGCGATGCATACGCAGAACTTGCATGCGGACCCTCGCGCCAGCTTGCTTGTCACCCAGGATGAGGCCGGCGGTGATCCGCTCGGAGCATCGAGGGTGACGCTGGTAGGAAATGTTCTGAGGGTGCCGGAGGCGGAAGTGACCGAGGCTCGCAAGCTTTACTTGGCACGCTACGCCAATAGCCGCCATTGGGTGGATTTTGAGGACTTCTCTTTCTACCGCATGGACGTGGTGGACGTTTACTACGTCGGCGGCTTCGGAGTGATGGGCTGGGTATCTGCCTCCGAATATGACCGCAGCCAACCCGACCCTCTTGCTGACTCAATGGCCGAAATCATTCAGCACATGAACGCGGATCACAAGGATGCGATCGTTCTGCTTGCCCGGGAATTTGCTCGCATCGAGTCACAAGAAGCAACGATGACTGCAGTCGACCGGCTCGGCTTTCATGTGCGTTTGAAGACCCAGGATGGTATACGGGGTGCCCGCATCGCATTCTTGCGGGAGGTTAGCAATCCGGCAGAAACTCGAGAGGTGTTGGTCGAGATGGTGCAACAGGCGCGCTCGCGGAACGAGTGAATCTCCGCGTTCTGATAAACAACTGGCAGACCGGATTACGGTGAACGCCCCGTGGGTGAACCCTTTGGCTCACATGATCGACACCCGTTGACGTAAATTTGCCAAAGCACCTTGCCTGGAGAAGCGATTTGCACACCGGTAAGCCGGACCTGCGGCCTGAATTCACAGGGTCACGTCGCACATAACCTATCCACTCTGAGACGGCGAAAACTGTCAGTGATAACCAAACGCGCTGGACTTGGATTGCCGACCTTCGGGTTATGAGCGCAGACAGATATTTCTATCTGGTTGTATTTGGGGCACGGGCGATGCCTTACAGGTCTTGAAAATCACACTCGGGAACGCTCGGGAACAATGAATCTTGAGCGAACGTGAGCGCAGCGTAAGCGGCGGGAGTCGAGCCCGCCACAATCTAATTGGACCCGCCGATTCCAAAATACTTAGGGTCGGCACCATTACACCAACTGGGGTACGTTCATCGGTTCGGTCCCGCTGCCCTGATGGCAAGTAGTTTCGAATGATAGCCTTCCGAGGGGTGATGATGCCGATAACGGTGTCATTGCCCTCTCGGTATTTGAGTTTTTATCAGAGGCGCTGCGGACCGGTCAGGTGCGGCGGCCCCATCCGGTAGCCACGCTTCTCACTCCATACCTCGTAATACGAGGACGAAAGCGAGACCAGCGTGATACCCATAATGAGGGAAACACTGAGCCGGATGCTGAGCAGTCGCATGGCACTAGCCCCCAAATGGAGTAGGGAGCAAATTTCGTAAGAGCAGATTTATGAAATAGCCTGTAGTTCAGATCCGGGGGATGCTTTATGCTGGACTACTTTGCGGCTTTCGGAGCTTGCTTGTTGAGATAGGTAACGGTATTCGCCGCGACCACGCCCCCATGCGTTGTGCGATTTCGGATGCCGCCGGGTAAGCGAGCTTTTGTCGGCTTGGCTTTCGGGGTGGGTGCGAAACGTTTGTCGAGGTAGGTGACGGTATCGCGCGCGATCAAGTCGTCGCGTGAGATTGCGGTCCGAGGGTTTGCGGTTGGTGCTCCGACCTTTGCGATATGCTCTTCTTTCGGCGCGTACCTGGAATTCCTTTCCGAATCTGCGGCCACCGGCGGCCGCGACACCGCTGAGACTTGTCCCGGATCTCTTGCCGGATCTTTTTCGGCATCGACGGCGCTTAGCGGATTCACGTCGGTTGACTTGACCGCGATTTTTTCTGCTGGCAATGCGTCGGAACTTTGCGCGGCAGCTCTACTAATCCGGCGCATGCCGAGCCCGAGCACCACGGCCAGCAGCACCACGCTGGTAAAAGTAAGAGCAGCGCGCGAGGGCCATCCCCCAGAACGATGGCTGAGTTGCGCCGCCTGCGTTGGCGGGACAATCGTTGTTTGGCGCATGGTTGGCTGGGGAACCGCTGCGTCCTCGGCAATACAATAGCCTAGAGGTTGTACCGGTGGCGGCGACGGAACCCGCGCCGCAATCAGGCACGCGCCGTCTTCGGGATCGATTCCGGGATCGAGTTCGCGATTGAGCAGAATCTCAGGTGCCGGAGAAACGGCCCTCAGCGCCGGTTGTGGAGCTTCCGCAGGCAGTTCCAAATCTTCGATGCCCGGCGCGGCATTGAAGCTGGCCGGCTCGCCCGAACAGTGGACCGCTTCACCAAGCTCCGGCGTCCGGCGCATGAAGTTCAGCATCGGCGCTTTCAAATGATGCACAAATTCAAGCGAAGCCGTCCGCGCGCCATCGTGTGTTTCGACATTCGCAATCAACTGATCTCTGGGACCGTTGTCGACCCGCAATTCCAGATCGGCAATATTGTCGGGGACTTTGTCAGGAGAAACGATTTCGACGGCATAACCGCGGGCGAGAAGATCCAGTGCCAGCTCTCGCGAGCACGCCTGTGAGCGCGTTATGATCCTTGCCAGTGCCATAAGTGTTGTGTCACGCGGTTGTGGATGGAGCCCTCCAAACCGGAATCTCTTTCTTGGCCCTAAAAAACGGCTGCTATTGTCCCCCCAATCCCTGCTCGCGTCAATGTGAAAGAATTTTCATCATGCGATGGTGTTTCTGTTGAGGATTGTTGTCGAAATATCGCCGTATCGCTCAGAACGGGCGATGAGCGCTATGGCCCGATAACGCTTATTGACAGGGTTCTGAGTGCTAACGTCACCCTTCCGCCGCCTTCTTGGGGTGAAGAACTACGTCGGGATCCCTGTGCAGGAGTGTCCGCCACCATCGACAATGGCGCCACGGCCGTGAGGGTTGCATACCTTAATTGTGATCGTGTCGGTCGCGCTGGCCCAGGCGAAACAGGTGAGGCTACCCCCGAAGTCGCGAAAACTACTTCCATATGCCCGTGATGACCGACGCCTTACCGTCTCCTGATTCTTTATGAATCGGGTCGAGCCCGAAGTTATCCTCGATCGTTCGCAAAACACTGTAATGGTTGTACGCAGCCGTGACCTCCTGTGGCTTCACCATGGCGCCCAGAAATATCGTGTAGATTCGTTCCGGTTTGGCATCCCCCTCCGACTCGTCAAAAGTAACGATCACGAGCGTTCGCTTCATTTGCTCGTCTTTCGGAACCCATGTCTTATCGTCGAAGTGAAGCCATGTGGTGAGGAACACTCTTAACCAGTCCCCCGCCTTTTTGAGTCCTTTTTGCGGATTGGATGTTGGATCGTGGCCGTCGTCGTCGAGATTTGGACTGTAAAACATATATTCAGGTAACGGATTCTTTTGCGGATCAGCGATAAAGTTGCTGATATCAGTCACAAAAGCATTGCTCTGGGCGTGCGTATCCACTCCCACGACATTGTGAAAGCTCTTATTCTGAACTTCACGGAAACTGAGAAAAGGTACATGCTTGCGTGCATACCTACTCTTGCGGTCGCCGAGGAACGGTGTCTGAGCGCTCTCGGAGGCCGGATAATCCTCAGCATAATTCTTCCAATTGACCAAATCAGCGATCGTCCGGTGCTCGCTATCGTCGTTGAACGTCCTCTGGTTGTCACTAAAGAGTAGAGGTTTGTGTGTGCCGAAATCAGTCCCCGCGATCATCGCGAGGTAGTTTGGATATGAGTAATGGTAGAGGTTTCCGAAATTGCTGAAGATTGCACCCCTCTGGGCGAGGCTTTTCAAAAGATCGTTTTGGATAGCAGACTCATAGTTTTGGTTTTCGAGTACGACGATGAGCACGTGATCGAAATGTTTCGGCGGAGGCCCGGGACTGGTCATGATAGCGTTCTGAGCAAAGCTGAGAGTCGTGACGGCCCCAAAGAAAAGTGCCCTACGTGCAAAAATGCCGGCGGGCCAGCGCCAAAGCCTGTATCCTCCAAGTACCAAGTCACTTGCAATCTTGAAACTTAGACGACGCACCCTTGAAAGCCTGCACTCCGTTCTCATTATTGACCTCTTTCTTCCGGGATCTCCATTTTGGGTTTCCAACCGGTCGACGGTACACGTGCGGTTCCGGTTTGGAGTCCCCAAGCAAGGATTGATACATTGTCGGCCGCGTGAGGTCTGTTCACAATTACTCGCTTTCGGGAATCGGTTCGGAAGCCTCCGCTCCGTGCCCATGGCACAACCCCAACGTGTTTTGGGCAGAAGTTCGCACCGAAGGTCACTCGCGGAGTCAGTCGCCTTGTTCGGCCAGGACCGCGATGCAAGTGTGAGAGCAGCGACTTGGGCACAAAACGAAAGCCCCCAGACTCCGGTTAGAGTCGCAGGATGCCCGTCGAGTAGCTCTCCACCGCAAACTGCTCGATCGCAGGCTAGGTTCTGATGCGGTCATTGGGAATGGCTCTGAAATGGGCTACGTCGCAGCAGCCATTGTCCGACTGTAGGCGCACACGTTTCGCATTGGCAGCCAGAATTGACCGTTCTAGCCATGACGTAGTCAACGGATGTAAAGAGTTTCCAAAAATCTGAGAAGTGAGCAACTTTGAACAGCCACGCCATTGCGGGAACAGTAATCCAGCGTCTGCTTCCACGAGGGAGTTTTCTAAGAAGCGGAAAGCCTGTAGGGCGGTCATGGGTTAGCGTCAGGTAACTGACATTCGGACCACGACCGCCCCTTTTCAACCCAATAACAGATCTACCAAGTTGGGATGACCCATGACCTCCCCTTGGGAGGCAACCACTGACGTGTTAATAAAAGGAGCATTATGAATAACGAAGCCAAGACTAATCCACAGCAACCGAAACAGCAGCAAGGCAAGCATGACCCGACGAGATCGGTGAACCCATCGGATACGAAGACTAACCCTTCTCTAGAAAACCAGAGTCCGGGCAACCGGCCACAGGACATTTCAAAAAAGAATCCATCGCAGGACAGCGACTTCAGCACAAAGGTTAAGAGAAGCCAGAAGATCAGAAGCGAAGGGCTTCCTGAACCATTTTTCTGCGGGACAAGCCGTAAAGATAAATCGCCCGGCTAAAGAGTCGGGCCGGCTCGTTTTCAGTTTGAAAGGTACTTGCGACACCGCCGACCCGCAACCGCTCTTGAAAACTGCTGGAAGCAATGTGGTTGCCCACCCGCCTGCGTACCCTTAGGTATCCTGCATGAATCATGGCCAGCGTCAACGACCCGACCGAAACTATTGGCAAGATCATCGATCACATCGAGCAGATTGGTTCTGGCGTTCTGGCATGCGATCGCCGAGGAACGAATCCCCGCATTGGAAGGCTGTCCAAGGAACATTAGGGCCAGACTTGACGCCAGCAAGGAAGCCGGACGCTAGTTCTCCGCATATCCTGGCTAGCATACTCCGCTGGGGCTACTCGGGGTTCCGGATTCCTGAGTCGGAAGAGTCTGCGTGGCTGGCACTGTGTAGGGAATCGTCCCAGCCAGGTTCGCCACACATTGCAAGATCGCCTCCGGATCGCCAGCAAGTGTGGACGGCAGATTCGGAATCGATTGGTCAGGTTTTTTGAAATTTAGCGCGCTAGTTAAGTCTCCGACCGTTGCACGGCGCCAGGCGCTCAAGTTGGGTACTTCAGCACCGAATAGAGTCTCGAGGAATCGCAACAGCGAAGTGTGATCGAAGAGGTCTGATGACACGTATCCTCCACGACTGAATGGCGAGATGATCAGCGTGGGGACGCGAAAACCCAATCCGATCGGGCCGGTAATCGCCGGACTGCCGATTACGGTCGGGTCCGGTATCGCGGGCGCGGTCACATATTCGCCTGGCGTGCCGAGAGGCGCCGTCATCGGCGCAACATGATCAAAAAATCCGCCATTTTCATCATAGGTGACAAATAAAACCGTCTTCGCCCACAGTGTTGGGTTCGCCATCAGAGCGCTGATGATAAGGGAAAGAATATTCTCACCGAAGAGCGAAGGTGAAGGCGGGTGATCCGAAGTTAGGATTGACCCCACCAGCCAAGAGACTTGGGGCAAATTCCCAAACGCCACATCGGCTAGGAAGTCGACGGGAAACTGTGGTCCGAATCCATTCTGATGCAGCACCGATGAAGGATCCTGAAAATTCTTGAAGTAGGAGAGAACATTGTCCGAGAGAATCCCGCCGAGAACGGTCTCATCAGGCGACGAGTAAACCTTCCAAGAAATTCCCCGCGCCTGAAGCTGCTCGGGCATGGTTGTATATGTCAGCCGGCCGTAAAAGGCCGGACGATTTGTGACGATGCTCTGCAAAATCGGTCCGCCGTTTTTTCCATCTGGGTCGAGGGAGGCCGCCATCGTGTAGAGGCGATTCGGGTCGGTCGGGCCCATCACCGAGCAAAAATAGTTGTCGCAGAGCGTGAAGGCATCGGCCAGGGCGTAGTAGTAGGGAAGGTCTGCGCGAGTATAGTAGCCCATGCTCAATACGGCGTCGTTGGAATCAATCGGAAGACGCGAACTCACAAAACCGTCCATTCCGCCGTTGTTCCAGCTCTGATGCTGTGGCACCCAGTCGTGGGTAATGTCGTGCGTGCAGGCTGCATTCGCTTTGGAGGTATCAAGGTGGAATGGCAAGAGCACCCCTACTGGCGGGCTCGTCGTGTTCGCTGGATCGGGTTGCTGGAATGCCGCGCTTTGATCGGAAAATCCACGGACGCTGCGGTAGCTTCCAAAGTAATGATCGAAAGACCGGTTTTCCTGAATCAGGATCACCACATGTTCGATGTCAGTTAGTTTGGAGCAACCGGACGGAACGGAAGGAACCAACGAAGAAATGCCGCAACCGGGCAAACCCAAAGACGCCAGCTCTGCAACCGCCGTGGCAGCTCCGAGTTTAAGTAGCTTTCGGCGAGTGAAATTCTGCATAGGCCTTAACTCTTAGATGCGATCTCCGGAGCAAACGTAGGACCGGTTACCAAAGCCTTTTAGTCGGCAACCTTGGCGATTGTTTCGGAGGAAGGGGCAAACCGTTAGTTAACCGGATTGGCGAAGAGTTGCCGACTACAAATCCGGAAACCTCACTTCCACTGCGCACGATGGGTGGTCGTGGGAACCTTGGTTGCCATAAATACAACTGACCCGTTGTCGGGCCGAAGGGCCACCGGCAGAACTGTCATCAGGCCGTTGTGGCTCAGCTTGGTTGCGATGGCGGGACCCACAGGAAGTAAACGGGAATTCCGGTCGCGATCAAGAGCAGTCCGGCGACCGACGGAAGCGGCCTTGTCTTCAGCATATTCACCAAAAACCAGCTCGTGATCGCCACGAACAATGCAGGGGTCACTGGGTATCCCCACATCCGATAAGGACGTGCGAGGCCGGGCTGCTTATAGCGCAATACGATCACGCCCGCGACCATCAGACCATACGAGAGCCAGATCGCAAACATCGCGTAATCGAGGAGAGTTTCATAGGAACCACTCACGACGAGCACGGCTGACCAGAAGCCTTGAGCCAGAATCGCAAACGCGGGCGTTTGATATCGCGGATGCACCTCGGCGAACTTCCGAAAGAACAAGCCATCGCGTGCCTGGGCAAAGTAAATCCGCGGACTGGTAAGAAAGCAGCCATTCAGTGTCCCGATGATCGACATGAGGATGATCAGCGAAACCAGGCTGCCTCCGCCAGAGCCGAGGGTGCGTTGGGCCACGGTGGCGCCGACGTGATCGCTCGCGGCGATTTCGGCGATGGGAAGCACGCGCAAATAAGCCGCATTCGCCAGCAGGTAAATCGCGATGCACGCCACCAACCCAAGGGTAAGCGCAACAAGCACATTGCGCTGCGGGTTGCGGATCTCGCCGGCAACGAAGCTCAGCTGCACCCAGCCGTCATAGGCCAGCAGAGACGCGATCAGCGCGACGCCGAAGCTGCTGACTGAGAATCCAGTGGCAACTCCTTCCGGAGGCGACGCTGCTTTGCTACTCCACAGAAGAGCGCTGCCGATGATGACGAGCAGCCCGGCTACCTTGGCCAGCGTGAACGTTTTCTGAACCATTGCCCCGGCTGTGACGCCCCGATAATTGATTCCAGTGAACAGCCCGATCGCACAGATACCGAGCAACTTCGACACCGGCGCGGACAGTGGAATGAAGTAGGAGACGTACAAGGCCATGGTTACCGCCAGCCAGGCCACCTGCGCGCTCCGCGCAACCAGGAACATCGACCAGCCGCAAAGAAATCCGACGAGAGGACCGTAGGCTTCGCGGAGGAAGACGTATTGTCCGCCGGTGGATGGAAACGCGGTGCCAAGCTCGGCGCAAGCGAGCGCGCCGAAGAACGAGATCACGCCGGCAAAGACCCATACCGCCAGGATCGGGATTGCAGATTTCAGTTCCCGGGCGACCAGATTGGGCACCAGAAAAATCCCGCCACCAATTACCATGCCAATTACGATCGACAGCGCGTCGATCAAGCCGAGCTTGCGCGGAAGGTCCGCGTCCACATCAGCGGCGATTTTCATT
>Ga0182024_10015305_pt1 | contig 14711 bp, 15 predicted proteins | sample P32metaG_FD_120480 | JGI IMG/M metagenome (GOLD analysis project Ga0182024, IMG submission 120480) | Permafrost microbial communities from Stordalen Mire, Sweden - P3-2 metaG (Illumina Assembly) | ecosystem: Environmental > Terrestrial > Soil > Wetlands > Permafrost | place: Sweden: Stordalen... | reverse complement strand
GCAGCATCGCCACGCAGCGTTGCGCGTGACCGAGATGGCCTGAGCTCGATCGTTCATTCTCGCAGAAGCTCTCGCTCCATGGACATCGCGCAATTCGCTCGCGGGTCGCAACATCGTGTTGCTACATGGTCTGCGCATCGCCGCCGCGACCCTCGAAAGCATCGATCCGATACTAGCCCGCCGGCTTGTCCTCGCTGCCGGAAACGGCAGCTTCAGCTGCTTTGAACCCCATGCGCGAGTGAGTCCCATCACAGAAGGGCTTCGTGGTCGACGCGCCACAGCGGCACAGCGCAAAGGGTCGCTTGCGAATCGGATAGGCGGCACCATTCCAGTCCACGAGCGTCGCCGCGTCGCCGTCGACTAAGTACGGGCCATTCTGCAATACTTTGATGGTGATCAAGGTCTACTCCGAGAAGGTGTAACTGGGAAAGATCGACGGAAAACTATCATACAAATCATGGGAATCGAAGGCTTAACGCAGGACCTGCGCGCATGACGGAACTGCCGCATGCGCAAAGCGCCGGTGCACACGGACGCCGAGCGACAGAGCTCTCTTATTACCGGCATTCGCTCGCGGTGCGCATATTGCACTGGATCAACGTCGTTGCGCTGTGCGTTTTGCTGATGAGCGGTCTGCAGATCTTCAACGCACACCCGGCGCTCAACTGGGGAAGGTCCTCGTATACCGGTGCCCCGGCTTTCTTCGCACTCGCACATGGCTTTCCGTCCTGGATGACACTGCCCGGCGGGCGCTGGCTTGCGATGGGCAGACGCTGGCATCTGTTCTTCGCGTGGATCTTCGTCGTCAATGGGCTGATCTACGTCAGCTATTCCGTCGCGAGCCGGCACCTTGCCCGAGACCTCGCTCCGACGCGAACTGACTGGAGGTCGATAGGACGCTCCGTCATCGATCATTTGCGCCTGCGCCATCCCAGCGGAGAGGCGGCGCGCCACTACAATATGCTGCAAAAGCTCACCTATCTGTTCGTGATCTTTGGCCTTCTGCCCTTCGTGATTCTCATGGGCTGGGCGCTGTCGCCGCGACTGGATACCGTCGTCCCCGGATGGGTCGATATCGTCGGCGGACGCCAATCCGCCCGCACTTTGCATTTTATTGCCGCATGGGCGCTCGTCGCCTTCGTGCTGGTGCACGTATTTGAAGTCCTGATCAGTGGCGTCTTCAATAATCTGCGCTCCATGATTACCGGCCGCTATGTCGTAGCGAGTGAGCATGCGGATCGCAAGCGCTGAACAGTCGCGGCGGCACTTTCTCGGTCGGCTGCTGGCCGCGACGGCAGCGGCGCTGCTCGCCGGCTGCGACGCGGCCTCGCGCAGCACCTGGCTTCCTAAAGTGCTGGGCGTGGGCGAACGCGCGAGCCGCGGCGCGCAGCGCCTCGCAAGCTCACGCCGCTCGATGGCGCAGGAATTCAGCGCTGCGGACCTTTCACCGCAGTTTCGCAGCAACGGCACGGCGAACCCTGACAATCCGGAGTACCAGGCGCTCGCCGCGAATCATTTTGCCGACTGGCGCCTGAGGATTGACGGACTTGTGCAGCGGCCGCTGCAGCTCTCCCTGCAAGAGCTGCGCGCCATGGCCAGTCGCACGCAGATTACGCGCCATGACTGCGTGGAAGGATGGAGCGCAATCGGCCAATGGACCGGGGTGCCCTTAAGCGCCGTGTTGCGCACGGCCGTACCGCGACCCGAGGCGCGTTACGTGGTCTTTCATTGCGCCGATCCCATGGACGCGAATGGGACTCGATATTATGAAAGCGTCGATTTCGAGGATGCCTACCATCCGCAGACCATTCTCGCCTACGAGCTGAACGGCGCATTACTGCCGATCGCCAACGGCGCGCCGCTGCGCGTGCGCATTGAACGGCAACTGGGCTACAAAATGGCGAAATACATCATGCGCATCGAGCTCGTGTCGAGTTTCGCGAACATCGGCGCTGGCAACGGCGGCTACTGGGAGGATCAAGGATACGAATGGTACGCGGGCATTTAGCGCGCGCCCAGGCATTGCAGCTGCGTCGGCGAGCGCCGTTCATTGGACAATGCGCCCGAGGTAGCTCGACGCCGCTACCTCGTGCGACAACGGCCGAGCTCTCAGGCGCGTCGCATCAGATTGGCGATGAAGCTCAACGCAGCGAGCACGAGGAATACAAAGAAGAGGATTTTCGCAATGCCAACGGCGCCGGCGGCAATGCCGCCAAAGCCGAACACTGCGGCAATCAAAGCGATAATAAAGAATACGACGGCATAGTGCAGCATGGTTTTTCTCCGCTATGCAGCTTGCGCGGGCACCGTGCCAGCGTTGCGGCCGCACAGCCCAAGATTGCCCGTACCGGCGCGCGCTCACTATCGGCAGGCGCTGACTTGCGTGTAGGACGCCTCTCACGCGGCAGCCGCCCTCAAGCCCCTAAAAGCCGGCCGACCCGCACCAGATCCTCGGGGGTATTCACATCCGGACCCGGAGCCTCGCTTGCCGGGCCGACGTGAATTTGAAAGCCGTGCTCGAGAGCCCGCAGCTGTTCGAGTCTCTCGCGCAGCTCAAGCGGACTTGGGGGCAGCGAGGTGAGCCTGCGCAGCGCCGCCACGCGATAGGCATAGATTCCGATATGCCGCAGTGCGCCTGCGAAGCTCATTTGAGGCGGCCGCGCGGCCGCACCGTCGCGGTCCCACGGCACCGGCGCACGGCTGAAGTACAGTGCGCGACCCTGCGCATCGGCGATGACCTTAACGACATTCGGATCCAGAAACTCCTCGGCCGAGCCGATGGCGGTTGCAAGCGTTGCCAAATCCGTCCCCGGGTGAGCTTCGAGCATCCGTGCGACCTGGCCAATAAGCGCGCTCGGGATCAGGGGCTCATCAGCCTGCACGTTCACGACGATGTCGGCGTCGCCCCAGCCGCGCTCGCGCGCCGTCTGGGCAATCCGGTCGGTGCCAGAAGGATGGGTGGTCGCGGTCATGGCGACTTCGGCGCCAAAACGCGCGGCGGCCGCGGCAATGCGTGCGTCATCGGTCGCGATGATGACTTCCCGGGGATTTGCGGCGAGCGCACGCTCGTGGACCCATTGGATCATCGGCCGGCCGGCGAGCGGTAGCAGAACTTTGCCCGGCAGTCGCGTTGAAGCGAAGCGCGCCGGAATGACGACACGGAACACTAAAACGGGAGCCTTTAGTGATCGAGCAGCGGATCATCCGCCGCGAGCTGGCGCGCTTCCTCTTCGAGCATGACCGGTACGTCGTCGCGTATCGGATAGGCCAAGCGGTCCATGCGACACACGAGCAGCTGTGAGTCGCGCTGATACTTGAGTGGCCCCTTGCACACGGGACAGGCGAGAATTTCGATCAGACGCGCGTCCATCGGTTCTATCTCCGGTAACCCTTGAGACGGCCCACGACAAGCGCGAGGAGCTCCTGCGAATGCGCTTCAGTCAGTTGCGCCGTGACCGGCACGCACCACAGGCGCGCATCTGCAAAGCTGCGGCATTTTACCGCATCTTTCTCGGTCATGAGCACCGGCAGATCATCCCTGAATTCAAGGTCGGACGCGACCAGCGCGTGATGATCGGGAAACGCGTGCTCGATCACTTCGATGCCGAAGGCGCGTAGCGCGCGGAAGAAGCGTGCCGGGTTACCAATGCCCGCGACGGCATGCAGCCGCGTGCCCCGGAAACTCTCGAGTGTGCAACTCGCGCTGCCTACGAGCGCCAGCGCCGCGCTCGGCACGAGCTGCATCTCGATGAGCGCCGCGTCTAGCCGTTGGCCGCTGCCGAGGTGCATTGCGGACGGCGGCGCGCCGTTCACGACCACGGCGTCGGCTTTGCGCAGCTCCGCGAGCGGCTCGCGCAGCGGTCCGGCGGGCAATAACCGTCCATTGCCGAAACCGCGCTCGCCATCCACTACGACGATCCGGCAGTCCGCTACCAGGCGCAAGTGCTGCAGTCCATCATCGCTGACGATGACGTTCATGCCACGCGCGCTCAAGAGCCGCCCCGCAGCCACGCGATCAGCGCCCACCGCAGTCATGCAGCCGGTGCTTTGTGCGAGCAAGAGCGGCTCATCACCAACCTGCTGCCAATTCGCATTAGCGCCGACGAGTCGTGGTGTGCGCGCGCGGCTCCCATAGCCGCGCGAGAGGATGCCCACCCGGTACCCCTGGGTCTGCAGCTGCCGCGCGAGCCACGCCACGAGTGGTGTCTTGCCGGTTCCGCCGACGCTGAGATTGCCAACGACGACCACCGGACATCCGACGCCATAGCGGCGCAAGAGCCCAAGCTCATAAGCGCGCCGCCGCAAGCTTATGACGGCACCGTAGAGCGACGCGAGCGGCGCAAGCAGCGCAGCGCCGCGCGCGTTGCCATACCACAGCTGGGTCAGCGCCCCGCGCATGTTGCTCTTCTTAGGCGCTGAACTGCAGGCGGTAGAGCTGCGCGTACAGGCCACCGTCCGCGAGCAGCTCGCCGTGCGTGCCGGTTTCGACAACCACCCCATCATCGAGCACGAGGATATGGTCGGCCTGCTCCACCGTCGATAACCGATGCGCAATAACGAGAGTCGTGCGATTGCGTGCGAGCTGCGCGAGCGCCGCTTGGATGCGCCGTTCGGAGTGCGTGTCGAGCGAGGAGGTTGCCTCATCGAGAATGAGGACCGGCGCATCCTTCAAGATCGCCCGCGCGATCGCGATCCGTTGGCGCTGGCCGCCCGAGAGCAGCGCGCCGCGATCACCGACCAGCGTATCGAGCCCCTGCGGCAACTCATCCGCAAACTCGAGCACGTAGGCGGCCCGCGCCGCGTCCTCGATCGCCTGCGGCGTCGCATCTGCGGTGCTGAAGGCGATGTTGTTGCGGATTGTGTCATTGAATAGCACTACATCCTGACTGACGAGGGCCACCTGCCGGCGCAGGTCGGCCAGAGCGTACTCGCGCACGTCAACCCCGTCGAGCGCGACGCTTCCCTGCTGCGGATCATAGAAACGCGGCAACAGGCTCACCAAAGTTGATTTGCCGCTGCCGGACTTGCCGACAATGGCAAGCGTCGAACCCGCGCTCGCGCGCAGGCTGATGCCGCGCAGCACTGGGCCTTTTTCCGCTACATACTCAAAGTGAACATCGCGGTACTCCACATCGCCGCGGGCGCGCCCGAGCGCTCGGCTGCCGCCGACGTCCTCGACAGGCGTATCCAACACCTCAAATACGCTTGCGCCGGCAGCAATGCCCTGCTGCAACGGCCCGAACACCTGCATGAGCCGCCGCAGCGGCGCGCTGATCAACAGCAACCCCGCAAGGAAGGAGAGGAAATCCGCGACAGGCATCGCATGGGAGAGAACCTGACGGATCGCAAAGTACATGACTACTGCGAGCCCGATCGCGGCGATCAGCTGCACGATCGGCCCGCTGCTCGCCCTCGCGCCGACGAGGCGCATATTGCTGTGGCGATTCTGCTCATTGACGACGTCAAACGCGCGTTGTTCGTAGTCCTGCGCGTTAAAGACTCTGATGACGCGATGCCCTTCGATCGCCTCCTTGGCAACGCGCGTGACGTCGCCCATGGAATTCTGGATGCGCGCACTGTAACGCCGAAACAGGCGGTTAACGCGCTGCAACAGGAAGGAGATAAGCGGCGCGAGGGTGAGCGCAATCAGGGTCAACTGCCAATCGAGATAGAAGAGCCAGCCCAACAGAGCGACGATCGTGAGCGTGTCGCGAATCAGCACGGTCACGGAGTTTGTGGCAGCCTCCGCGACGAGCTCAACGTTGTACGTCATTCGCGAGAGCATCTGCGCCGATGACGCGCTGTCGTAATACATCGCCGGCAGCCGCAAATAATGCGCAAATAACTCGGAGCGCATCGATTTGATGATCTGGCGGCCGACCCAGCCGGGAAAGTAGGTCGCGACGTAATCGCCCACACCGCGCAGGAAAAACAGCACGATGATTGCGACCGGAATGAACCACAGCGCCTGCGGATTGTGTTCGAAAAAGGTCGTGGTCAGAAATTCGCGCACGAGCCACGCCGTGGAGGCGTCGGTTGCAGCGTACAAGGCCATGCCAAGGACGCCGATGGCGAACATGCCCCAGTGCGGCGCGGCGTAACCCAGCAGGCGCCGATAGATGCGTCCGGCGCCGGGGCTGACTAGTACAGCGGCAGGCGCGCCGTCGTTCAAGGTTGACCCGGAGCAGCAGTTTTTACAGTGGCGATATTGATCTCAACGAAGCCAATACGGCCGAGTACATCCATCGCCGTGATCACGGCCTGATGCGTGGCGCGCGCATCGGCGCGAATCGTGACCGGACCACTGCGGTCAGTGCCCGCTTCCTTCAAGAGCGCGGCACGCAAGGTGTCGGGGCTTGCATTAATGAGCTCGTGCTCGTTCACACGGTAGCCGCCGGCCTGCGTCACGGCGATCACGAGGGGCTCGCGCTTCGGATGAGCGACCGGCACGTCGCCCGCATGCGGCAGATGGATGCGCACGCGACCTTCGTCGAGAAAGGTGGCCGACAGCATGAAGAACACCACCAGCAGGAGCACGACGTCGATCAGCGAAACGACGTTGATCTCCGGCTCTTCCATCCGGCGCGGCTTTAGGTTCATGAGCTCAGCACCATGTCGGTCGCGCGACGCACGTGCGGATGGGTCGCTTCAATCGCGTCGGCGATGCGCACGGCATCCTTTTCCATTTCGACGACGATACGCTCGACCTTGCCGCGCAGAAACCGATAGCTGATGAGCGCCGGGATCGCGACGCACAGTCCAGCCGCGGTCGCGATCAGCGCCTCGGCAATGCCGCCCGAGAGGGCGCGCGGATCGCCCATGCCGCCGGCTTGAATTGCATTGAAGGATTTGATGATGCCCGTCACGGTACCGAGGAGTCCGAGTAGCGGCGAGACGCCGGCGATGGTTCCAAGGGTGCTTAAAAAGCGCTCGAGCTCATGCACGATGTGACGCCCGGAGTCCTCGAGGCGCTCCATGATGACCTCGCGCGAGCGATTGCGGTTTCTGAGCGCGGTAGCCAGGAGCTTGCCGAGCGCCGAGTTGTGTTCGAGTGCCGCGATGACCTTGTCATTGATCTGATTGGCCTCGATGAGCTGGCGGACTTTTTGCGTCAACTCCGGCGGAACCACGCGTTTGTCCTGCAAGGTCCACAGCCGCTCGAGGATGATCGCCGCAGCCCCGATGGAGCACAGGATGATCGGCCACATAAGCGGGCCGCCAGCCCGCACGATTTCCCACATGCCGACACCCCATGCCTGGAGAGCTTCTTAGGAGGCGGCATCATACCGGAGAGGCATGAGCGCTCAAGGCGCCGCGCCACTTGCGCGCGACTTGCTGCTAGAGTCGGACGAGCCCATGCCCCGCGAATTTCTCAAGCGATTCATGCGCTCTGCGGACAGCCTCAAGGGCCGCTGGTTCTTGCGCCTGTTCGGCGCACGCGTCGCCCACCCGGGCTTATGGTCATTGCAGCGCCGTGCCGTCACGGGCGCCTTCGGCGCAGGACTTGCCATCTGCTTCGTGCCGCTGCCGGTGCATCTGCCCGTTGCGGCGTTATGTGCCATCGTATGGCGCCTTAACGTGCCGACGATTTTCGCGACCGTCTTTATCGTCAATCCTCTGACCGCGCTGCCGATCTACTACACGGCCTACCGAGTGGGAGCCATTGCGCTGCGGGAACCGACGCGCAGATTCGTATTTCATCCCAGCTGGGAGTGGCTGCAGCACGGTCTGGGCCCTGCCTGGAAGCCATTCCTCATCGGCTGTCTCATCTGTTCGGTGGTCGCCGGGTTTTCCGGCCGCTTTGGACTTGAGCTTCTATGGCGCGTACGCGTGCGCAGTCGCTACCGCAAGCGCAGGGGCGCTTCAACGAGTTGACTGTGCGCATTGACGCTTTCACTAAGGACGCCCGCGTCGATCTCGAGCACGCGCTCCATGCGCGCGGCGAGGCGCAGATCGTGGGTGACCACAATGAGACTCGTGCCGCGCTCGCGGTTGAGCTCAAGCATGAGCGCGAATACCTGCGCGGCATTGACCCCGTCGAGATTGCCCGTCGGCTCATCCGCCAGCACGACTCGGGGCTGGGTCACGAGCGCGCGCGCCACCGCGGCTCGCTGTCGCTCACCTCCTGAGAGCTGGTGCGGCCGATGCTCCAGGCGATCGCTCAAACCGACACGCTGCAACAGCTCGCGCGCTTGCGCGCGCGCGGCGGAGACAGAAGTGCGCCGAATGAGGAGCGGCATCGCCACGTTTTCCAGCGCCGAGAACTCCGGTAGCAGGTGATGAAACTGATACACGAAGCCGAGCGCCCGATTGCGCAGCGCCCCGCGCTCCTTTTCGCTCAGATGATGAATATCGCGCCCGTCGACGCGCACTTCACCCGAAGTCGGCCGGTCAAGGCCGCCCAGAATCTGTAGGAGCGTGGTCTTTCCCGAGCCCGACGCGCCGACGATGGCGATCCGTTCTCCCGGGCCGACCGCGAGGGTGACGCCGCGCAGCACCTCGAGAGTCTCCGGGCCCTGGCGAAAACTCTTGCAGACTGCGTCGGCCACCAATACCGGATCAGTCATGGCGCAGCGCCTCCGCAGGTGTCGTGCGCGCCGCGCGCCACGCGGGGTACACGGTCGCAAGTACACACAGCACGAAGGCCACCGAGCATACCCGCAGGATGTCGATGCCTTCGACGTATGCGGGCAACTCGCTCATGAAATACACCCGCGCATCGAGAAACTGCGTGTGCAGCGCGCGCTCCAAGGCGTCAACGAGCACCTGCAGATTGTGCGATATCAGGATGCCGAGGCCGGCGCCGCAGAGTGTGCCGGCAAGTCCAATCAACACACCCTGAATGGCGAAAGTGGTGAGGATGTTGCCCGGGCCTGCACCCAAAGTGCGCAGAATGGCGATATCGGTCTGCTTCTCCTTCACAATCATGACGAGGGTGGCGACGATATTGAAGGCCGCAACCGCGACCAGCATCAGCAGAATCACGAACAGCATGGATTTGGTGATCTCGATCGAGCGGAAAAAATTTGCATGGTCATGGGTCCAGTCACTCACGTAGAAACCTCCGCCCAATGCGAGCGCGAGCGCGCGCACCGTGCGCGGTGCGCGCTGCGGGTCGGCGAGCGCAAGGCGAATGCCGCTCACCCGGTCACCCAGGCGATAAAGACGCGCCGCATCGGCGATGTGCACGAGCGCAAGCCCGCGGTCAAATTCGTACATCCCCGATTCGAATAGACCGACGATGCGAAAGCGCCGCATGCGCGGCACGACGCCCGTGGGCGTCGCCGTGCCTTCCGGGGCGACCAGCACCACGTCATCGCCGACCCGCGCGCCCAGCTCGCGCGCGAGCGCCGTGCCGAGAATGATGCGGAATTTCCCGGGCTCAAGATCCGTCAATCGCCCCGCGGTGAGATGCTGCGCAAGTCCCGTCGCGCGCCGCTCCTCCTCAGGCAACACGCCGCGGATGCCCGCACCTGCGATGCGCTGACCGTGCGAGAGCATCGCCTGCTCGTCGATATAGGGCACCGCGGCGAGGACACCCGGCTGACGCAGGGCCGCGGCAACCGCCGCACGCCAATCGCCGAGCGCGCCATCGAGCCCCGAGAGCGTGGCGTGAGCCGTGACACTCAAGATTCGCGTGCGCAGCTCGCGTTCGAAGCCGTTCATCACCGACAACACGACGATCAACGTCGCAACCCCGAGCGTGAGCCCCGACACCGATATCAGCGCGACGAAGGATACGAATCCGCGGCGGTGTGCCGAGCGCAGATAGCGCGTGCCGATGAGCCATTCGTATGCGCCTGCCATACGCGTTATTCGTAGCGCAGCGCTTCGGCGGGCGCCGTACGCGCGGCCCGCAAGGCAGGATAGAGCGTGGCGCAGCCAGTGAGCAGCAGCGCCGCGGCGCCAATCCATACGACATTCGACCAACTCAGGTCCGACGGAATGCTGGTCGTGTAATAGACGTCCGCGTCCATGATTTGAAAGCGGAAGGTATGTTCCAGCACCGGCACGATGGCTTCGACATTGAGGGCGAGCACGACCCCGAGCGCAACTCCCAGGAGAACCCCGAGCCAGCCGATGACGAGTCCTTGGGTTATAAATATGCCCATCACTCTGCGCGGAGAGGCGCCAAAGGTGCGCAGGATCGCGATATCGGTGCGCTTGTCGGTAACCACCATGACGAGCATCGCCACGATGTTGAACGCGGCCACGGCGACGATGAGCAGCAGTATGAGCGCCATCATCGTCTTCTCGATGCGCACGGCACGAAAGTAGGTCGCGTGGTCGACCGTCCAGTCGATGACTTCGAAACCTGCTGGCAGCAGCGCCCGCACACGCGCGGCGACGCGCGGCGCCGCCCACACATCGCTGCAGCGGATGCGCAAGCCCTGTGACGCCTGTACGGAAGGCGCGAGCGCACGCACGTCATCAATTTGCGCAAACATGAGCGTCGCGTCGTGATCCTGGAAACCGACCTCGAAGGTTCCCGCCACCGTGAGTTCGCGCAACGCCGGCGTAGGAGCGCCCGCTGCGTCCACGATCGGAATGAGCATGGTCACCGGATCGCCGAGAATCAGGCCGAGCCGCTGCGCGATCACTGCACCGATGATCACGCGATTACTCCCCGGAACAAGATCAGAAAGATGCCCCTCGGTTACCGCACGGCCGATGTCATCGACTTGGCTCTCGGCTTGCGGATCGATCCCACGGAGCACGACCGGCAGCATCTCCGGCGTGCGTACCGCGAGGGCCTGCAGCTCGATATAGGGGGCGACGCCGACGACTTCCGGAACCACACTCACGATACGGCGCACGTGCTGCCAATCCTGCGCTGTCGTGGCACTCGCTCTGCCCGCGCTCGCAACGACGCGCGCATGCGCGCCGAGCGAGAGCAACCGATCGCGCAGCTCATCCTCAAAGCCGTTCATGACCGACAGGATCACGATCAGCGCCGCGACGCCCACGCAGACGCCGACGAGTGAAGCCCAGGTGATGAACGAGACGAAGAACTTGTGGGTGCGAGCGCGCACGTAGCGCAGGCCCACGAAGATTGACAGCGGGTGGAACATCCTCGTGCGGTGCGCGTCCTGTGCAGAAGGCGACTGAGGTAATTTAACCACAGTTGCCCCCGATGGCTGCCAAGAATCAGACCTGTGTCACAGATCAACCCGGCACCGCCTCGGCGCCTTTGACAGATTGCCCCCGATGCGTTAGTCATTCGCATTGGTGCAGGAGGTCGAACATGAAAATCCGCTATCTCGTCGCCGCGCTGTGTGGGTTGGCTGCCGCGGGAGCCGCATGCGCGGAAACCGTCGTCGTCGATGATCACGTCATGGTGCGCGACTCCTCCGTCGCGCGACCCGCGCGCGGCTCGACGATGAGCACAGTCGAACGCAAATTCGGGGCGCCCGTCACGCGCCATCCGACCGTAGGAGCCCCGCCGATCACGCGCTGGGACTACGCCGGATTCTCGGTTTTCTTCGAGCGTGATCGCGTCATCGACGCGGTCGTCACCAGCGGCTAACACGCCCGAGCGATGCGCGCCTGAGCGCGCGCTGTTGCGATCGTTCCCCGGCCCGGTAAGCTGCCGCGTTCTTGCGGCACGCCGGAGCGCTCGGGGAAGCGATCTTGTCACTCCTTAAACCACCTGTCCCCACGCGTGCGCAGCGGCGCATCGAGTGGCGGCAGCTCTACGGCAGCGCCGCGGCGCTTGCGCTCGCGGAGGCTGCGCGCTCGGATGAGCGCCTATACGTCGTCATTGCCGCGGATGCGCGCGAACTTGAACGACGCAGCGCGGAGCTGCGTTTCTTCACCGGCAACCGAATCGCAATCTTCACGCTGCCGGATTGGGAGGTCCTGCCCTATGACCTTTTCTCGCCGCATCCGGACATCACCTCCGAGCGACTGCGCACGCTCTTCGCGCTGCCGCAGGAACGCAGCGGCTGCCTCATCGTCGCCGCCGACACGCTCATCCAGCGCCTGCCGCCGCCCGCGTACGTCCAGGGGCGCGCTTTTGAGCTCACCAAGGGCGACCGCTTCGCTCTGCCGACGTTTCGCAGCCGGCTGGTTGAGGCAGGCTACGCGAGCGTAGGCCAGGTCACGAGCCCGGGCGAGTTTGCGGTGCGCGGCTCGCTCCTTGATGTGTTTCCGATGGGGGCGGCCGCGCCCCTGCGCATCGACCTCTTCGACGATGTGATCGAGGGCATCCGGCGCTTTGATCCCGATACACAGCGCTCGCTCGACTCGCTCGAGCGCGTACGCATGCTGCCGGCGCGCGAGATGCCGCTCGATGCCGATGGCGTGCGCGTATTCCGCGGCCGCTTCCGCGCACGCTTCGAAGGCGAGCCCACCCAGGCGGGCATCTATCGCGGAGTAAGCGAAGGCCTTGCGCCTGCCGGAATCGAGTTCTACCTGCCGCTCTTCTTTGAGACGACGGCGACGCTCTTCGACTATCTGCCACGCAATGCGATCCTGGTGCACGATGCGGCGCTCACCGGCGCGCTCGAACGCAACTGGCAGGATATTCAGACGCGCTACGAGGCACGGCGCCACGACATCGAGCGTCCAGTGCTCGCCCCGCACGAGATCTTCCTCGACCCGGTCGCAACGCAGGCGCTGCTGTCGAGCTTTGCTGCGATCGAACTCAACAGTTTCAAAGCGGATCTTGAGAGCGCGCCGCTGCGCGAGGGCGTACATAATTTTCCGACCGCCGCGCCGCGCGACCTGCGCATCGATACGCATGCCGAGGAACCGTTCGCGGCGCTAGAAAGCTTCCGCACTCAATTCGGCGGGCGCATCTTGATCGCAGCCGACTCAGCCGGGCGCCGCGAAGTGCTGCATGAAATGCTGCGCGGCCGGGACTACCGCGTCACGCCGGTCGAGGGTTGGGAGGAGTTCGCCACCGGCGCCGCTGCGCTCGCTCTCACCGTCGCCCCCGATCTTGAAGGACTCACGCTCACGACGCCGCCCATCGCCGTCGTGTCCGAAGCACAGCTCTTCGGCGCGCGCGCGCGCCAGGAACGCCGCCGCAAGCGCGCCGCCACCGATCCGGAAGCCATCCTGCGCGATCTGCAGGACTTGAATCCCGGCGCACCGGTGGTACACGAGGAGTACGGCGTGGGGCGCTACGTCGGCCTGCAGGCCATGGACATCGCCGGCCAGCGCGGCGAGTTCCTCGTCCTCGAGTATCTCGACGGCGACCGCATCTACGTCCCCGTCCAGTCGCTGCATCTCATCACGCGCTACACCGGCGCCGCACCCGAGAGCGCGCCGCTACACAAACTCGGCACCGATCAGTGGGCGCGGGCGCGCAAGCGCGCCGCCGAGCAGATCCGTGACGTCGCCGCGGAACTCCTCGACCTGTACGCCCGGCGCCGCGCGCGCCAGGGACTCAATATCCCCGTCCCGGAGCTTGAGTACCAGAATTTCACGAACGCCTTCCCGTTCGAAGAGACCGCCGACCAGGCCGAGGCGATCCGCCAGGTGCTGGCCGATCTGGAAAGCTCTCGTCCGATGGATCGGATCATTTGCGGTGACGTCGGCTTCGGCAAGACGGAGGTTGCGATGCGCGCGGCTTTCGTCACGGTGCATGCGGGCAGGCAGGTCGCGGTGCTGGTTCCAACCACCCTCCTCGCGCAGCAACATCTCACCAATTTCAAGGATCGCTTCGCTGACTGGCCGGTGCGCATCGAGTCCTTATCGCGCTTTGGCAGCGCACGCGAGACTCAGGCGACCCTGGAGGCGATTGAGTCGGGCAAGGTCGACATCGTCATCGCCACCCATCGGCTCTTGCACGCGCATACGCGTTTCAAGGATCTCGGCCTCATTGTCATCGACGAAGAACATCGCTTCGGCGTGCGCGACAAGGAGCGCCTGCAGGCGCTGCGCGCCGAGGTGCACGTGCTCACGCTGACTGCGACGCCGATACCGCGCACGCTCAACATGGCCCTGGGAGGATTGCGCGATCTGTCGCTCATTACGACTCCTCCGGCGGAACGCCTCGCCATCAAGACCTTCGTCATCGAATGGCATGGAGCGACGCTGCGCGAAGCGGCCCTGCGCGAATTGCGGCGCGGCGGCCAGATCTACTTCGTGCACAACGAGGTGCGCAGCATCGAGAGGATCGCCGCCGAAGTGCAGACGCTCGTGCCCGAAGCGCACGTGCGCTTCGGGCATGGCCAGATGCGCGAGCGCGATCTGGAGCAGCTCATGGTGGATTTCTATCATCGCCGCTTCAATCTGCTCGTTTGCACGACGATCATTGAAAGCGGCATCGACGTGCCCACTGCGAACACGATCATGATTCATCGCGCCGACCGCATGGGCCTTGCGCAGCTGCACCAGCTGCGCGGTCGCGTCGGCCGTTCCCACCACCGCGCCTATGCCTACCTCATCGCCCCGCCGCGCGCGGCGCTCAATGCCGATGCGCGCAAGCGCCTGGAGGCGATCGAATCCATGGAGGAGCTCGGCGCCGGCTTCGTGCTTGCGACGCACGATCTTGAGATCCGCGGCGCAGGCGAGCTCCTCGGCGAGCAGCAGAGCGGCCAAATGACCGAGGTGGGGCTTGCACTCTACCTCGACATGCTCGAGCAGGCAGTGAAAGCGCTGAAAGACGGCCGTGAACCGGTCCTCGACCGGCCGCTCGCCGCGGACACCGAAATCGAGTTGCGCCTGCCCGCCTTCATACCCGACACCTACATCGCCGATGT
>Ga0182024_10015304_pt1 | contig 14712 bp, 9 predicted proteins | sample P32metaG_FD_120480 | JGI IMG/M metagenome (GOLD analysis project Ga0182024, IMG submission 120480) | Permafrost microbial communities from Stordalen Mire, Sweden - P3-2 metaG (Illumina Assembly) | ecosystem: Environmental > Terrestrial > Soil > Wetlands > Permafrost | place: Sweden: Stordalen... | reverse complement strand
TGAGGATTGGACCACTTCGGGTCGGTAGGCAGGAGCTGGACGCATCGCCCGAGGACCCACGACGACGCGTAAAGGTTGTTGTCGTTCGTGCCGTTCCCGACGTTGTCCTCGGTAGCGCCGGGATTAAACCACCCCGCACCTTGCGCTGCGGGCATCCGCCAGCTCCAGTTGCTGACGGTAGAGTCGTTGGGCAGCGCCAAGTGCCCCAGCCAGATAAAGGCCTCACCGCATTTCGTGGGAGAAGACAGGTTGGGAGCCTCCCCCGTTTGCCGGGTATATGAGCCGCGAACGAAGAAACAAACACGATCCGTGCGATGGATGCGGTCGTTGATGCTGTACGGCTGAGAAAAAGGCTGGTTTGATCCGGCGTTAGCATAGGGTGCGGGAAATACGGTCGGGTCCGTCGGGTTCGGCCCCAACTGAGCATCAGCTTTGTTGCGAAAAGCAGGCAAAGCGTACGAATCGATTACCAGTCCCGGCGACTCCTGGCTGTTGGTGACCATGGACCGCATGTCTTGATCGAGCGTCGTCTGGATCGACCGCTGAACGTCATTGATTGCACTGAGCGCGGTCCCAGCGCCGGTGGTTTGCTGAGCGATGGCAAAAATCTGGCTGATGCCGACGATCAGCGCCAGTGCGATGGCGATCGCCACCATGACTTCAACGAGGGTGAACCCGCGCCGGCCGATCACCCGACTTCCGTGAGAATGAGAGGCACTGTTGAAATAAACCGAACGCATCGAAAGCCTCAGTTAGTGCCACAGGAGATGAACGTGCTGTAGATGGCGATGTCTTGGGCAAGACCCCCATACTGATTACTGTTATTTGGATCTTGCGCCTTGCCAATGATCCAAATCTGGAAAGTCGTCTTAAAATTTGCCATGAAGGCAAGATCGCTATTGGATAAGCCATATCCCGGCGCCAGTTCCCACGTATTGGGAGGGTTGCCCACATTGGAGACATCGGTTCCCAGTCGATAGAAATGGCCGTTCAAGGCGCCGTGCACGGTGCTCGTTGTTGGCAGAAAGTCGTCGGCAATGATGACGAAGGCGCCTTCCACCGCGCGCGCTCCAGAGGATGGGTCGAACTGCACGGTTGTGGCAAAATGCGTTGCATCGGCCGGAACAAACTTAACATTACCCACGATAGGTTGTAGCGTATTAGGCGTCGAGCCGGCAACGACATCGCTTGCCTCGAAGTTGGTCTTGGTTGTTGCCCGAACGGCAACGACGATCAGCTGAAGTGTTGGGGCAAAACTGAAATGGGTAGTCCCTGCACTTAGCGGCAATCCCGTTTCAATCAAATCCCGCTTATAGAATCCAACCCAGGCGTAACGCGAATCGATCGCCTGGATCATGTTTTGGGAAACCATGGACCAGACAACATTTGGGGTAATGGGCAAGAACGGTGAAGCGAGCGGCTGCGCCGGATTATAGATGGTTGATCCGACTTGAGCGACCGAGTCAAGCGCAGAGGCGTCGAAGCCAAGTGGCCAAACTTGCCCCGGTATCGTCTGAGAGGTAATGCTGATAGAAGAAGGCGTCTGATATCGATTACCAATCGCGACGATATTGCTTGGGTTTAAAGTTGCGGCATAAAAATCAGCAATGTCGTTATAACCCAGCAACTGAGTTGTCGGCCGAAGCACCGACAGTGGGGTTTGAGGGTAGGTATTGGGCGGTAAGAATTGCAGTGGAGCTATTTGCGTGACCGTTCCCACAGCGCTGCGGACAATCGCCGACCCAATGCTCTCTTCCTGGCTGATCTTTGTCTGCTTAATCGCCACCGGGAAGATCGCCGCGACCATAATGAACCCGATTCCGAGAATCATCACGGCAAAGAGAATCTCGGTAAAAGAAAATCCCTTGCCAATAGTTCTCGGCCGATGCGGGGCTCGAATTGAATCAGTTACTTTAAGCACAATTCCTACTCCGCACGCATGAGCGTGCCGTCATAGCGGTTAACGAATACTGGGGTGGCGTTCGCGTCAAGCCAGGCGTCGGTTGCCATCTCGGTGGGTCCGCCGGTCACGTCATTCTGATCCACAGATCCTGAGATAATGAATGGCTGGTTAGCGAATGTATCTCGATCGAAAAGCACCAATCCAACCTGTGATAGCAGAGCCGGCTTGCTTCCTGAATTCGGAGGCGGCGGCGGCCAATTTGGAATCGCCATGGTGTCAAGCGTGGGCGAATTCGCGAAGCAGAGGCGGCCCAATCCACTGGGCGGTTTCGTATTTGACGCGTTCAACGCAAAGCGAAAGCCGTACAATCGACTGGTCAACTGGCCCGAGTGTCCATCAAACAAGATCACTCCGCCGGGAATCGCGCTCAACGTGCCGAGGGTTGCCGGGTCATCAATCGGTGAGCCGTACCAATTGAAGCCAAGAAACCGGCTGTTCGGCAGCGGCTCGACAAATGCCGGGTTCATCGATGTTGGAATGCTGTCTTTGATTGTCCACAGTCGCGTCCCAGATGGCAGCGAAATGGGATCCCGGTCGGGGACGACGTCCAGATAGGTCACACCCGGGATATCTGAAACCTGCGATGGCGTTTCTGTCACCGCAACGCAGTTGACGTGATCAGTGGTCGTATCCAGGAAGAACAAGACGCCCTCGACGCGCTGCAGCCCGATCGCCTCGGAGCGGGTCATCGCGATATAGGACGTCACCTTATTTTCCGCGGCGTCGATACTTCGGGAACCGGTGAGCGATCGAAGGGCCGGGATCGCGAGCGTCATGGCCAACACGATGATGGCGATGACAACGAGCATCTCGACCAGCGTAAAGCCATGCCGGCGTGACTGACTTGGGATTTGTTGCGCGCGGTCGATCATGGGTGGCTATTGCTGGAAGGAATAAATGTTGTCGATGCCGTTGTCGGTCTGTGCCTGGATGTCGGTAAAAATGCCATCCTGGCCCGCCGAGGCGAAGAATGGATGGTCGTTGGGTCCGACTGCAGGCAAAGCCAGGCCCGTCAATCCGCTTGGATCGCACTGGTATGTTCCACTCGATCGAACCAGGAAATAGGTGCCTTTCGGTGGACTCGGATTCATCCAAACAACCATGCCGCCCTTTGGCACGTAGATGATCGGATTGCCCCAGCCGTCGAGCACCATGGAGTAATCGCCGTAGTTGGGAATAACCAGGGTTCCGGTGCCGCTGGGATCGGGCGGGAGTTCAAGAATTCGCCTGGCGGGAACCGCGCTGATCGCGGCGCGGTTTTTGGGGTCGCGCAACAGGATGTACATCACGCACTGCGTTCGAGCGATCACGGGAGCAATGTACCGGGGTTCGGCCGGGCCGCCGCGATCGCCGAAGTCGCCCGAAGCACTGGCTGACAGATCGTCGCCAACGATAAATGAAGGTGCGGCCGGGGGAGTCGCCGGGATGGGCGGGTTGGGCGGAATGTTATCGAGGTAGATCGGCAGGGCGAATTTCAGCGTCTGCTGCGCCGGCGGGCTGGTTGCACCGGGCGGGCTGATCGTCGCCAAAGAATTAGCCGAGCCTGCAGTACCTTCGACGTTCGTGAATCCGTTGACGTTCTCGTATTCCTTAAGCATCCCCTCGCAGATATTCATTTCCGCGAACGTCTCATGACGGGCGGCGGTGGCGTTGACGTGTCGCAGGCCGAACACCGTGATCGACACCAGCAGCAGGATGATGCCGATGACTACCAGCAGTTCGATGAGGGTAAAGCCCCTTCGGGCGGAATTGCGCACGGTCGTCTCCTTGATCACGGCGGGGAATTGTTCGCGGTGTCCAGTCATCAGCGCGGGAATAAGCCGGCAATGCCGGCAGTTTCTAGTCATTTGGCCGAGGCCGTGGCGGGAAGGTCGCCGACTTTACTTAAGCCCTTCCTGTTCATAGCTATACAGGTTGTTTTCCTGCGTTAAATATTGTTGATCCGGCCCGGCGGAAAAGAAAAACGGGCGGTTCTCCAAAGCCATCCCGATTCCCTCGTGCATCGCGGGCATGAAGACAATCGGGCTGCCCCATGCGTCGCGGATCATCATGTCGTTGTAAAGCGATTGCGGCAATCCGCCAAACGATTCATCCTGCAGGATACCCGCTTCGCGTAAGGCCGCCACGAAGCCCCGGTTGTTGCCAACCGCCGTCTGCTGCAAAATCTGCTCGTCGGGGAGATCGGTTTGCATCAGCCCGGGCGGGATAAACGGTTCCACCGCCGGCAGATGTCCTTCCCGCGACGCATACTGCTGCATCATCGCGTCAAGCCGATGCAGCACATCCTTCGTTGCCTCGACCGCCAGCTCGTTTCGCACGTAATGAGCCAGGCTTACCATCATTCCCAATACAAGGATCAACACCGCAACGGTTGTCAGCATCTCCAGCAATGTGAAGGCCTTGTGGCGTCTGCGGTTCACGGCGGTTACTAGGGCGATAGCGTACTTCGGATTACGTTCGGCAGAGGGCTGGAATTGAGCTGCAGATCGCTGCCATTGTTGGCGATATCGTCGTCCGTGCCATAGAGAGTGTCCGTGCCCGGCGACCAAAGCAGATAAGGCCCCATCGCCGCCGGCACCTGAGGCGCATAGAGATTGCCATCGGGGAGCCCCGTTCCGGATCCCGTGGCGCCAAGTCGGAAGCGCATCACGTAGATGTTTAGGATATTCGGCGACTTATCGATCGCCAGCACGGAACCACTGGCGGGGTTGTTGTCCGCATAATTGAAAACGGCCTGGGCAGTCGTTCCAACATAAGCGCCGCCGGGAATGCTTGTTGAGTAGCCGTCCGCTCCTTTATTCGCCGGGAAGTAAAGAATCGGGCGGTTGTTGCGATCTGCCAGGATCTCACTGCTGTCGTCGGCAATGGCAGTGGCAGGGGGAGTTGTGACAACTGCATTGGGATTACTGAAGTCAGTAACACCGGGCAAATTTGGGGTTTTGGTAACCGGATTGAGGTAGATGCCGATTGTGAAGCGATCGGCAGGGAGATAGGGGCCTTTCACCGCGCCCGTCGTGCCGCGGATGCGAAAGCCGGGTCCGTCGGCGCCATCTTGCTTGACAGGCCCAGGAGCGACAAGCGCCCAGCAGAGAATCGCCGCACCGGTCAGCGGGTTACCGTTGATGTCGGTCACGGTTCGTCGGGGATAGTCGCCAAAGTCCGACTTATAAGCCTCCAGCGCGTTGGCGATGACCGCCAAGTCGGCGGCCATCGCATTGCGAAGCGCAGCCCTGTGGGCCCGGCTGATCATCGGAACGGCGATCGCCGCCAAAGCGGCGATTATCGAAATGACTATCAGCAGCTCAATCAGTGTAAAAGCCCGATTACGGACATTAGGGTGTAACGATGATGTCATCTTTTGTCCCAAACAAACGATCCGGACCCGCATCGATCAGAATGAACGCATCCTTCCCGCGCGGCTGATTTGGAATGGAGGGGTTCATAAAATACGTATACCAACCGATTGCATATCCAGGCTCGATGACGCCGGTGAGCGGCTGATAGTCCGGCAAGTTGACGTTCTTAAAGCCATATGGCACAAGCTGCTTGTAATTGTATGGGGCCGGCGTTGTTTGCATGCCGTCATCGACAACCCCGGTTGCGCCGGGGATCGCACGCAGGTAAAGGATGGGCATCGGCGTCGGAATGTGGTCAATAAACTCTGGAACAGTGCTATCGCCACAGCCTTCAGCGGCGGTTGTTCCGTTCTTGGCAGCAGTTGAACCGGTCAGATCCGTCGGCGGCGATGAGGCGGGTTTGTTGCTTCCGTAGGCGTAATAGTCTGAGCCAACTGGCGCTGGCAACTCGTCAGGAAGGAAATCAAGGAAGTGGTAGCTCATCGGCCGACTGTAATTCAGGCTCATCACATCGTGCTTAGGTGGTGGAGGCATATAAAGCCCTGTAGGTATATTCGGCCCCGGTGGGGATGGATAAGGGCTAAGCACACCCAACAGTCCTAACACGAGATTCTCTGATGACGTAATCCCTGTGGATACGAACGTTGGCGGTGAAGTCAACGCCGCCGCCTGAGGATCAAGCGTGAGTCGCGAATCCACTGCGTTTTGCGCGCCAACGATCTGGTTGTTTGCCAGCGGACCCGGATACGCGTTGAAGTCATGATAGTACGCTTGGCAGGCGATCATGATCCGCTGCATTTCCCCCTGGGTCTGGACGACAAACGCCCGCATGCGCACCTGGGAGACCACGGGAATAAGAATGGCCGTCAGCAGCGTGATAATGCCAATGACGACAAGCATTTCCAGCAGGGTAAACGCGTGGCGCGAACGGGGCCGGTGCATGGGTGTCATGAACGCTCCTTGGCCGATACGGAATCGTTGTTATTTCTTGGTGCTGGACATGCCTTCGATGAGGCTCACCATCGGCATGAACAGCGCGACGACGATGAAGCCGACGATCACGCCGAGCACCACCACCATGACCGGTTCAAGGATGCTGATCAGCGAGCCGACCAGCACGTCGACGTCGTTGTCGTAGTTGTCGGCGATCTTCAGCAGCATTTTGTCCAGATCGCCGGTTTCCTCGCCGACGTCGATCATGTTCACCACGATGGCGTCGCAAACCTTGGTCGCGCGAAGCGGGTCGGCCATCGATTCGCCTTCGCGAATCGCATCGTGAACCCTCAGCAATGCGCGGGAATAAACCTCATTGCCGCTGGTTTCACGGGTGATGTTGATGGCGTCGAGAATCGGCACGCCGGCGCTGATGAGCGTGCCCAGCGTTCGCGTGAAGCGGGCGATTGCCGTTTTCGACAGAATCGTGCCCAGAATCGGAATCTTCAGCATGATGATGTCGGTGACATAGCGACCGCCGTCGGTCAGGCGAACCAGCTTACGGCCAATGATGAGAACGAACGGGAGGGCGAGTATATAAGCCCAGCCGTATTGTTCGGCAAAAAAGTGGCTCATGTCCAGCAAAAGCTGGGTGGGCCCCGGCAGCTTGAGGTGGAAGTCCTTGAAGATGTCTTTGAACTTCGGAATAACGAAGATCATGATGACGGTGACGACGCCGACCGCGATCGAGATAACCACGACCGGGTAGATCATGGCGCCGATGACCTTCTTCTTGAGCTTGGCGGCTTTCTCCATGAAATCCGCCAGGCGGGCGAGAATCAGATCCAGCACGCCGCCGGCTTCACCGGCCGCAATCATGTTTGAATAGAGCTTGTCGAACGCCTTGGGGTACTTGCTCATCGATTCCGACAAGCTGCTGCCCCCTTCGACGTCTTCCGACACCCCGCCGATGATCGCCTTGAGCAGCCCCGGCTTCTGCTGCTGCTCGAGAATCTGCAGCGATCGCAAAATCGGCAAACCGGCGTCCTGAAGCGTCGAAAGCTGTCGCGTGAAACTGACGAGCTGCTTCCGCGGCACCCCGCCGAACGAAATCGGCATCTTCCTGCGTTTGCCGGAGTTAGCCGACTCCTTCTTCATCACCTTCTTTTTGCCGGCCTTCTCTTTGATCTTCGTCGCGAACTGGCCTTTATTGCGAATCTTCGCAATGGCCTCGTCCTGCGTCGATGCGTCAATCTCGTCCTTGACCTCCTGGCCGGAGGAGTTCATTGCAGAATAGACAAATGTGGGCATGAGCGCTCCGCTTGACTGAAAACAGAATCCGCCAAGCCCATTATTGGCGATGTCCACCGGAATTGAAACAGAAACTTGTCGGACGAATCGGAGAAGTTGATGCAGTTTGGCCAATCTGGGCGTATCTTGGCTGAAGATCTCAATTGACTCTCGGATTTCTCGGGCAACCTTACCAGCGGGCGGCCTCTCGGCAAATTCGACTAACTGTTTTGTGGCTATGGCATCTGAACCTTCACCGATTCGCAAGAATCTCGCGCACATTCAAGGCTCTTTGCTCGACTTATCCCGTCGTAATCGGCTCATAAACCATGGTCTGCGCGGGAAGCGATCAGTCCGTATTGCCGGCGCGAGGTCCGCGGATATCTATCGATGCCTGGTCATGGAAGGGCAAACACTTCGCCTCGGCGCCGCTGATAAAAACGAGGTTTCGCTGCAAGAGAATGTCGAAACTTCGATCGAGAAGTCAGGAAGTGGACATCCGAACACACAGGTTGAAAGCGAACCTGACTCAACTCCGCGCCAACTGCGGTTTCTGAACGTCGCTGTCAACGAAAAGGAATTTGGTAATCGGTTGACGGCGCTTTCACGCGACGCAAAAACATCACTTCAAGAACAGGGGTGCAATATCCTGTTCCTGGCGATGGGTATGGTCGAGTGGCGGCCAACGGACGATTCAGAGGAACGCTCGTTGGCGCCGGCGCTGTTCATTCCCGTCGCTCTGAATCGCAAAGGGCTGACTTCGCAGTTTTCGCTTCATGCCCTTGACGAGGAAGCGGTTTCGAATGCGACGCTTGAGCAACTTTGCCGTGAACAATTTCGCACGGAGTTTCCAAGCTTTAATCCGGAAACCGATGATCCAGACGCATTTTTTGTTCGAGTTCGGGAGGCGATCTCCCCGCTAAAATGGGTTTTTCGTGAAGAGGTGCATCTTGGCCTCTACAGCTTTGCAACATTGGCGATGTTCCGGGACCTTGATCCTGAAAACTGGCCCGAAGGCGCCACTCTTCTTGATAATCCGTTGATTCGAAATCTGACCGGCGATCCCAGTCTCCAATTCGCGGATTCAGATGCCGAAGTTCCTGATCCAGCGTTGCTGGATCAGGCGGTTGATCCGCTGGACTGCTATCAGGTGCTCGATGCCGACTCGAGCCAGCAGGCGGCGATTCTCGCGGCCAAGCGCGGGATCACCATGGTTATCGACGGCCCGCCCGGCACAGGAAAATCGCAGACCATTACTAACATCATCGCGGAGTGCCTGGCGGATAACAAAACCGTCCTGTTCGTGGCGGCCAAATCCGCCGCGCTGGATGTCGTGAAGCGACGGTTGGAGGCCACCGGACTTCGCGACTTCATTCTCGATCTGCATGATTACGAAAGTGCCAAGAAGCCGATCTTCGCCGAGATTGGTCGAGTGCTGGAAAAAGCGATCGAATCATTCTCGCTTCGAAACGGGGATGCGTCTGAATTAAAACGAGTCCGCGGGGAATTGAACAGCTATCGCCGCGAGCTTCACGAACCGCTTGGACGATTGAACTGCTCGCCGTTTGAGGCGATGGCCATCGCCGTGGGGTTACACGATGCTCCCGAAACTGACTGCGTTATTCCCGAAGTGCTCGACTGGTCGAAGGAACAGCTTCAAAGTGCCCGTGAACAATTACAATCGCTCGATCTTCAGTTGCAGGCGGTAAGACCGTTGGAGCAACATCCATGGCATGGCGTGAAGCTCGCACGCGCGGGGCAAGCCGAAAAGCAACGACTCCGGCGCGCCGTGCAGGATTTGCGGATTTGTATGAGACGTGCGATTGAGGCGGCACAGCCTCTGGCTTTGCAACTCTCGCAACACGTACCGGAATCAATTGAAAGATACGAGACGTTGATTGACGTCGCGAATGCGCTGATCGCATTCCCGGCTGACGCTGCGCCGCTTCTGGCCGAAAGGCGGTGGGCTGATCCTGATCCGCAAGTCTCGAAACTGCTCGACGCCGGCAATGAACGAAGCATCCTCTGCAAATCATGGCGGGCTTTTTTTCATGATGCCGCCGAGGCCGAGCCATGGGCCGACGTGCTGAAGCGGCGTCGCGAACAATACAAGTCGCTGACCCGGTTATTGCGGCCATCATGGTATTTAGACGGCCATCGGATTGCGCGCTTCACCAAGGAAGGAAAGCTGCCGTCCGCTAACGACCAAATATCATCACTTTCGGCAGTGATCGAGAGCGCAAGCCTTCGTCAGAAACTGCTCGCCGGCTCCGATCTTCTAAAGCAACGATTCGGCCCTTTGTGGCGCGGACTCGATTGCGATTGGAGCAAACTGCTTTTTGCCGCGGACTCGCTCCAAAAACTCGAGATCGCGATCGCAGGACAAGCAATTGAGCGCCAGCGCGCAGTCGAAATTGCTGGAACGACAGATCGCTCGACATTGGCCACAATCGTCAAGACCGCCGCCGACTCCTCCAGCAGAGTTCGTGATGCCTGGCGGGAATGGCTCGTTGCGATCGGCTGCGAAAACGAGGGGTGGTCGGACTTCGACCTCGCGACTGCCGGCTTTGCCAAACTCGATGCGCGCCTTGAACAACTCGAGCGAAGTGGCGAAGCGCTTGATGATTGGATCGATCTCTCTCAGTCCATCGCTCGCGGCCTCAATAGTCCGCTGGGTTCATTTATTGATTCGGTGCGGCGCGCCCCTGACTCGCCGCATCTCGGAAAACTGCCCGAGGTGTTTGAGCGACAATTCTACCGGCTCTGGGTTGAGAAGGCTTTCGATCAGCGGCCGGCCCTGGCGCGATTTCGCGCGCCGACGCACGAGGCCACTATTGAACGGTTTCGCGATCTGGATAAGCAGTGGATCACCTCCACTCAAACTCGGCTGCGGCACAAGCTGGCCGGCTTTCGGCCCGATCTGACATCCAAAGCCCATCCGGAATCCAAAATCGGACTTGTGCTGGCAGAGGTTCGAAAGAAGGCGCGCTTCAAGCCGCTGCGACGCCTATTTGCAGAAGCTGGCGAGGTAATCTTAGCGGTCAAGCCTTGTTTAATGATGAGTCCACGATCGGTAGCAAAACATTTGGAGCCGGGTCGTCAGCATTTCGACGTGGTGATTTTCGACGAAGCCAGCCAGATCACGCCAGCAGATGCGCTCGGAGCAATCGCGCGTGGATCGCAGTTAATCTTGGTTGGCGATGAACGGCAACTGCCGCCCACCGCATTTTTCGATGCGGTAAACAGCGACGAACAAGACGACGAAGAGGAAGACGACGGCACAGTAAAAGGGTCTGATCTGGAAAGCATATTGTCGTGGGGAATCGTTCGGCTTCCACATCGCATGGCCTTGTGCTGGCACTACCGCAGTCGGCATAGCAGCTTGATCGATTTTTCGAATGAGAAGTTTTACGACGGCCAACTTCGGATTTTTCCAAGCCCACAAATTGGACGCGAGAAGCTTGGTCTTTCCTTCCGCTACATTAATGGTGGGGTATACGCCCGCGGTAGTAAACGGAACAACAATAACCCGAAAGAAGCTGAGATTGTTGCGGCGGCAGTTATCGAGCACGCGAAGAATATGCCTGAATTGTCGCTGTGCGTCGGGACTCTGAATCGGCCGCAGCAACATCTGATTCAAGATCGCCTGGATGAACTAAGTCGAGACTGCAATGATCCGCGTGTGGAGCAATTTCTCAACGGAAATATTCCTCATGGCGAGCCATTCTTCGTCAAGAACCTGGAGAATATCCAAGGTGATGAACGCGATGTGGTGATGCTAAGCATCACTTACGGTAAGGACAAAGACGGTCGATTGCTTAACAACTTCGGCTTGAATCAGGAGTCGGGCTGGCGGCGCCTTAACGTGTTGGTTACTCGCGCCCGGAAGCAGTGCATTGTCTTTAGTTCCATCCGGCATGACGACATCCGCACCGGTCCCGGTTCGCCGCGCGGTGTTATCGCGTTGAAGGATTATCTATACGCCGCCGAACATGGAAAACTGGTCGATTCCCCTGTGGCCGGTGCCGGACATGACTCCGAATTCGAAGCAGCAGTCTGTCGCGAACTCACCTCTCGTGGCTGGCAGGTTGACACACAGGTCGGATGTGCGGGCTTCGCAATCGATCTGGCGGTCGTCGACCCGAATGCCCCCGGCCGATATTTGCTTGGGATCGAATGCGACGGGGCGACATATCACAGCTCTGCCACGGCGCGTGACCGTGATCGCCTTCGTCAATCTGTTCTCGAAGGCCTCGGCTGGACGATTTACAGGATCTGGTCGACGGACTGGTTTCGACGACCTCAATCTACCCTCGATCGGCTGTTGCAACGGCTCGACGAGATGAAAACCGCCGCTGCAGAGCAAGGGCCTGTCGTCACAGCGTCGGATATGCCGAAGCAGGAACCAGCCGTATCCGTATCCGAGACGCCTACGTCAACCGGAGGCGACTCAAGTTCCTTAACGGCTTCGGCTGACCGACATGCGGGTCAAGTCGTGCCTTATGAGTCTTACAGGGCAGTGTTGTCAAATAGTGGACAGGAGCTCGCAGAAATTCCTCCGGCGAACCTTGTTGCCACGTTGCAGAAGATCGTGGAGGTCGAAGGGCCGATTCACCGCGAGGAGCTTTATCGCGCGGTCGCCACGATCCACGACACGCGCGCGACTCGTCGCGTGAGAGGCGTCATCGACGCTGCGACAGAACTCGCGAAACGCACTGGTAATATTAGCCTCGGCGAAGACTTGTTCCTCCGACTTGTTGGAAAACCGCACATTTTGATCCGACTTCGCGTTGAGCCATGTCCGGTTACCGATCCTGATCTCATCCCACCCGAGGAAATCGAAGCGGCAGTGCTCCTTGTTCTGCGGGAACAATACGGATTGAAATTCGACGCTTTGCCAGAAGCAGTCTCGCACGTCTTCGGTTTCCTGCGGACTGGTTCGAGAATCCGAGCCGCTGTAGAAAAAGCAATGAAGCGCCTTGAGCTGGCCGGAAAAATTGCACTCGATGACAAGAAATTTTCAACATTGATCGGCCACAACGGAGAACCCGCAGCAACGCCGGATAAGGAGTAGGCGCACCGGCCGAAGTTTTCGCACGATCCTGCATTCGTTCGCTACAATGGCTTTCGAGGCAACTATGAAAAGTCCATTCCCGGGCATGGATCCGTATCTCGAAGCCTATTGGCTCGACGTCCATACCAGGATCATTACCTATGCCGCGGACGCGCTAAATTCGCTCCTTCCGAGGGGTATTCTCGCGAGGACTCAGGAGCGAATTGGAATCGAGACTGACGACGGGGATTCGGGCGTTCTCTTGCCTGATGTAAACGTGATTCACGCCGTCGGTCGAAAAATGTCTGGTCAGCTGGGTGTCGCTGAGGCACTTGGCCGCTTTAAGCTCCTTGCGCTTCACGAGCAGCCGATCGAACGATATATCGAGATCACGACTGCCGACGGCTCACAATTGATCACGGTGATCGAATTCATCAGCCCGAGCAATAAAGGCCGTGGTCGCATCGACTTCGTGGATAAACGTCAGACGTTACTTGCCGGCGGGGTCAATTTCGTCGAAATCGACCTGACGCGCGGCGGCGAGTGGCGTAAGCTCCTATTGCCGCAGAAATGTCCCCCCGAAGCCGTCGCTGCTTATCGCTACACGATTAGAATTCCCCAGGAGTCTGGCGTGGCTTATCTCCAGCCGATCTCGCTTCGCGAGCCGCTTCCGGTGGCGCCGATTCCACTGCGAGAAGATGAGCCGCGGGTTTCGCTTGAGCTTCAGCCGTTGATTGAACAGGTTTACGAGAAGGGCCGCTACGAGGAGGCGATCCGTTACGAACGGCCACCGACTCCGCCACTCAACGAACCCGACGCGGCGTGGGCGCAGTCACTTCTTCTTGCGGCTGGGAAGCGGTCAGCTTAGCTGCGGCTACATTTTCATCATTTGGGTTTGCTCCCCGCTCCCACAAGCACATGCACCTTGTGGTCATTGCTGCGATACACCAATCCACCGTTAACGGGTTGCCATTGTTGGGTGACGCCGGATTCTTCGGCTAAGTGGAACTGGTAGTCCAGGCGCGTGCCTTCGCCATGGGCGGTTTGGTAGCGGCCGAAGGCGCTGAGGAGCACCTTGTGGTTGTCGCCGGGTTCCAGGGGCGCGTTGCCGGGGGGGATGGTGCGGGCGTCGTTGGGGTCGGCGTCGTCGCCGGCCATGATCAGGAAATCGCTGCCGATGAACGTTTGCCACACCGGCGCTAACGGCATCTCGCGGCCAAAGATCGCTTCATGCTGATCCAGGTGAGCCAGGTCATATGAATTGCACGCATCGTGCGCGATGGTGAACAGGCGCGAACCGTCCACGGCCAGCCGCGTGCGCTGCGACTTCGTGCCAGCCGTCAGCGCCAGCTCAACCTGCTGTTTGTCGGCCACCGGAAGCGTAACGGCGGCGCCGCCGTCCAGGGCGTAGACATGCACGAACTTCTCGCCGGCGCCGTTCGTGCCGCCGCTGTCGGCCAGCGCAACGACACGATCGCCGGCAATCAGCAGCTGCTGCGGGCCGGTCATTCCAAAGAACGTCGCCGTGCCGTTCGGAAGATGCTGTTCCACCGCGTGCGCGCTCCACGGCTTAAACAAATCCTTGAAACAAATCCGATCCGGCAGTGTGTAAACCAGCGTCCCATCATCGGCCAGCGCCAGGCTCTGCGGAAATGAATTGGTGCTTCGTGCATACGGCGTGCTGCCGCGGACATGCCCGCTGAACGTGTCCACCACCTCCAGCATCACTGTCGATTCGTTCTGTGCGACGATGACCGTGAAATCTTCGCTGGCCAGTAACTGCTCGACGGCCCGATCCATCAGCCGCACCTGCCAGCGCAGCTGGTGGTCCTTCAGATCGACGCAAGCCACGCGACCGGTCGAGGTGGTGACGAGCAGAAGCTTTCCAACCGGCTGCACCCGCGTGATGTGTTCCGGTCCCGGTCCCTGCTGCGGCGCTTGCACGGGTCCCGGGCCGATCGGAATGATCGGCATCGGAACAAAGCCGCGCCGGACCCGAATCCCCGGCATGATCATCGGAGCATTGATCATTTGTGGCTGGATCATCGGGGTTTCAGTCGTCTCGTCGACAGTGAGGGCGTCGATCGAAGGAAGCTTGCTGATATCCAGCGTCCATG
>Ga0182024_10015303_pt1 | contig 14712 bp, 8 predicted proteins | sample P32metaG_FD_120480 | JGI IMG/M metagenome (GOLD analysis project Ga0182024, IMG submission 120480) | Permafrost microbial communities from Stordalen Mire, Sweden - P3-2 metaG (Illumina Assembly) | ecosystem: Environmental > Terrestrial > Soil > Wetlands > Permafrost | place: Sweden: Stordalen... | reverse complement strand
CGTGCGCGTGAGCACTTCCTCGGGCGCCATCGGCGGAATCGCCTTGAGGATTTTCGCCTGCTCGTCGCGAACCACGTCGGCGTCAAACGATACCGGCGGCTCCATCGCCATCAGCGAAATCAACTGGAAGATGTGATTGGGAACCATGTCGCGCATGGTGCCCGCGGTTTCATAATATCCGCCGCGCGTTTCCACCCCCACCGTCTCTGCCACCGTGATCTGCACGTGATCGATGTAGCGGCGATTCCAGATCGGCTCGAAAATGCCGTTGGAGAAACGAAAAACCATGATGTTTTGGACGGTTTCTTTACCCAGATAATGGTCGATTCGATAGATCTGGTTCTCGTTGAGAACGGTGCGGATCTCGCGGTTGAGGCTGCACGCGGTATCGTAATTTCGCCCGAACGGCTTCTCGATAATCACTCGCCGCCAGCGGCCTTCCTTCTCCTCGACCAGTCCGGCTGCCCCCAACTGCGTGACGATGGCCGAAAAGAACGCCGGCGACGTTGCCAGATAGTAGAAGCAATTGCCGCCGGTTCCGTGCTTCTCCTGGATCTCCTCGAGTTGCGCTTTCAGACGCGCGAATCCGGCCGGATCTCCGAACTCGCCCGAGATGTAGTAAATGCGTTCGGCAAACCAATGCCACAGCGCCGGATCGACCGTGGTGGTGGCAAATTGCGGAATCTCGCTCGACAGCTTGTCGCGAAATTCCTGGCTGCTCATTTCATTTCGCGCAAAACCCACCAGCGCGAACTCTTTCGAAAGCAAGTTGTCCTTGGCCAGGTTGTACAGCGCCGGAATCAGCTTGCGCTTGGTAAGATCGCCTGAAGCGCCGAAAATAACCATCGCGCAGGGGTCGCCGGGCCGCCCTGCGTGCTGAGTTACTTCGTCCTCGATTACCATCCTGAATCATCCTCTCGCCGGTCGAACTGACCGTGACGACGTTTGACCATCTCGCGCAGATCCCCAACGCCCGGCACACGCGTCGCGCACCGGGCCGTGGTTTCAAAGTGTTCGCCGGGCTGGTTTCCTAACCGCCCGCCGCGCGCTCGACGTGGCCGCCGAACTTGTTCCGCATCCCGGAGAGCATCTTTTCAGCGAAAGTGTGCTCCTGGCGGGACCGGAAGCGCGCGTAGAGCGACGCCGCCAGCACTTCGCAGGGAACCGCTTCTTCGATCGCCGCCATGATGGTCCAGCGGCCCTCGCCCGAGTCCTGCACGAACCCGGTGTAATTCGACAGCGACGGATTCTCGATCAGCGCGATGGCCGTCAGATCCAGCAGCCACGAACCCACCACGCTGCCGCGCCGCCATACCTCGGCGATCTCCGGCAGATCGAGTTCGAACCGGTGTTCGGGGGCCACCTGCTCGGAGTTCGCGTTCTTCATGATGTCGAAGCCTTCTGCATAGGCCTGCATCAACCCGTACTCGATGCCGTTGTGTACCATCTTGACGAAATGGCCGGCGCCGGCAACGCCGCAGTGCAGATATCCCTGCTCCGCCGTGCCGGGCCTTTCTCCGCGGGCCGGCGTGCGGCCGACATCGCCCATGCCCGGTGCGAGCGTCTTGAGGATCGGGTCCAGCCGAACCACCGCTTCCTTGGCGCCCCCGACCATCATGCAGTAGCCGCGCTCGACGCCCCAGATTCCACCGCTGGTTCCGACGTCGACGTAGTGGATGCCTTTCTCCTTGAGCAGCTTCGCCCGGCGGACGTCGTCTTTGTAGTAAGAGTTGCCGCCGTCGATGATGGTATCGCCGGCTTTGAGCTTCTCAGCCAGCGCCATCACCGTCTTCTCGGTCGGTCCGCCGGCCGGTACCATCACCCAAACCGCTGCCGGCTTGCTCAGTTTTGAAACGAGATCGTCCAGCGACGTCGATGAGCCCGCCCCTTCAGCCGCGAGGTTCTTCACGTTTTCGGGGTTCAGATCGAAAACGACGCACTTGTGCCCTCCTTTCATAAGGCGGCGCACCATATTGGCGCCCATCCGTCCCAGTCCCGTCATGCCCATTTGCATAAATTTGTTACTCCTCTCGAGGTTTCAAAATGCCGTCCACATCGGCGTCCCCGCGCACCGTGCCCTAGGCCAGCGCCTTCGCGATCGCCGTCTTCAGCGTGTTCAAACCCGCCGAAACATCACTCAAATGCACCCGCAGCGCGCGCCGTTTGCGCTCCACCAACACTTCGAAATCACCACGGGCTTGCGCCGCCTTGACGGCGCCGAAGGTGTACCTTTGGCCGGGTACCGGAAGATCGGCCTTGTCGTCGGTAGTCACTTGCAGGAACACGCCCGTGTTCGGCCCGCCCTTGTACGCCTGTCCCGTCGAATGCAGAAACCGCGGCCCGAATCCCAAACACGTCGCGACCTTCTTCGCGTCGCGAACGCCGGTGCGCATCGTCTGAAGAATCTCCTCGTGCGCGGTATTCATCTCGACATAGGCGAGCAGCGCGAAATAATCGCCCGCCTTGAGCCGGTCGAGGTGCGCCCTGAGGTAACCCGCGAGCGATTTGTCCGGCGCACCCTTTTCGAGCGCGGCGACATTGGCGGCGTCGGAAAACAACTTGACGCCTTCGCCCGAATAGAACGGCGTTTCCGCCGGAAGCGATCCGTTCTTCTCGTATTCCGTGGTGAGTTTCTTGGTGGCGATCTTGCTCGCCTCGACATCCGGCTGATTGAAGGCGTTGATGCCGATGATCGAGCCGGCCACTGCCGTCGCGATCTCCCACCGGAAGAACTCCTGGCCGAGGTTCATCAAATCCGCCACCTCGATCCGGATCACCGGCTGGCCCGCCTTCACCAGCGCTTCGACTTTGGCGTCCTGGCCCGCGTCGGGCTTCGGCTCAAAGCGCAGATAAGCGAACACGCGATCCTTGCCGTAGTGCTCGGGCGACGCCAGACGCTCGGTGTCCACCGGAATCAACCCCTTGCCGTCCTTGCCGGTCGATTCGGCAAGAAGCTGCTCGAGCCACGCGCCCAGATCGGCGATCGCCGGCGAGGTAATGAACGTCACCTTGTCGTGTCCGTTTTTCGCGAGCACGCCCATCGCGATCCCGAGCATCACGCCCGGATTCTTGGGAATCGGCAGGCAGTGCGAACACGAAATCGCCATGATGTCGGCGTGATCGAGGAACTTGGGCGCGTCGATGCCCATCACCGCCGCCGGCACCATGCCGAAATCGGAGAGCGCCGAGTAGCGTCCGCCGATGCTCGAAAGACCGTAGAAAATGTGCCGGAAGCCGTCGGCCTCAGCCACCTGCTGCATCTTCGAGCCGGGATCGGTAACCGCGATAAACCGGCTTCCCGCCTTATCGGCGCCCACCGCCTGCTTGGCTTTCTCGAAGAAATACTGCTTGAAAATATTGGGCTCGAGCGTCGACCCGGATTTGCTCGACACGATAAAAATCGTGTTCTTGAGATCGACCTTGTTCTCGAAGGTCTTGACCTGCGCCGGATCGGTGGAATCGAGCACGTGCATCTCGGGAAACTCCGCGATGTGGCCGAAGGAGCGCTTGAGCACTTCCGGACAAAGACTTGATCCGCCCATGCCCAAGAGTAAAGCGTGCTTGAACCCGGCCTCTTTGATCTCAGCGCCAATCTCTTGCAAATGCGCCTGTTGCGCCAGCTGATCTTCGGTGATGCCCAGCCAGCCCAGCCATTGCCCCTCATCCGACCGCGTCCACAACGACGCGTCGCGCGCCCACAACCGGCGGACTTTGCCGCCGAGCTGCCACTCTTCGACGGTGGCATCCATCTGCTTGGTGATCGCGGCCGGCATCGAAAAAGTCTGGCGATCCACTTCGCCGCCGAGGTTCACTTTGCATTTCAAATCGACCGTGCTGAGCAGCTTGTCGAACGCCTCGGCGAACAGCTTCACCGCCTGCTTGAGCAGTTCGTCGGTGACGGTCTTCATCGAGATGCCGACGTGCGCGAGCGTCTCCATCGTGTCGATCGCGGCGGTTACGTCGTCTTCGAGACTCGCGCGCGGCTTGCCGTGATCGCGGAACGCGTCAAAGGTCGCCGGCGGAATCGTGTCGACCGTGTCGGGGCCGATCAGCTCCTCGACGTACAGCACGTCGGAGAGCGCCGGATCCTTGACGCTGGTCGAGGCCCACAGCAGCCGCTGTGTCTGCGCGCCCTTGGCGGCGAGCGCTACCCAGCGCGGGCCTTTGAACAAATCCTTGTAGCGTTGATAGGTGATCTTGGCGTTGGCGATCGCCACCTTTCCGATGATGCTGCGCAGCAGCGCGCGATCGGATGAAGTGGTCGCGGTTTTCAGTTTCGCCTTAGCGAGCGAATCCACCATGCTGTCGATGCGGCTGATGAAGAAGCTGGCGACACTCGCCATCTTTTTGATATCGTGGCCGCCCGCGGCGCGCTTCTCGAGACCCGAAATGTAGGCGAGTGCGACCTGTTCATACATCTCGAGCGCAAACAGCAGCGTGACGTTGATGTTGATGCCCTCGCTCAACAACTGCTCGATGGCCGGGATTCCCGCGGGCGTCGCCGGCACCTTCACCATCAGGTTTTCGCGGCCGACCGCCTTCCACAACCGGCGGCCTTCCTCGATGGTCGCCTGCGTGTCGTGCGCCAAAAACGGCGAGACCTCGAGACTCACGTAGCCGTCGCGATATTTGCTCTTCTCATAGAGCGGACGCAGCACGTCGGCGGCGTCCTGGATGTCCTTGATCGCAATATGCTCATAGAGAGCCATCGCGTCGAGCTCTTTGTGCTGTTGCAACTCCGCGAGCGTATCGGTGTAGTCCGTGCTGCCGGTGATCGCTTTCTCGAAGATCGCTGGATTCGAAGTCACGCCACGAAGGCCGTCCTGCTCGATCAATCGCGCCAGTTCGCCGCTCGAAATCAGGCTGCGCCGGATGTAATCGAGCCACACGGACTGCCCGTAGCTGAACAGACTCTTCAAGGGATTAACGGCGGACGCCGTCTTGATTTCGGCTGGAGAGCTCATATTAATACCTCCGTTCTGGCTTCCAAATCTTCTAATCCCGTTCTCCGCTGAGTCTACTTTTCAGCGGACGCAGCCTTCGAATATTGACTCTCAATGGCGCGAACCTTGTTCAATCGCCGCACGTGCCTCTCTTCCTTGGTAAAAACTCCACGGCAATACGCTCCCACCAGTTCTTCGGCGAGCGCCACGCCTATGATTCGCGAACCCAGCACCAGAACATTCATGTCGTCATGCTCGACGCCCTGATGCGCCGAATAGGTGTCGTGGCACAGCCCGGCGCGGATGCCGGTGATTTTGTTCGCCGCAACCGACGCGCCCACCCCGCTGCCGCAGATCAGGACGGCGCGTTCAGACCGCCCGTCCTTGATGGCCGCGGCCACCGCTACGGCGAAATCCGGATAATCCGACGGCTCGGTATTATAGGCGCCGCAGTCGACCACCTCATGGCCAAGCTGGCCGAGGAATTTCTTGATGTGCTCTTTGAGCGGAAAGCCCGCATGATCCGATCCGATGGCGATACGCATGCCGGCTCCTTAGCCCAACGCCACTTGCTGCTTGGCCGCCGCTAGAATCGCTTCCGGCGTAAACCCGAACTTCTTCTGAAGTTCCTTGAGCGGGGCCGAGGCTCCGAACGTGGTCATGCCGATATTGCAGCGCGCGTAGCGATTCCAGCCCATGGTCGAAGACTGCTCGACCGAGACGCGAGCCTGAATCGCGGGCGGGAAAACGCTATCCCGATACGCCTGCGGCTGATGATCGAACAGCTCCCAGCTCGGCATGCTGACCACGCGGGCCGGGACGCCTTCGGCGGTCAGCTTTTCATAAGCCTCCACCACCATTCCCACTTCGCTGCCGGTGCCGATCAGGATCACCTTGGGATTCGGCGCGCTCGCCAGAACATAAGCGCCCTTGGTGAGATTTGAAGCCGCCGCATACTTGGTGCGGTCAAGCGTCGGGCAGTTCTGCCGCGAAAGAATCAGCGCGACCGGCTCGTGCTTGGACAGCATGATCACGCGCCAGGCTTCGGTCACTTCATTGGCATCGCCGGGACGCAACACGATCAGACCCGGGATCGCGCGCAGCGACAGCAGATGCTCCACCGGCTGGTGCGTGGGGCCGTCTTCGCCGACGCCGATCGAATCGTGCGTGAAAATGTGGCAAACCGGCAGCTCCATGAGCGCCGAGAGACGGATCGGGCCGCGTTCGTAATCGCTGAAGATCAAAAATTGGGACCCGTAGGCGCGCGCTTTGGTGAGCGCGAGGCCGTTCAAAATCGACCCCATGGCGTGCTCGCGGATTCCGAAGTGGAAATTGCGGCCCGAATGATTGTCGGGAGTGAAATCGCCCGCGCCGTCAAAGGTAAGGCGCGTCTTGGTCGAGGGCGCCAGATCGGCCGAGCCGCCGATCATCCACGGCACCTTCTGCGCGATCGCGTTCATCACCTTGGCGGAGGAATCGCGGCCAGCAAAGCCCTTGGGATCGGCCGGAAACGTCGGCAGAGCCTTTTCCCAACCCTCCGGCAACTGGCGATGCTGCATCCGGTACAGGTCGTCGGCGAGCTCCGGGAACGCCACCTTGTATTCATCGAACTTCTTCATCCAGGCGGCGCGCAGGTCTTTGCCCCGCTTGCCGAGGCGCGCCGAGAAATTATCGTATACGCCTTCCGGAACCAGGAACTTGGCATCTTCCGGCCAGCCGTAATTGCGCTTGGTGAGCTTGATTTCTTCATCTCCCAGCGGCTCGCCGTGCGCGGCGCTGGTGTCCTGTTTATTGGGCGCGCCGTAGGCGATATGGCTGTCGACGATGATCAGCGTCGGCCGGTCTTTGGTCTTCCTGAAATTCTCGAAAGCGCGCTTGAGCATCGCGAGATCGTTGGCATCGCCCACCCTGGTGACGTTCCACCCATACGCCATGAAGCGCGTGGCCACGTCTTCGCTGAACGCCCAGGAGGTATTGCCTTCGATGGTGATGCGATTGTTGTCGTAGATCCAGCACAGATTGCCGAGCTTCAGATGCCCGGCGAGCGAAGCCGCTTCGCTGCTGACGCCTTCCATCATGCAGCCGTCGCCGCACAGCGCGTAGGCGTCGTAATCGATCATCTCAAAGCCGGGCCGGTTGAAGTGCGCCGCCATCCAGCTCGCGCCAATCGCCATCCCGACGCTGGTCGCGACACCTTGGCCCAGCGGCCCCGTGGTGGTTTCAATCCCCGACGTCCACCGATATTCGGGATGGCCGGGGCACTTGGTATCGAGCTGCCGGAACCCTTTAATATCGTCGATGGTCACCGACACCGTGCCGAGTTTCTCGTACTGCGGATTGACCGCCTTCACGCGGCTCAGGTGCAGCATCGAATACAGCAGCATCGAGGCGTGGCCGATCGACAGCACGAAGCGGTCCCGGTTGGGCCAGATCGGATCGTCCGGATCGAACCGCAGGAAGTCCTGCCACAGGGTGTAGGTCACCGGCGCCATCGCCATGGCTGTTCCGGGGTGTCCGGAATTCGCTTTCTGCACGGCGTCCATTGAAAGCGTACGAATCGTGTTTACACAAAGCTGGTCCATCCCGGCTTGATCCGGCATGGCCTGGGGAGATATCGACATCCATCCTCCTACAAAATTTCACGGGCAGCTCCGCAGGCTCCCCGCACTCCGTGTGCGCCTCAAATCCGCATTCCACTCAATACGGCTGTGAGAGCGACCATCAGAACGTATCAGATCGCAAGCGAATAATCAATGCCGCCAGCAGGTTGTTATCAAAAATTATTTCAGCACGCCCGAACACCTTCCTGGCACAGCTTTTAAGCCGACTCCAGGGGCTACGTCGATGCCGCAGGCAGCAATTATACTTGAACTCTCCGGACTGATCTATACCGTTGAGGCACTATTTTGAATGCCATCAATATCCGCACTCCATAGAGGATTGGCTGTATTGACATCATTTTTGACTTGCAAAGAAGCGTGATTTGGCTATATGATCTTACCCATGCGCGCTCTTGTCGGAGGGCGTGGTGTATGAGGTGATTCACGAATGCGTACCATTCAACATTTTTCCATCCTTGAGAATTTTACAATCCTGGGGCTTTTGCTTGGCGGAACTGCCCTCCTGCCCGCACAGACTCCCCAAGGGAACGGAACGGAATCATTTTTCAAGAACCAGGACTATCAACCGCCGGAGAATTGCCTTCCCTGTCATCAGCGCCAATACAACGAGCTCAAGAGTTCGGTGAAGTCGGGCTACCGCAACGTAAGCCCGCTGTTCAACGGACTTGAAGTCTCGGGCAACTTTTTGAGCGGAGGGCTGCTCCGCCCGGTTTACGCCAACAGCACGGTCACTGTGAGCGGCGTGCCCCTGAACACCAACATGTTCACGTCGAGTCCGATCACGCTCACACGGCAGGATCAGGCGGGCTTTTGCTTCACCTGCCACAATGCGGTGATCGAGCGGCAGGGCGACACATCTACGCCGGTTGTGCCGCAATTGACCGGTCTTGGGTCGGCGGGCGCGGCTGCGTTGTTCGGCGCAGGTTTCTCGCCGACGACTTTCCGGCCCTTGCGCGATTATGTCGAAGTGGATTCCAACGGAAACCAGCTGCTTCCGCCGACCATCGGCGGACCTCCGGCGCCGGGTTCTCTGCCGTCGCTCGCCGCGGCCGGAATCACCTGCGATGTCTGCCACAACATCGGCGGACCGGATTTGACAAGAAGCTTCTACCAGGACGGTTTCGGCAACATGAGCCTGATCCTCAACCACACCATCGAAAAGGTGGGGCCGTTCAATTTTCCGACCGCCGTCAAGGGCGATTTCCATGTGGCGAGCAACGATCAGAGCAAGATCTCGTTCCTCAAGAGCGGCGCGTTCTGCAACGCCTGCCACGATGTGCGCGTTCCCAACCTCGACTTGCAGCATCTGGAGTCCAACACCAACACCGGCGGATCCAGCGTTCACTATTACCGGCTCGAAAACCTGAGCACGGAATGGCAAATCGGCCCCTATAACAGCACCAGCAATCCGTTCGGCAAGGTGACCACCTGCCAGGATTGCCACATGTCGAATTTCCCGTTCGCGGGCAATTCTTTTTATCAAGTGGGCGATCTGAACATCACCAGCCCGACGCCGGCAGTTTACGCCCAGGATTTCGCCGCCGTGCCGGGTGTTTCGACCGAGGGAAACTATCCGCTGCCGCTGCGGCAGGTAGTCAGCCATTATTTCACTGGCATCGACGTGCCGCTGCTCAGCCTTTCGGAGCTTCAGTCCCGCCTCGGGCCGGACTACCCCGACGTGTTTCAGCCTGGCACCGACACGCACGGCTTGCCCTACAGCATCGAAAGCCGCCGTGAAGCGCTGCTCGGCGCGGCGGTTCGTATCGGATTATCGGGGACGGACGCGTCGACCACGGTCGGCGGCACGTTCAATGTCCAGCTTGAGGCGGTTTCGCTCACCGGCCATCGGTTCCCGGCCGGTTTTTCGCAGGAACGCACGGCTTACGTACAGACGAGCGTCACCGACAACAACGGGTTTCTGATTTACCAGTCAGGATACGTGGTCGACAAACCGCACCCGAATACGGGCGAGGACGCGCCGGACGGCAACCTGAACGACGAAGACATCGAGCATGTTCACGCTGTGGTAAATCCAGGCGCCTTCATTCAGCCGTATGCAACCGGCACGGGGAATAACGGCCACAACAATCTGGTCTTCGAACTCGGACCGGATAACGGCCCTGACGACCGCCTGTATAGCGGCGCGCCGGAAGGTCTGGTGCTGTTCCGCAATGAGTTGACGCGAATCTTCCTTCCAGGTGATTCGCTCGGCCGCACCGACGCGAATGGCAACCCGATCAAAGTGGCCGGAGTGCACTATGAAGAGACCTTCAGCGCGTCCTTCGCAAATACCGTGGACAATTACCGGTCGCTCTCGCCGCTGCGCCCCACGTTCTATAACTACGAAGTGACCCTGCCGACTCAGGCCCAGCTCAGCGCGCTGGGCATCACGCTGGTCGGCCCGCTGCACGTTCACGCGCAGGTGAACTTCGAGCATTTCCCCCCGTTGTTCACGCGGTTTATCGCGCAGACCACCGGCCCCAACGGGCCCAGCGGAGCCCAGATGAACCTGGTGGACGAAGCTCGGATCGACGCGTATCTGAAGAACATCACCGGCATTACCGCGGCGGATGTCACGGTGGATTTAATAAAGTAGGATTCTATGCGGACCAGAGAACTTCTTCCGATCTTTCTGCTCACGCTTGCGGGCACGGCCGTGGCGCAGACCACCACGGGCACGACTACTACGCCGGGGACCTACATCCCGGGTACGACCTTTCAGAATATAAACCCCAACTATCCCATTGCCAACCCGTTTTATTTCGAGGGCAAGATCGACTACGAGAAGCTGGGGATCACGACGCCCTCTAATTTCTGGGAGTATCTCCAGCGCGGCATGCACTATCAGGACGACCTGTTCGATACGGGTGACGCGCTCAGCGATTATCAGACGGCGCTATCCCTCAACAATCTCCAGAAGGGTAGCTGTCAGTTGGTGACGGCGTCAACGCTCACCGGGACCGACACTTTGCCGGCGACTCTCAGTCCGCCACCGTGCATGTTTACGATCCGGCTGCGGCTCGCCTATCTGGTGCGGCAGACCAACCCGGCGCAGGCGATCGAGCTGTACGGCGAAGTGTTGCAGATCGATCCGCAGCGGCTTGGGGTTAACACCCTAACGGCAGAGGCTTACGTCATCATGGCGCAGCAGGCGACCGGCGCGGCCGCGACGACGGCTTATCAGAATGCAATCGCGGCGTACAAAGCCGAGCTGGCTCTTTCCCCCGTTACCCAGGCCTTCACCGCGCTCACGGCGGACACGGCCAACAATTCGAAAGTTCATTGGGAACTCGCGGCAGTCTACCAGACCCTGGGACAAAACGCCAACGCAGTCAGCGAACTTCAGCTCTATCTTCAGGCGACCCAGTGGCACAGCGACGTGTATCCGTGGCGGATCCCGCTCGCGCAGAGCATGATCGCGCAGTTGACCGCTCAACTCAAGGCGCCCGCAAACTCGACTATCACCAGAGAGAAAAAGTGACACGTGGCCTCAGGCGGTACTCCTATGTTGTCCAAAGCTTCGCTATCGCAGTTCTGACGGCGGCGCTCGTTCATCCGCAGAGGTGCGAGGCTCAACAGCCTCCGCCCGGCGGCGGTCCCGGGCCAGCGCCGCCGGGCATCACCGACGCCTGGAATTCGCTGCTGCAAGGCGCCATTCCCCAAGCCCCCGCCGACCCCATCCTGACCGTCCCGCAAAATCCGGTCAGCCGGAGCCCGGCGGATGACTTTCTGAACCACTTCTATTTCGACTCGCGCACCGAGTATATCCGCGACAACTCGTATTTCAACGGGAATCCGACCATCACGAACGTGATCAACGCGCCGTTCACCGGCGTTTTCAACCCCAACGGGATTCCCTACCAGGGAGCTTTCCAGCCCTCCAGTAACGAATTTTCCAGCTTCATCGATTTCGGTACCACGGGCTGGATTTCGGACCGCGTCAACACGCACTTTTCGCTGCGCTACGATACGGACCTGACGCACGTCGATCCGGGATCACAGGGTCAGGATATCCTCAACGCCTTTGGGGCGAACCGGCTGTTCCAGCTGATGACCGCGAACGTCGAGATTCTGGGCAAACCGAGCGACGGATGGTTCGCTAATTCGAGCGTAGTCCTGGGCCGCCAGAACCTCTTCGGCGCGGAACTGGCTGAGTTCGACGGCGCGTCCTTTACAACCACCCAGGATCAGGGCAAATTCTCGATGACGCTCTACGGCGGGCGCCGCTACACGTACTTCGCCGACCCGCTGGAGCGAGCTATCGGCGGCGGGAATTTTGTTTACAGGTTTTCACCGGACACCTCCCTTGAATATGATGGGCTGATTTACATTCGAGCCTCCCACGTTCTGACTTACCGGACGCGAGTCAATTCGCACCTGCTGGTCAACGGCTCCTATAGGATGATCGGGAGCTATCCGATCGAGGTCAAAGGGACAACCATCTGGTCGCCGTCTTCCAAGGGAATGATCCAGGTCAGTTTCGCCGAACGGCTGACCAATAAGGATTACATTTACGACTACACGGATCTCATCAAGGATCAGAGCGCCTTTAATACTCTGTTCGCCCTGAATCTGGGGCCGCAGGCGCCGTATTCGCAGCTCGTGCTGATCGCGCGGCGGACGATTACTTCGCGGCTCCGGCTGGGCGGGGAGTTCTGGGGACGGCGTTTGATCCACTCCCAGGATGCCGGGCCGTTCGACACCTCGTTTACAGACTACAAGGCCAATGCGCAGATTGTGCCCTTCCGTCACATCGAGACGTTTTTCGATTTTCATCAGCATAATTCGAACCGGATGGATTTGTTCAATCCCAACGATTTCTTCGATATCACGCAGGCCGGCGAAACCCGCATCCAGGACTTCAGCGCCGAAATCGGACGTAACTTCGGACCCGAGGGACGCCTGCGGCTCAAGGTCGGCGGATTTTACCGGCGCATGAACTTTCAGGATCGCTTCTATGTGATCAACAACGTGCACGATCGCGGTTTGCTCGCCGACGTCAGTTTCAAGCTGGATGACCGCACCCGGTTGTTCGTCAACTGGGACCTCGACACGGACTTTTTCCTATTCACCCCGAACCTCAAGGATTCGCAGATTTTCCGGGTCGGCATGCAGTGGAGATACTAGATGAGACACCCTAAGAGTTTCCTCCTTATCTCCGCGGCGCTTCTGGCGGGCGCGGTGTTTCCCCTCGCCGCCCAACAGGCGACCCCTGCGGCGAAACCAGCGACGAACGCCCCCGCCAAAACCGGCGGCGATTTTTTCATCCATCAGGTTCACGCTTCGCAGCTTTCACTCGATTGCAACACCTGCCACGTGCCGGAAAAGGCCGGATCGGTGGTATTGAAGCGTCCCGGCCATGACCAGTGCATGGTGTGCCACGCCGACGCCTTCGGCGCCGACCTGAACCAGAAGATTTGCGCGCAGTGTCACTCCGCGTTTCCGCCGTCGGGAGCGGACGATCTCCTGCCCTTCCCGCGATACAAGCGGACGCGCGCGATCCTGTTCGAATTCGCGCACGCCAAGCACGTAGATCCACTCGCCCGCATCGATCCTAAGACAGGCTTCCGCGCGGACTGCACCTTCTGCCATCACTTTGAGACCGCCGGCCAGTTCGCGACGTTCCCGAGCCATCCGCAGTGCGCGGCCTGCCACACGCGAGCGGGCATGAAGCCGATGATGAGCGGCGACATGGCCACCGCCGATTGCCGTGGTTGCCACAGTCCCGAGGAGATCGAAAATCCGAGCTTCACCAAGGAGCGGCGGATGATCTCGGATCGCGTGGTTTCGGGCAAACACGTCAATCTGAAGTTCTCGCATATAGCGCATTTCAAGAACAGGGAGCAGTACAACCTGCACTGCACCACTTGCCACTACGCGGTTCCGACCAGCACCAGCCTTACCAATCTGACGCTGCCCAAGATGGTCGATTGTGTAGACTGCCATGACACGGACAAGACCATTCCGGCCGAATTTCGCATGACGAACTGCCAGACTTGCCATATCGACAAGGAAGAAGGCGGAGCGCCGGCCAGCCATACCCGCTTTGTCAAGCCGGACTTCCATACCGAGAGTTTCCGCCAGCACCATGAGGCGGATGCTTCCGCTCCAGGCGCGAAGTGCTTCGTCTGCCATCAGAACGTGCAGACGGCCACCACCCGGCAGGCAGCCTACAACCAGTGCAACGGGTGCCATATGGTAATGCGTCCCGCCTCGCATACCACGCGATGGAGAGACGATCTGCACGGCAAGTACGCGGCCATCAATCGCGAACAGTGCGCTTTGTGCCATCAGACGGATTTTTGTGTTCGCTGCCACAATGAGCTGCCGAATTCTCACGTCCCGCTGGCATTGTTCAAAGCGGGCTCTCATGCTACACTAGCGATGCTCAATGAGCGGGCATGTCTCACTTGTCACACTTTTGCGAACACCTGCTCGGAGTGCCACGCCCGAACCATTCAAAAATAGGAAGGTCTATGGGGCCTAAACTAAAGAGGTTTTTGACCGCGGCAGCCGCGATCGCGGGAGCGCTTGCGCCCATGGCGGCTCGCGCCCAGGAAACCGCAGCCGGGGCGGCCACTTTCCGGCAGGACCCCGTCGATTACTTCGGCACGCGCTTTCTCACCGCCGTGATCGTTGTGGGGATGATCGCGATCCTGATCAGCCTGTTTCGTTATCGCGGCCGTTTGAGCGGTCCGCTCGCGTGGTCGCTGCTGCTGGGCGGCGCACTGCTGATCCCGGCGGTTTCTTCCGGGCTCGGCACGGTGCTGGTATTCGAGCGCGCCGAACACGTCGAGTTCTGCGCGTCCTGCCATTTGACGATGAAGGGGTTCATCGACGATATGGAGGACCCCAAGAGCGAGAGCTTGGCCGCGGTACATTTCAAGAACCACTACATCCCCGACGATCAATGCTATGAATGCCATACGTCGTATGGCGTGTTCGGCACCGTCGAGGCGAAAAAAGAAGGTATGATCGACGTTTACAAGTACTACACCCGAACCTTCAAGCTTCCGGTGCACTTGCGGCATCCCTATCCCAACGGCGATTGCCTGAAATGCCACGCCGGAGCAGTGAAGTGGGAAGCCGCGCACGCCGACTTCGAGAAGGCGCTGTTCGACGGGTCGTCGCATTGCATGGACTGTCAT
>Ga0182024_10015302_pt1 | contig 14713 bp, 15 predicted proteins | sample P32metaG_FD_120480 | JGI IMG/M metagenome (GOLD analysis project Ga0182024, IMG submission 120480) | Permafrost microbial communities from Stordalen Mire, Sweden - P3-2 metaG (Illumina Assembly) | ecosystem: Environmental > Terrestrial > Soil > Wetlands > Permafrost | place: Sweden: Stordalen... | reverse complement strand
TCCATGGGCGCGATGCATACGTGGATGTGGGGCTACATGTATCCCGATTTCATGGATGCGCTGATGCCGCTGGCGTCGGCCCCGGTGGAGATCGGCGGACGCAACCGCATGCTGCGCAAGATGGTCATCGACTCCATCCGCAACGATCCGGATTTCAACGGCGGCGAATATACCAAGCCCCTGAGTGGCATGTTCGGCGCGGAATTCGCGCTCTTCGTCATGACCTCGAGCCCGTTGCAGTTGCTGAAGCAGTCACCCACGCGCGAACAGGCGGATACGGCGTTCGAGCGCCGATTCGAAGGAGAAGCGCGCGACCGTTGGCCCGACCCGAACGACATGCTCTACCAATACGAGTGCTCGCGCGATTACAATCCGCAGCCGCATTTGGAAAAGATCCAGGCGCCGCTCTACGCCGTGAATTCGGCCGACGATCAAGTCAATCCACCCGAGCTGGGAATTCTGGAACGCGAGATCAAGCGCGTCAAGCGCGGCCGCTACATTCTGATTCCGGTCAGCGATCAGACCCGCGGACATGGCACGCACTCCCTCCCGGCGATCTGGGGGAACTATTTGGCGGAGCTGCTCAAGGAGTCGGAGCATAGATAGGCTGGCGGCTCTATCGCGGCGTTCGGCGGCAGCAGGCGGCTCTTAATGTACGACAGGCCTCCCGGCCTGTCGCCGCGCCGGCAGCAGCCGGCAGCAGAGGCAGCTTGGAAGCTGGACTTGCACCATGCTAAAGTGGAAGCCGTGACCCCGCGCGGGAATTGTCGCTCTTTGTCTTAACGCCTCAACATGAGGTAAGGGTGCTGGTTTCTGTGGTTCTGTCGTAAGTCACTGACCTTTCGGGCCGTGGCGCAGCCTGGCTAGCGCGCTTGCTTGGGGTGCAAGAGGTCGCGAGTTCGAATCTCGCCGGCCCGACCAACTTACCCCTTCCGAATTCAACTCTTCGTCTCCCCTCGGGTTGATTCCAGGAAAGGGGTTGTGCGCCTGCCGGTCCAGCTTGGTAAGCGCCTCGCGCATCATTCCGAGCTTTGCCTGATTGTACAGCCTGAAGACCTCGGCATCGCCCTGTCTCAACATCTGCGTCACCATGTGATCGGCGACGCCGCCCGCACTCAGCCTGGTAGCGAACGTGTGCCGAAGTTCGTATGGGCGAAATTTGGCGCCCCTGCTTTCTTCAACGTTGCCGCCCAGGCTTTGCGGAGATTGGTCATGTACGGTTTCTGCGTTCCCAGTTTCGGGCTGGGGGGACAGATAGTTGCTTCCCGGCGTCTCGTCCATCTGACGCCGGAACGCCTCGATGGCGACTTGGGTCAGTGGCATGTCGCCAATGCCGTTCGCCGTCTTCGATTCCGCAATGTGCACCAATCCGTTTTCGAGATCGACTTGCTCCTTCTTCATCGGAAGGAGCTCATTTTTGTAACGCAGCCCTATTTCCGACAAGATTACAACGATGTTTCTGAGGTAGCTGGGCGCGGCGATCTCGATCTTTCCTTGCTCGGTCGCCGACATGTAGTGCGGCTTCCGGGTCGACTTCTTTACCGAGACAGGGAATTCGACCATCATCCGGCTCTCCTCAGTCGGCGGGCATCGGAGACATGGGTCGCACCCCTATTCCGCCGCTAAGTGAGGCGTCGAAGGGTTTTCGGAAGTACTCGCGCAAGAGGTCGGCCCGCTTGGGATCAAGGTCACGATCATTGAGCAGGCGTACTGAATACGATTCCACCGTAGGCGCGGTAGCCCGCTTTCAACGCGACTATAACGGCGTCCGGCCTGGCGATCCCATGAAGGCTGCGACCGTCATCATCCACATCGCCAGCCTGGATGAACCGCCTCTCCGCCTTCTGCTCGGCAGCGACGCGGTTCGTCTGGCTGAGCAGAATGACATCGCTCGGATCGAGGCGCGACTTGAGCGTCCCCACCGGCTTCAAGGTCGGCGGCGGCTCCCAGGGGCTATTCCGGGATAGTTCGCCAAGTATAGAAGGCCGAGCATTCGCAGTACCACCGGCCGCAGCGAGGCGCCTCCACCACCGGGCGATTCCAACAGTATGAGCGCGCCACCATCCTTTAGGGTGAGGCATACTTCGCCAATGCGGAGTATGCTGGGATTCATAACACTCGTGAGGATCGAACGCTGTCCGGCTGGTCGCAACCGCAGGATTGGCGGCCAGAGGTTCTGATGGTTCGCCGAAGAGCAAGGGCAATCGCCAAGGTCCCTGAACTGAGCCGGACCGCGATTGCGCTCCCGTTGCTCTTGGTCTGTTGCGCGGGTCGGGGACTTGCGCTTGATCCTAGCCGGCCCTTCAGCAGCTATCTTCGAACCAACTTTACCAATGAGGACGGTCTCACTTCCAGTGTCGTGCACAACATTGTGCAGTCCCAGGATGGCTTCCTGTGGTTAACTTCGGGGTCCAATATCTTGACCCGTTTCGACGGCCGGCATTTCACGGATATGACCCACCCCGAAGCGCGTGTCCTGGCAATAGCTCCGGACGGCGATCTGTGGGTTGGGTTTGAGGGGGCAGATGGCGGGCTGGAGCGAATCCCGGCTGCGGCTTTGAATCAATTCGGCCGCCTGCCGTCCACTTCGTATCATCCCGGTCCGGGTCCCGCCAGCCGCGTCCTCTGCCTTCGCTTCAGCCGGAGCGGCGTTCTCTGGGTGGGAAGTGCCGGTGGACTTTATCGATTCGAGCGCGGCGCCTTCACACCGGTCATTCCGCGGTTGGTCATCAATCGAATCGAAGAAGCCGCGAACGGCCACTTGCTGGTCATCACTTCCGAGGGGTTCATGGAATGGGATGGTGAGCGTGCTGTACCACACCCTGAAGTGGCCAAACAGCTTGGCGTCAAAGCCGACGATGTATTTCACGTTTTAGAGGACAGCCGAGGCGTCACCTGGTTCTGCACGAGTCTGGGAGTAGCGCGCCGGATCGGCGGGTCAATCGAAAAGCTTCAACCCTACGGATCGGTGGGACACGCAGCGTTCCGCGCGTATGAAGATCCGCAGGGCAACGTGTGGTTCGCCAAAGCTGAAGGGCTGTTTCGAGCTACCGCGACCGGTTTGGGGCTCGTGGTTCCAGGGATGAATGTGCGATCCATCTTTGGCGATCGGGATGGCGGCTTGTGGATTGGGGCCAACGGAGACGGACTCATCCGGTTCAAAGACCGCGCGGTCCGAATGTTCACCACCGCCGACGGACTACCGAACAACGTGATCATGACAGTACTAGCGAGCAGCGACGGCGGCCTTTGGACCGGCGCCAATTGCGGCGGCCTTTCCCGGTTTGACGGACGAAGCTTCCGAACTTACAGCGAGAAGGATGGCCTCAGAAACAGTTGCGTGTATGCTCTAGCCGAAGATGCCAACCATGATCTCTGGATCGGGACATACGGCGGCGGTGTTTTCCGCTTTCGCGACGGGCGCTTTACCCAGTATTCGAAAGCCCAGGGGTTGGCCAGCGACATCGTGACCAGCATCGTTCCGGCGCGCGACGGTTCAATATGGCTCGCCACGCTCGCGGCCGTGAGCCGCCTGCGTAATGGACAGATTCGCAATTACACTACGGCGGACGGGCTGTACGGTAGTCGCGCCGTCAGCCTGTACGAGGATCGATCCGGCGCCATCTTTGCCGCAACCGGCAAGGGAATCGATCGCCTGGCCGGGGATACGTTTGTGCATTTCTCATCCGGCGGTAATTCCTTGATTGGGGGAGATCAATCGGGCGGTATGTATGTCTTCCGGAGTCACAGCGGAATTTTCCGCATCGAAAAGAACCAGCCGATTCGCGTCGTCCCGGATATCTGGGCAAGTAATATGCTGGTGACAAAGCAAGGAGACGTGTGGCTTAGCGGAGCTGCAATTTACCGGTTCCCGCCCGGCGGCCTTCAGGGACTCGGTGGCCGCGATGAGCCGCTCGATTACGCGACATTCGGCCGCGCGGACGGGTTGGGCGCGATGGAGTGCAGCTTCGCCTTCCCCAATTCGGCTCTCACGCGTGACGGTAAACTCTGGGTTGCGACACCGCAAGGACTGGCCATGTTGGATCTTCCACAACTGCCGCGGACAAACCAAAAGCCGTCGATTTACATGGAAGAGGTTACCGTAGGCCGGAACGTCCAGCCTCCCGGTCACGAGTTGGCGCTGCCCCCAGGCACGCATCATGTCGAGCTGCATTTCGATCCCATCGAGATCTCATCTCCGGAGAAGGTTCATCTGCAGTACCGGCTGGACAGCGTCGATTCTGAATGGTTGGATGCCGGCCCTCCCGCCCACGCGATCTACTCCAACATACCGGCTGGGACGCATGCATTTCATGTGCGGGCGTGCAATCGGGACGGGATTTGGGACCGGGTGGGTATGGTCTACAGCATCACTCAGCAACCATACTTTTACGAGACGGCCTCCTTCCAGCTCGCCGCAGTCACCGCGGGATTCCTGCTCCTGGCCGGTTTGCACCGCTTGCGGCTTCGCCGCGCCACTGCCCAACTCAATGCGCGGCTCGGAGAGCGAATGGCGGAACGGGAGCGCATCGCGCGCGAATTGCATGACACGCTTCTACAGGGGTTTCAGGGCCTGGTCCTGCATTTTCAGGCGGTTCTGGATCAGATTCCCGTTCAAGAAGCTGCCCACCATACGATGAAGAAGGCGCTCAGCTATGCCGACCAGGTACTAATCGAAGGGCGCGGTCGCGTTCGCGGCCTCCGCGCCGAAGGGGCCAAGGCTAATGAACTCTCCCAAGAACTCGCCTCCTTCGGCGAGGAATTGGCGAAGGACCGCGCGATCGCATTCAAAGTCACTGTTGTCGGCCGCCCGCCGTCTTTATACCCTGTCGTTCGAGATGAAATCTATCGGATCGCGCGAGAGGCGATGGCCAACGCCTTTCGGCATTCCCAGGCATCGAGCATTGAAGTAGAGATTAGCGGCGATTGTGCAAGCTTTTGCCTGCGGGTGCGGGACAATGGCGCCGGCATCGATCGGGAGATTTTGGATAACGGACGGAAGGGCCATTGGGGATTGTCCGGAATGCGGGAGCGGGCACGAAACATCGGCGGTCAGTTGACCATCTGGAGCGATCGTGGCGCTGGTACGGAGATCGATCTTAAGGTGCCAGCCAAAGTCGCATATGCGGGTAAGCGGAAGGAGCCACGATGGCTCTGGAACAGGTGGGGAGTAAGAACACGATGAGTCCGCCACTATCCTTTAGGGTGAGGCATACTCGGCACACGCGGAGTATGCTGGAATCTCAACACTCGTGAGGATTGAACGCTGTCCGGCCGGTAAGGCAGGACTGGCGGCCAGAGGTTCCGATGGTTCGCCGAAGAGCAAAGGCAATCGCCAAGGTCCCTGAACTGAGCCGAACCGCGATTGCGCTCCTGTTGCTTTTGGCCAGCTTCGCGGGTCAAACGCTTGCGCTCGATCCTAGCCAGCTATTCAGCTGCTATCTGCGTACCCATTTTAGCGACGACGATGGGCTGCCTTCCAGTGTTGTGCATGATATTGTGCAATCCCCGGTGCTTCAACGCGCGGACGACATTCTCCTGGTGGGCGAAGCTAGCAACGGCCAGGAGGCCATCGCGAGCTTCCGAATCCATCGTCCGGACGTAACCTTGATGGACCTGCAAATGCCCGTAATGAACGGAATCGATGCTATCCTCGCAATCCGCGCTGAATTCCCAAGTGCCCGATTCGCGGTCTTGACTACCTATGATGGCGACGTTCAGGCGCTGCGAGCCTTGAAGGCCGGGGCCACCGGGTACCTGCTGAAGAGCATGCTGCGAGAGGAGCTGATCGATACGATTCGAACGATCCACGCCGGCCGACGGCGCATTCCGTCTGAGATCGCCGCGGGAATTGTTGAGCATGTTGCTGACGACGCACTTACCGAGCGTGAGATCGAAGTCCTGCGGAGAGTTGCCACGGGAACCTCCAACAAAATGATCGCCTCCCAACTGTCGCTCTCCGAAGTCACCGTCAAGTGCCATATGAAAAGCATTCTTTCGAAACTAAGCGCCAACGACCGGACTCACGCCGTAACGATTGCAACGAAGCGGGGTTTTCTAGACGGGTGAGAATGGACGCCCAGGTATGTTCACGATCATCCTAACGGCGGACCGCACAGCCATCCTTTTGGGGATAGCCATTTGACAATTACGTTAATAATCTGAAGATGTGCTGCGCCTTTATTCTATGTTTCCAGCGGGAGCGCCTGGAATCGCATTATTGATGCTCAGAGTCTCGCTGGCGGCGGCCATTTTGGATGGCGGCCCCGACTGCCTGAAACCGGCCGTTGTTTCCCTGATATGTGCGGCTCTGGCGGTGCAGAGTCTGCTCTTGTGCATCGGGTTTATGACCCCGGTTGTGTCCGCTATCGCTTGCCTGTTTGAGCTAGTGAGTCTACTCATAGCCGCTCACAGCGATATGCGGTTTACCGTGCTGTCCAGCCTGAATGCAGCGGCGATTGCGCTACTCGGGCCCGGCGCGTACTCGCTGGATGCACGGCTTTTTGGGCGGCGGGTGATCGTTTTTCGTTCCAACGGAAGGCCCGATCGCCCCTAAAGGCAGAGTCGCCGCTCACCAGCACTTTGTTAAACACCCGTCAGCGAATCGAGGAAAACCAGCTAGCCGAGAGGGCCGGGAGTAGGGAGAGATCACCCCATTGAGCGATGATTCTTTTTGTCCACTTCAGCATAGTAGTGAGTGGCGGATTGCGCGGACGTTGCATTGGTTGACGTACAAATACCCGGCGTCGAACGAATGTTACACAAGTTCATGGAGTGAGGAAAAGCTTGAGCTCCGGAGAAAACAAGAATATAGAACAGCGCGGGCTCAGCGGCAGCGGCATGATCGAACGCCGTGAATTCTTAATAACAGGAGCTCACGCGTTTTCCGCAGCAACGCTCACCAGCCTTCCCGTAAAGGCTACTCCAAGAGGAACTATGCAAACAAACGATGCCGATGTCTTCTGGCCCGGTGGCGCCCGCCTGGTCATCTCGATCTCCATGCAGATGGAAGCCGGCGCTCAGCCCGAGAGCGGAGCCGAGAGCCCGCTGCCGAAAATGGATCCCAGGTACCCGGACATCGCCGCCACCAAATGGTACGAATACGGATTCAAGGAAGGCCTGCCTCGGCTGCTCGATATGTTCGACCGCCGCAACATAAAGGCGACCTCCCACATGGTGGGCGCCGCTGTCGAAAAGCACCCCACGCTCGCGAAAGAGATCGTCCAACGTGGCCATGAGCCCTCAGGTCACGGGCAGACGTGGACGCCGCAGTATTCCATGACGCCGGAACAGGAGAGGAAGAGCTATGCTGATTCAGCTGCAACTATCGAGCGAGTCACCGGCGTACGGCCCGTCGGCTTCAATGCTTTCTGGCTACGGGGTACGCCGCAAACGCTACCGATCCTGCAGGAGCTTGGCTACACCTACTACATTGACGATGTCAGCCGCGACGAGCCGTTTCTGGTGAGCGTTCGAAACAAGCCTTTTGCCGTGGTGCCCTATACGCTCCATATGAACGACATTGTGAACTATGAGACACGATACTTCAGCACCGAAGCGTACGCAGCCGATCTGAAGCGCGAATTCGACGTGTTGTATGAAGAAGGCGCGCATCGCCGGCGCTTGATGTCGGTCAGCGCGCACGACCGTATCGCAGGCCGGCCCGCTCGCATGCGAGTGCTCGAGGATTTCATACAGTATGCACAGTCGCACCCGGGCGTCAGCTTCATGCGCAAGGTGGATATCGCCAACTACGCGATAGCGAGCCCGCGCACCGTCCGCGAGGACATCTAGGAGCCACATAAATGAGAGGCCCGATCGTATCCCGGCATGCGCTTTTTGCAAAGCTCATCGTCGTTTTGCTGGAGCGGCCGATCCGGCCTACCGCTCACCGGAGATCTGGACCGGCATCACGACCGGTAATAATGCCTCCTCATTACTGCACAGTAGTGATAACAAGTCCGCACAGTCTCAGACCGCTCAACATCGAAAGCATCGGCTGTGACACCCAGCCGCGCCCGGCAATAGAACGCCAAGCCGGCGTATCGTCTCGTCTGGCGCTCACGACGCGCTGGAGAAAGGGACCCATAGGTATGCCAAGTATCACGATAATATTATCCACATGTCTCGATGCGGTGTTAAGACAAACAGCAGCATCGCGCGGCCGCTCCAGGGAAGACGTCGTGAAGACCGCAGTGAGCCAATATCTCAACTGGAGAGACTTCGACAGATCAAGCTCCGTGATTCGACTCGGCAATATCGAGCTTGACCCGGCTCGCAGGCTCGTACGCAGGAAGTCCGCTCTGGTTCGTCTAACGCCCACCGAATTTGATCTACTTCATTATCTGATGGCGCACGCCGGTTTGGCGATGACTCACGCCCGGCTTCTAGGAGCTGTCTGGGGTGTGGAGTACGGGGGTGAGCTCGAGTATTTGCGAATCTATGTCCGGCAGCTGCGGAAGAGGCTGGAAGACGATTCCGCAGAACCCAAGTACCTGCTCACTGACTCTCATCATGGTTATCGATTCGCGGACGTGACCATGTACAGCAAAGGAGGGACCCATCCAGAGCCCGCGGCTCGACTGCGTTGAAGCGATGTGGATCGACAAGGATGGGGTCCCCGTGTTCCCCGCACCATGGTTGGACCAGATCGCGCCATTTCAAGTTGAATCTCGCATTTCAAGCCTTTTAGGTTCTCATCTACGATCTGCAAAATGAGCGTGAAAGCAAAGTACTAAGCCAATTAACTCTGTAAGAAAGCAAGGAGGCATACCGGCATGAACACATTGACAGGACAACGCGTACTCGTTGTGGGCGGAAGCTCGGGAATCGGTTTTGAAACTGCCGCCGCCGCGGGATCCGCGGGAGCTTCGGTGACCATCGCGGCCCGGAGCGAGATTAAGTTGAAAGCCGCCGCCGAGAAGCTTGGCGACAGCGTTGAGACGGAAGTGCTCAACACCAATGACAATGTTGCCATCGAGCGGTTCTTCGCGCAGGACGAGCCGTGGGACCACATTGTCATCTCCGCCTCGCAGACGAAGAGCGGACCGGTGCGGGGACTTGATCTCGGCGATGCGAAGGCGGCAATGGAAAGCAAGTTTTGGGGCGCTTACCGCATCGCTCGCGTGGCGCGAGTTAGAGACAATGGTTCGCTCACCCTTATCTCCGGATTCCTGAGCGAGCGCCCGTCGGCATCGGCTGTCTTGCAAGGAGCGATCAATGCGGCGCTGGAGGCGCTGGCAAGAGGCCTCGCACTAGAGCTTGCCCCAGTGCGTGTGAACGCTGTGAGCCCAGGGCTGATTGAGACACCTCTCTGGAATGATTTACCGGAGGAGAAGCGCAAGGCAATGTTCGAAAGCGCTGCTGCACGGCTTCCCGCTCGCAGAGTCGGCCAGCCGGCGGACATTGCCAACGCAGTGCTGTTCCTGCTGACGACACCGTTCGCTACTGGTTCCACGGTACGCGTTGACGGCGGCGGCGTGGTCGCTTGAACAACGCCAGGCGTCACTCAACTTGAAAGGCCACGAAATGTCCAAGAAGAGGGTCGTTCTCATCGCGGGTGTCCACGGAGTGAGCGGCGCCGCCGCTGCGGAGCACTGGAGCGCCATGCCAGACACCGAGGTCTACGGCCTCTCACGCCGCAGTAGTCCGGCGCCTGCAGGCGTTCACGCGATATCCGTCGATCTACTGAAGGCCGACGACGTACACCTGAGGCTGTCCTCCTTACGGGGAATCACTCACATCGTCTTCGGCGCATACATCGAAAAGCAGAGCGCCGCCGAAAGATCTGCGGTCAACGTCGCTATTTTGCGAAATCTCCTCGACGCGGTCGAGTCCACCTCGCCATCGCTCGAACACATCACGTTCTATCAGGGCGGCAAAGCGTACGGATCAGACCTCGGCCCCTTCAAGACGCCAGCGAGAGAGGACGATCCCCGCCTGATGCCTCCGAACTTCTACTACGATCAGGAAGACTTCCTGCGCGAACGCCAGAAGGGAAGAGAGTGGCACTGGACGGCGCTCCGGCCCGAAGGGGTTTGTGGGTTCGCGGTCGGCAATCCCATGAACCTGGGAATGGCCATCGCCGTCTACGCCGTCATCTCCAAGGAACTGGGCCTGCCACTGCGCTTTCCCGGCGCCGAAGTTGCGTATCGGGCGCTCTACCAGGTTACCGCCGCCGACATCCTGGCCCGGGCAAGCATCTGGGCAGGCACGCACAGCGCCGCCCGCGACGAGATCTTCAATATCACAAACGGCGATTACTTCCGATGGCAGCACATGTGGCCTCGCATCGCGAAGATGTTCGCCATGGAGGTCGCCGATCCGGTTCCCACGCCGCTGGCTGTCTACATGCTGGACAAGTCGGCGCTCTGGGAGCGTATCGTGCATAAACACCAACTACAATCCATACCTTACTCGCAGGTGGCTTCGTGGACATTCGGCGATCTCATTTTTGCCAGCGGGTTCGACAACATCGGCGATCTTGTGGAATTTGTCGGAACGGTAATGGATGTCACCGAACAAGGACTGGTCAAAGCGGGGTTGGAGAAAGCTCTTGAGGAAATCAAGCGCCTGACCGATCGGCTTCGCGGCGAGAATCTAGCCTTGAGAGCGAGCGAGCACGAGCTCAGTTTGATCGTCGAGACGATCCCCGGCCTGGTGTGGTGTGCGGCGCCCGATGGCGAGCTCACCTACGTGAATCGGCGAATACTTGACTACACGGGCACAACACTCGAAGCGCTGGCGCAAGCTGGCTGGCTCAACTTTCTTCACCCGGACGATGTTCAACCAACGATACGTGCGTGGCTTCATGCTGTTGAAGCCGGCCAGACGCACGATGTCCAATACCGCCTGCGCCGGTTCGATGGCGGGTACCAGTGGTTCCATGTGCTCGGTCAGCCGGTCCATAACGCCGAAGGCGGCGTGGCTCGATGGTACGGTTTGCTGATCGATATCGACGATAGGAAAAATATGGAAGAAGACTTGCGTCGCGCTCAGGCGCGGCTGTCGCGAGCAACGCAGATCGCGACAGTCGGCGAACTGGCCGCGTCTATCGCGCACGAAATCAACCAGCCTCTAGGCGCCGTGGTCGCGAACGGTAATGCCTGTCTGCGCTGGCTCTCGGCGCAGACGCCTAACTTGGCCAAGGCCCGCGAGGCTGCCGGGAGGATTATCCGCGACGGAAAAGAAGCCGGGGAGGTGGTGCAGCGCATTCGCGCGCTCTTCAAACGAGCCAGTGTTGAGAAGGTCGTGCTCGATTTGAACGAAGTAATCGGCGAAGTGGTCCGTCTTCTTGGAGGCGAAACTATGCGAAGGCGCGTTGCCATGGAGACCGATCTCCAAAAGGATCTGCCCTCTGTGCCGGGCGATCGTGTTCAGCTTCAACAGCTTGTTTTGAACTTGCTTTTGAACGGGGTCGAAGCGATGGATTCAGTCGTTGATCGTCCCAAAACAATCCATATCCGCTCGAAATGGGACAGCCCGGAGACTGTACTTGTCGAGATACAGGATAGCGGCGTCGGACTCTCAGACCCGGACAAAGTCTTCGAAGCCTTCTTCACTACGAAGAAGAATGGTATGGGCATGGGCCTGGCGATCTGCCGTTCGATTGTCGAAGTGCATGACGGGCGCTTGTGGGCAACGCCGGGCGACGCCTCAGGTACAACATTCTGCTTCACTCTACCGGCTCACCCGAGTGCGGCGACCGGTTTCCAATAAAAATGAACTCTAACACTCCGATTGTTTTCGTAGTGGATGACGACTTTCGTATGCGAGAAGCGTTGTCTAGTCTTCTTTCCTCTGCGGGACTTAGGGTTGCCGCCTTTGGCTCAGCTTCGGAATTTCTGAACTCCGAGAAACCCGATTCGCCCGCCTGCCTGGTACTCGATCTGGAACTTCCGGACATCAACGGGCTCGAACTCCAGCAGGAGCTGGCTGATCGAGACGCACCGCCAATTGTTTTCATTACCGCTTATGGGGATATCCCTACGTCGGTCAGCGCCATGAAGGCGGGGGCGATCGAGTTCCTCTCGAAACCCTTCGAGGAGCAAAAGCTGCTGCGCGCAATTGAGGCTGGAATCGCCCTCGATCGAGCAGCTCGACGCAAGCGATCGGAACTCACTGAGCTGAAGAAGCACTACAATCTGCTCACTCCTCGTGAACAGGAGGTTTTTCCTTTCGTGGTCGCGGGCTTTCTCAACAAGCAAACGGCCGCCGACCTCGGCACAAGCGAAATCACGATCCGCGTTCATCGCGGCCAGATCATGCGGAAGATGGGTGCGCGATCATTGGCCGAGCTTGTCAGAATGGCCGACAAACTGGGTATGACGCCTGCCAGGGGGCCTGTCTGACTAAACCTACGTATAATATCCGGCCGGCTGTTTTTCTCCTATCATCGACTCGTAGAAGAAAGGCGCCCTCTGAAATGGCCGATGTTGCGATACATATTGTGGTGGGAGTGGACGACGACTTTCGCGTTCGGGAGTCGATCGAGAGCCTGGTGGAATCAGCCGGATTCGCACCTCTGGTGTTTTCGTCCGCCGAAGAGTTTCTTCAGTCGGGGAAGCTTGCTGACGCGACCTGTCTGATTACCGACGTTCGCATGCCAGGAATTGACGGGATCGAATTGCAGCGCCGCGTTAGACTTGAGCGCCCAGAATTGCCGATCATCTTCATCACTGCCCACCACGATGATGAGATTCGCCGGCGAGCCCTCGGCGGCGGCGCTGTCGAGTTCCTGTACAAACCATTCGATGGTGAGGATTTACTGAGGGCAATTGATCGAGCCCTGGACCGATCTTCAGTCGATCTGGAGTAAGCACATGGTTACTGACGCGATAAACATCGTCCCCATAGACTCATCGGCGTCCCGGAGCGGACTCATCGGCTCCAACCGGGGGCTTCGAAGAGTTTGTGACTCATTGCACATGGTTGCTCGAACCGATTCGGCGGTCCTGATCTACGGCGAGACTGGCACGGGCAAGGAACTTGTAGCCAAGGCCATTCATGAGGAGAGTTTTCGGAAGTGTGGTCCATACGTCAAGCTGAACTGCGCGGCAATGCCAGGCGGTCTCCTGGAAAGCGAGCTTTTCGGCCATGAGCGCGGAGCGTTCACCGGGGCGGTGACTCAAACGACCGGCCGCTTTCAGCACGCCCACAAAGGAACCCTATTTCTGGATGAGATCGGCGATTTCCCGCTCGAATTGCAGCCCAAGCTTCTGCGAGTCCTCCAGGAACAGGAATTTGAGAGGCTCGGCAGCAACCGCACGATCCGGGTTGACGTTCGTATTGTGGCAGCCACGAATCAAAATCTGTACCAAATGGTGCGAGAGCGGCGGTTCCGCGCGGATTTGGTTTTACCGGCTCGATGTGTTTCCGATCACGCTCCCGCCTTTGCGAGAGCGTCGTGAAGACATACCCCTTCTGGTGCAGCACTTCGTTCGCAGGTCGGCGTCTCGTATGAACAAAGAGATTAGCCATATCCCGGAAGGAACAATGGAGTTCCTTCGGCAACAGGACTGGCCCGGCAACATACGCGAATTGCAGAATTTCGTCGAACGCGCCGTGATCATGTCTTCCGGTCCAAGCCTGGAAATCCCATTCGGAGAGATCAAACGCCTAGTTATTGGCTACACGCCAGCGCCGACCCGCACCCTCGCTGAAGCGGAGCGGGATTACATCCTCGAGGTGGTACGCCGAAGCGGCGGGGTAATAGGAGGGCGCAATGGCGCCGCCGTCCGGCTCGGCTTGCCCCGTACGACGTTGCTATATCGAATGCAGAAGCTCGGTATAGCCCAGGAGAAAGCCGCTCGTGTTGGAAGCGCCGCCAGGTGAGCCGATCTTGGAAATTCCGATGGGGAGTTTTGCAGTAGTCACGACTTGATCGGGACGAGCTAACACGCAGCGGAAGCAACCGAAAGGAGGGTACTCAATATGCTGAGAGAGACGGAACAACAGGACGCGATAGGGATGCCGGATGAGCTTCAAGTTAAGGTACACGTCAACACGTGCCGCGCAGGCGTCTGGCGATTGAAAGAGACTTGGGTGCGCGCAACCAGGATGCTTACCCTGTCTCGACGATCGAAGAGGCGCCAGGAGAATTCGTCCGCCGCCGAATGGCTTTCCACTTCGATCGTTCATGACCTCCGCAATCCAGTTGGCGCAATCTGCGCGGCTGCCGAACTGTTAATAGACGTCGATGCCGGGCCGGCTCAAGTGAATCGGCTCGCAACCAATATTTATCGTGCAGCCGGCCGCATGCGGGAGTTGTTGGCGGATCTCAACAGCGTCGCCCGCGGATACAAACCGATAGTTGAGATCTGTGACATCGGCGAGATCATCGCCGCAGCATCCGATGCAGCATCGGCAACGACGAAGAACCATAACGTTCAGATTTCGCTGAAAGTGTCTGAGGGGATTAGGTTGCCGCTGATGCGCTCTTGTATGGAACGCGTATTCTTTAACCTGATTGCCAACGCTTTCGAAGCGATGCCGAATGGCGGAAAGCTTCATATTGTATGCCGGAAAGCCAATAGTTATGTGTTAATCGAACTTGAAGATACGGGGCCTGGAATTCCGCGTGGAATTCGCGACCGGTTGTTCGAACCGTTCGTCACAGCAGGCAAGCAGGACGGCCTTGGGCTTGGGTTGGCCCTTTCCCGGCAGACTGTTATCAACCACGGCGGCGACGTTTGGACTGAGCCCTCCGCCGGCG
>Ga0182024_10015301_pt1 | contig 14714 bp, 16 predicted proteins | sample P32metaG_FD_120480 | JGI IMG/M metagenome (GOLD analysis project Ga0182024, IMG submission 120480) | Permafrost microbial communities from Stordalen Mire, Sweden - P3-2 metaG (Illumina Assembly) | ecosystem: Environmental > Terrestrial > Soil > Wetlands > Permafrost | place: Sweden: Stordalen... | reverse complement strand
GGGCGGGGGGTGGGGGGGGGGGGGGGGGGGGGGGGGGGGGGGGGCGGTAACGGAGCGCCCTTATGACCCGTCCAGCGCTGCGACGCCGGCTTCGGCGACGGCGTGGTCCTGGTCGACCTGGCCGCCACTGACGCCGATCGCGCCGATGACCTCATCTCCCTGCTTGAGCGGAATTCCGCCCGGAAACACGATCACGCGACCCTGGTTGGACACCGCGATGCCATACAGGTCGCCGCCCGGCTGCGCCATCTCGGCCAGCTCGGCGGTCGAGAGGTCAAACGCCCGAGCCGTGAACGCCTTGTCCTGGGCGATCTCGATCGAGCCGAGCCACGCGCCGTCCTGGCGCACGAATGCGGTCAGATTGTTCCCAGCGTCTACGACCGCGACGTTCATGGGCACGCCGAGCTCCGTTGCCTTCTCCTCGGCCGCGCTGACGACCGCCTTTGCCTGCTTGAGAGTGAGTGATGCCATGCGGCTCACGGTACCCGGTCACAGCGCAAGCCAACACTCGATACACGCAGTCCGTCCTTCCGTCGTCTGCCCCCAGAGGCCGGCGCCGGCCGGTGAGGACTTATGCGGATCCCCACACGTCGGTCGCGACCTCAACGACCAGCTCGAGCTTGGCTCGCTCCGCGTCAAAGGTGATCGCGTTGCCCTCGGAGTTGGAGCCAAAGCCGCACTGCGTGGAGAGCGCCAGGCGCTCCAGCGGAACGTATTGGGCGGCGTCCTCGATCCGGCCCTTGAGCTCGTCGGCCGTCTCCAGGTCTGAGCGCTTGGTCGTGACCAGCCCCAGGACGACCTCCTGGTCGTCGCGCACGTGCCGCAGCGGGCTGAAGCCGCCGGAACGATCGTCGTCGTACTCGAGCAGCAGCCGCCGCGCCGCGGTGTGCGGAAAGATCGCCGCGGCGAAGTCGTCATAGGGCTCGACGCCGGTGAAATGGCTGCGGTCGTTGCCGCGACAGACGTGCACCGCCGTCACGGCGCCCTGCACCCCCTCAAAGACGCGGTTGTCGGCTTCCACCAAGCGCTGCAGCGTGGCGTTGCGGTCCTCGAGGTCCATGATCTTCTGGATGTAGGCATAGTGCGGGGCGTCGAGCTGGATGTGGTCGGCGCCGCGGGCGGCCAGCGTGCGCGCGTCCTCGTTCATCAGCTCGATCAGATGGTCCAGGTAGGCATCGCGGTTCGGATAGGCTCTCTCGGACTTGCCTTCCGACCAGTAGTTGACGAGCAGCGACGGGCTGGGCATCGTCACCTTGACCAGTCGCTCTGTTCGGGACCGGACGAAGTCCAGCTCATACTCGGCCAGCGTCGAGGTCCGGCTCAGACGCTTTACCGGGGTTGGTGTGCGCAGCTCGTGCTCCACGCCCTGCTCGTCGCGGTGGTGGCGGATGAACCCCTGCGGCTCGATCCCGTCGACCAGGACCTCGACGGTCGAGAAGAAGAAGCGGCGGCGGTACTCGCCGTCGGTGACGATCGGAAGGCCCACGTCCTCCTGCAGTGCAATCGCCTCCTCGATCGCCCGGTCCTCCACGGCTCGCAGCTGCGCGGAGGGCAGCTCCTGAGCGCGCGCCTGGAGCAGATAGTCCGGGCGCAGAAGACTGCCGAGGTTGTCGGCTCGCACCATTGGTGGTCACTTCCGGGGTTGTCTTCGGGTGCTCCAGGAGAGCCGATTCATCAACCGCCTACCTCAGCCAGCAGCGTTACGTGAGGACTCTGCTCGAGCAGCGAGCGGACACGGTCGCGGCCACCCTCGCTGAGCGGAGCAAGCGGTTCCCTAGCGTGGTCAGAGCCCAGCAGCCCGAGCTGCTTCATCGCCCACTTGGCGGGGACGGGGTTGGTCTCGGCAAAGGCGGCGTCGACCAACGGATGCAGGTCGTAGTGCAGGCGGCGGGCGAGCTCGTGGTCACCGGCGACGAAGGCGTCGTAGAGCTGGGCGACCGGATCGGGCGCGAAGTTCGCGACACAGCTCAGGTGTCCCCGGCCCCCGAGGCACAGCATCGGGTAGCAGAGCAGCTCGATCCCCGACAGGGCGATGAAGTCCGAACCGGCCTCGTCGAGCACGTAGGAGACGTGCTCGAAGTCCCGGGTGGTCTCCTTGATGCCGACGATGTTGGAGTGGGCGCGCCGCAGCCGTCCCACGGTCTGCGGGGTGATGTCGACGGCGGCGCGAACCGGCACGTTGTAGACGATGATCGGCAGGTCGGGGAACTCCTCGGCGACCCGTGAGTACCAGCGAAACAGTCCCTCCTGCTGAGCGCGTCCGTAGTAGGGAGTGACCACGAGGGCGGCCGCGGCGCCGAGACGTTGCGCCTCCGCGGTCAGCTCCAGCGTCTCGGCCATGAGCGCCGTTCCGGTGCCGGGCAGAAACGGCACCCGGTCGCCGATCGCCGCCGCCGCCGCTCGCATCACCTCGATGCGCTCGGCCACCGTCTGAGAGGTCGGCTCGCCCGTCGATCCTCCGACCGAGATGCCATCCGAGCCGTGCTCCAGCTGCCACTCGATGAGCCTCGGGATCGACTCTAGGTCCAGCGAGCCGTCGTCGGCGAACGGGGTGATCAGCGGGGTGATCGCGCCGCGCACCGCGGACGCGTCGCCGGCGAAGGGACTGGTCATCTGCTCTCCTCCTCGGGTCGGGTGGCCTGCCAGCGCTCATAGTCCTCGCGCCGCTCCGGGGAGAGCGGGTACACGCCCCGGATCGACTCGCCGGCCTGCACGCGCTCCAGCGCCCAGCTCTCCCGCAGCTCCTGCTCGACGGCGTCGTGGGCGATCTCCTCGGCGACCGCGGCCGGCAGGACAACGACGCCTTCGGAATCACCGACGATCACGTCGCCGGGCATGACGAGCACGCCGGCGCAGGTGATCGGGACGTCGATGTCCATGGGGATGTGGGCGGCCCACAGCGAGGAGGCGTTCGCGCATCGGCAATAGGTGGGAATCGCCAGCTCGGCCACCCCAGGGGTGTCACGCACCCCGCCGTCGGTGACGATCCCGGCCCCCCCGCGCGCCAGCACGCGAGCCGCCAGGATGTCGCCGATCGTGCCCGCGCTCGTATCGCCGCGCGCCTCCATGATCAGCACCTCGTCGGGCGAGACCGCCTCCACGGCGCGCTTTTGAGCATCCTCGGTCCCCTTCATCGCCTCGCGGACATCAGGGCGGATGGCCACGTAGCGCAGGGTGTGGGCGTAGCCGACCATGCGCAGATCGGGGCGGATGGGACCCAGGCCGGTGAGGAACGTGGATGGGATGCCGCGACGGGTGAGCTGCACGGTCAGAGTGGCGGTCGAGACCTGGCGCAGCGCGGCGAACCCGTCGGCCGACAGCACGGCCGGCCGGGGAGCGTTGGCGCCGGTCGCAAACGCGCGCGCCTCGGCGGTCGCCTTGGGCATCGCCCCATAGGGCTCGATGGCGCTCGATGACTCGACGATCGTGCTCAGCACCGAGCCCGCGCCCTCGAGGATGACCTCGACGGTGTCACCTGGGGAGACCACGCCGGTCCCCGCTGGGGTCCCGGTGAGGATGATGTCGCCGGGTAGGAGCGTCATGAACCGAGAGAGATCGGCCACCAGCTGGCCGAAGGAGAAGATCAGATCGGCGGCCGTCGTGTCCTGACGCGTCTCGCCGTTGACGATCGTCTTCAGCCGCAGGTTCTCGACATCCACGTCGCCGGCCGCGATCGCCGGACCGACCGGCGTGAACCCGTCCTGCCCCTTGGCCAGCAGGTTCGATCCCCGGTCAGCCCAGCGGAAGTCGTGGACTCCGACGTCGTTGGCGGCGGCGAACCAGCCGATGTGATCCAGAGCCCGCTCGGGCGAGACCCGCCGGGCCGGCGTGCCGATGATCACCGCGATCTCGCCCTCGAAGGCCAGCAGCTCGGTCCCCTGAGGCCGGACGATCTCGCCACCATCGGAAACCGAGGAGGGCGGCTTGAGAAAGTAGGAGGGCTCGGACGGCACCCGCCCGCGCTGCTCGGCCCGGCTGTGGTAGTTGACGTGAACGGCGATCACCTTGGAGGGCGTCAGCCCGTCGGGCAACGCCATCAGGCCAATTCCCGCGCCATGCGATCCTCGCTGCGCATCACGCCAGCACCTCGCTGCGCTGGTCTCGCTCGTCGACCGAAGCCGCCTCGGTGGCGACCGGTTCGCCGTCGACCCCCAGGACCAGGCTGGACTCCTCATACCAGCTGTCGGGAGCCCGCGTGCCCCAGAACGAGCGGCATCGTGGATCGTTGACCGACCAGCGCAGCGGCCGGTGATCTGGATCGCCGGTGTAGTAGTCGCACGAGTACAGCTCGATGCGATGACCATCGGGATCGCGTAGGTACACGAAGAACGCGTTGGAGACCCCGTGGCGGCCTGGACCGCGCTCGATGACATGCGCCTGAGAGCCCCCCGCCAGCTGATCGCAGGCGCGCAGCACCCCCGCCGGCTCGGCAATCCAGTATGCGAAGTGATGCAGCCGCGGTCCCCGGCCGGCGGTCAGCGCGACGTCGTGCACGGTCGGCTTGCGCAACAGCCAGGCTCCGGTGAGGCGCTCCTGCGCCCCGTCGGTGGAGATGTACTCCGAGCAGCGAAAGCCGAGCCCCAGCCAGAACCGGTAGGTGTCCTCCATCCTCGGCGAGTGCAGGTTGAGGTGATCGAAGCGCAACAGGGGCGCCCCCCGGTGCAGGTCGAAGCGCTGATGCTGGGTGTCGACCTGCTCGATGGAGTGAAAGAACTCCAGCGGAAAGCCGAACGGGTCCCAGACCTTGAGAGACCGTCCCAGGCCGGGGTCGACCCCGGGAGGGCTCCAGCGGGTCACGAGGTCGCGCTCTGACATGGCGGCGGCCATCACGTCCAGGTCCGCTTCGCTGCGCACTCGGAAACCCAGCCGTGACGCGAGGGCGAGCGGGCCCTGGCGCAGGATCAGGGAGTGGTGCTGGCGCTCCTCCCAGCCGCGCAGGTAGACCGCGTCGTCGGTTCGGGCGCTGACCACCATCCCCAGAAGCTCGGCGTAGAAATGCTCGGAGGCGGCCAGGTCGACGACGTGCAACTCCACGAACGCCGCCCGCACGATGTCGAACGGGGGACTGGCCGGTGGGGTGCCGATCAGCGCGGAGAGGTCGCTCACTCCTCCCCCAGTCCGAGCCGCGGGATGTGATGGGAGCCGAGGGCGACATGCACGATCTCGGTCTCGCAGTAGAAGTCAAACGCGTAGTCGCCGCCCTCCCGGCCGATGCCGCTGGCCTTGACCCCACCGAACGGGGTCCGCAGGTCGCGAACGTTCTGGGAGTTGATCCAGCACATGCCGGTGTCGATCCGATGCGCCACCCGGTGGGCGCGGCGGATGTCGTTGGTCCACACGTAGGCCGCCAGGCCGTACTGGGTCGCGTTGGCAAGCCGGATCGCCTCTTCCTCGTCGCTGAACGGCATCGCGACGAGCACCGGTCCGAAGATCTCCTCCCGGAAGACCTTCATCCCCTCATTGACATCGGCGATGACGGTCGCCTGCAGGAAGTTGCCCTCGGAGAGGTCGTCCGGCCGTCGGCCGCCGGCCAGGATCCTCGCGCCCTGCTCCCGCGCGGACTCGATGTAGCCCAGGACCCGTTCGTGATGCTCGGCGCGGATCAACGGTCCCAGCTCGGTTCGCGGATCGGTTGGATCGCCGACCCGGATGTTCTTGGCTCGCTCCGAGACGGCGCTCACAATCGTCTCGTAGAGGCTCTCCTGGACGAGCAGCCGGGATCCCGCCGTGCATCGCTGGCCGTTCATGGTGAAGATCTGAGCCAGCGCGGCGTCGACGCACAGCTCGGGATCGGCATCCTCGAACACCACCACCGGCGACTTCCCGCCCAGCTCGATCGACGAGCGCTTCAGCGTCGGGGCGCCCGCGGCGATGATCGTCTGGCCGGTCGTGGTCTCCCCGGTGAAGCAGATCAGGTCAACTCCGGGATGCCGGGAGAGCGCCGCGCCGGCGGTTTCGCCAAACCCGTGGACTACGTTGAACACGCCCGGTGGCACCCCGCCCTCATCCAGCACGCTCGCCAGCAGCGTCGCGGTCAACGGCGACCACTCCGCGGGCTTGAGGACGACCGTGTTCCCGGCCGCCAGGGCCGGCGCGATCCGCCACGTCGAAAGCATCAGCGGGGCGTTCCACGGCATGATCAGGCCCGCCACCCCCACGGGCTTGCGGATCGTGTAATTGAGGAACTCGTCCCCGACTTGAAATGAGCGTCCGTGCAGCTCGGTGATCACGCCGGCGTAGTACTCGAAGTTCTGTGCCGAGCGCGCGGCCAGGCCCTTCATCTGGGCGACCGGCATCCCGATGTCGGCGACCTCGCGAGCGATGAACTCCCCGGCATGGTCGCGGATGGCCGCCGCGATCTGGCGGAGGATCGTCGCCCGCTCCTGGGCCTTCATCCGCGGCCAGGGTCCGTCGTCGAACGCCTCTCGAGCCGCCTGAACGGCGGCGTCGACATCCTGCTCGTCGCCCGCGGCGGCGTGCACGAGCACGTCGTTGGTCGCGGGGTTCAGCGACTCAAAGGTCGCTCCCGAGACGCTGGGGCGAAACGCTCCTGCGATGTAGTGCTCCTGCAATGCCAAGCCGCGGATGGCACTCGGACTCTCCGCAAGCTGGGGTTCACTCATGGGGCTCTCCTTTAGACGCTGCGGGACGCGCGGACGCCGAGCACGATCGCTGGGCTCATCAAATCAGGTCCTCGATGCCGAGTTGCACGTCGGCGATCTGGGTGAAACGGCTGCCGTGATACCCGAGCGCATCCCCGTCCCGGTAGTCAAAGGCGGCGACCTCTCCGAGAAACAGGGTGTGGTCCCCACCGTCGTAGTCGCGCCACGGGTGACATTCAAGGTGGGCCAGCATCCCGGCCAGGCGGGGCGCAACCGATCCCTCCTCCCAGACCGCCGTCCCGTCCGACGAGCCGGCAAACAGGCGGGCGATGGCTTCCTGCTCAGCGCCGAGCACGTTGACGCAGAACGGGCGACCGCGGAGGGCGTCGTGCGAGCGCGCGGCGCGCGCCACGCTGACGAGCACCAGCGGCGGCGACATCGACACCGAGGTAAACGAGTTCACGGTGATGCCCCGCGGCCGCTCGTCGGCTTGGAAGCTGACGACCGCCACCCCGGTGGCGAAGCGCCCAAGGCAGGAACGAAGTGAAGCGCTGGGCCCCATAGCCATGGCCGGCATCGTCGCCTAGGCCGGGGTGGGCTTCGCGCTCTCCTGGGTGATCCGCTCCAGGAACTCGCGGACGTGGGCCTTGTAGGGCTCACGATCAGTGGCCTTGAGCAGCGCCCCGGCCATGCGCACCGGGTCTCCGAAGAAGTAGTGCTCGTACAGGTTCTGGCGACCGGCGAACGCCGAGGTGGAGACATCCCACGCCAGGCGGAACAGACGCACTCGCTCGGGGCCCGACAGCGCAGCGGACTGCAGATAGCTCTCGATGTCGGCGGCGGCGTGGCCGGCGATGTCGGCCTCGGTGGGAATCGACATGAGCCCGCTGGCGCCGAACTTGCGCACCAGCTCGGGGAGCCGCTGCGAGGCCTTCGGGTACCAGTTGCGCGCGGCGTTGAGCGGCTCCCATGCCGGGGTGAGGACGCCGTAGGGGTTGACCTCGGCGTCGGCTTCGGCGGCCCGCACGAGAGCCCGCAACGTCGAGAGCATGACCACCACCTCGGCAATGTCCTCCTGGATGTGGCTGAACTGCTCGATGCCGATGGCCTCGGTCATCAGCGACAGCAACCCGAGGAACGTCTCGGTCTTGGCGGTGGTACGCGCGGTCACCTGGTGGGTCATGTGCACGACGGCGCCTGTCTCGGTGTAGAAGCCGTTGCACAGCTCGGGATGTCCGAGCATGAAGACCCGCTCCCACGGCACGTGAACGTCGTCGAAGACGACGACGGCGTCGATCTCTTCAAAGCGGCTGCCGAGCGGGTGATCGCGGCCGTAATCAATGTTCTCGCGACAGATGAAGCGCAGCCCAGGCGCGTCGCAGGCGACCGCGAAGGCAAACGAATAGGGCTCGTCGTCAGGGGTTCCGCGCAGGACCGTGGAGGGGAACACGAGCAGCTCGTCGGCGATCGGCCCGATGGTGGCGAGCATCCGCGCGCCCCGGATGACTATCCCGTTGTCGTCCTGGGATAAGACGTGCGCACCCAGGGCACGTCCGTCGACCTGCTGACCGGGGCCGACCGCCCGATTGGCCTGCGGGGGAATCAGGGTGTGGGTGGTGAGCAGATCCTGCTCGCGCACACGCTCGTAATAGGCACGGATGTTCTCCCCGAAGCGTGGGTCGGCCTGGGCAAACCAATCGGACGCCTCGCTGAGGGCCATCAGCGAGGAGTTGAGGTAGTCACCGGTGCGCCCGAGGAAGCCGAGGCTGTACTCGGCCCAGGCCTTGAAGCCGGCGCGACGACGCTCCAGATCTCCGGGTGCGCGCGGCACCAGGAACGAGGTTCCGACTCGCTCGCCGCTCGTGGGCGACTCGTAGGTCAGGACATCGCGCAGCTCCGGGTCGTGCTGGAGATCGAAGAGCTGCGCGTAGCTGCGCACCACCCCGGCGAGCGCCGGATGCTCGGGAATCGGACCTTCGATCGACTCTCCGTTGAGCTCGACGGTCGGGCGGGTCTGAGCAAGGCGTTCGACGTATTCCTGGCCGGTACGGGCTCCCATGGGTCTCTCCCTCGACGCTGGCGGGTCCTCACAAGCTTAACGCTATGTGGACATTTCGCAACATATTTGTCCAGCTGTGGCCCGGTTGGATACGGTTCGGCCGTTGACTGACTCCCCACCCCCTCCTCGCACCGCTGCCACGCACTCGCTGACCTTGGACCGCGGCCTGCGCGCGCTGGAAATCTTGCGCGAGCGCGGCGACGGCATGTCTGTGGCCGAGCTGGCCGACGCCTTGGACACCCATCGCGCGGCCGTCTACCGCCTGCTCGCCCCGCTCAGCGAGCACCATCTGATCAGAAGGTCCCCGGACGGGCGCTACGTTCTGGGCGTCGGGCTGATCGAGCTTGCCGGCGGCGTACAGGGGCGCCTCCAGGATGAGGCCGAGCCGGTTCTGCGTGAGCTCGCCGACCGCCTCGGGGCCACCACGGCCTTGACCCTGCGCGACGGCGACGAGGCCGTCGTCGCGATCGTGACCTCTCCCCGTGACCAGCTCGTCCACCTGACTTACCGGACCGGGATGCGTCACCCCCTGTCTGCGGGCGCGCCCGGCCTGGCGTTGCTGGCGGCGATGCCGCTCCGGACCCCGGAGCCGCCCGAGGTCAGCGGCGCGCGCGAGCGCGGCTGGGCGCAATCGACCGGCCAGCTGCTTCCCGGCGCGACCGGGGTGGCCGCAGCGATCCTGTCGGCTCGCGAGCCGATTGCCGCCCTCAGCGCCGTGTGGATCTCCGGCATCAACGTCAAGCAGGCAGGCCAAGCGGTCGCGGCCGCCGCCCGCGACCTCACCGCGCAGCTGCGCGGCTGAGCGGGCCGGCAACGCCTTCCTCCTTGTCGGTGGGCAAGGTAGGTGCAGAGAATGAGCGCAGGATTGTTCGGAGCTTTAGCCAGATGGGCTTCCTCGACGCCGAGATGGCCGCCAGTGCGCTGGAGAAGGTCAAGGGTTCGTACACGGCCAAGAGCGTGAACGCGGCGCTGAAGGGCATCAAGAACTACAAGACCGAGATGTTGTGCCAGCCGTTCACGTACGGCAATTATTCGGAGCACATCCCGAATAACGCCGACTACACGGTGACCTCCAGCGACGGCCACATGCTCACGGTTCAGGGCTGCACTCCCATCTCCGCCGCGGATCCGCAGATCGCGCAATACCGCAAGATCGCGGGGTCATAGGACCGCCATGTAGCGCACGGTGCGATGGGTGGTCGTTAGAGGGCTTCGGTCCGCGTCTCGCTTCTCGCAGCGACGATGCACCGGAGGTGACAGTAAGTCACGCGCAAGAGCCGGTCGGGCGTTTCTCCTCAGCTCGGCCGGCTCTTGCTTTAGGCGGCGGCGGCGCCGGGTTCGAGCTTCTGGCTGGGAAGGCGTGGCGATTGAGCCACGGCTGCAGCTGAGACCCGAAGCCGGAGCGCGCTGCGAGCACTCCGGATCTCGCAACGACCCATTTCCCGATGCGAGATCGGGAGCACCCGCCAGGACCGCGTCCGCCCGCCGCCGACCCCCTTCCTCGCAGGCCTCGCGGTCCAAGTACACCCGGATCAACTATCTGGTGGCCGACCCGGGGTGGGCGAGCCTCCGCAGCGCCCCCTGGGTCGCCCGCGCGAGCCGGGAAGAAAACATCCGCGGCGGAGTCTTTCTGTCTACGAGACCAACCAAGCCCACCAGGGAAGGATCACTCATGGACAACCGCAATGTCTCCACTCGCCCGGCAGAGGCCCGGGCTGCCGTAATCGAAGGTGAGCCCGGCGCCGACCGGCCGGGCCTCGCCGGCCGCAGATCCTTTCTGAAGGGCATGGGCGTGGCGGGGACGGCGGCGTTGACCGGCAGCGCGCTGTTTGCCACCGAGGCGAGCGCCAGGACAAGCAGCATCACCAAGGGCGACGTGGCCATCCTTCGCATGCTGGCGGCGGCGGAGCTGATCGAGGCCGATCTGTGGCAGCAGTACGACGAGCTCGGCGGTGTCAACGGCGGCAACCCGGCCTACATGGCGGCACTGGCCAACATCGACGCCGACATGCCGACCTACGTCCATCTCAACAATGAAGATGAGCAGAGCCACGCGACGTTCCTCAACGCCTATCTGAAGTCCAAGGGCGCCGATCCGGTCAACCTCGACGCCTTTCGCCACCTGCCGAGCAGCCCGGCGACTGGGGCCAAGCACACCGGCCGGCTCACTACCCTGACCTCGCTTGACGTCGACACCAGCTGGTACACGCGCTATCGCAGCTCCACCAACCCCGACTTCGGGGCCACGTTCCCGCAGGCCATCGAGATCCACGGCCAGCCGGCGATCCCGATCAGCGACGCCGACACCCCGCCCAACATGGCCGCTCCACTGCCACCCACCACCCCGGCGCAGATGCGCATGCAGGCAATCGCCTGCACCGCGGCGTTTCATTTCGCCTTCATCGAGCAGGGCGGATCAAGCCTGTACGCCACGCTGGCCGAAAAGGTGACCAACCTCGAGGTTCTGCGTGTGGTGGCCAGCATCGGTGGAACCGAGGACCAGCACTTCGCCACCTGGCAAGACGACGCCGGAAACGCCGCCTCCGATCCGGTCGCCCCGGTCACCGACCCCGTGACGGGACTCACCATTCCCAACCTCAACGTCACTCCGGGTGGCCCCCTGTTTCAGACCAACCTGATCTTCCCGCATCCCTGCGAGTTCATCAGCCCCAAGCTTCCCGCGTGCGCGATCGTGCGGCCCACCCTGGACCGAAACGCCGGGGCCCGGGCGGCCATCAAGTCGTTCACCGACGACGGTCTCTTCCGGGGCCAGCCACCGAAGTTCTTCGCCACCCTCAACCGCATAGCTGCCGCCGCCGACGAAGCGCAGCGCAGCTGAACGAGAGCGGCCGGCCACACCATCCCAACCTCCCCGGACCCGGCGCCCAGCGCGCCGGGTCCATTCCAGCAAGGACCCAACGTGCTCACAGACATCCTTCAACCCACCCACCTGCTCATCGTGCTGGTAGTCGCCCTCGTCGTCCTCGGCCCCAAGCGCCTGCCCGACGCCGGCCGTGCCCTCGGCCAGGGGCTCAGAGAGTTCAGGAGCTCAATCACCGGTGAGCGCCAAGACGCCCACGCCGCGGCTCAGGCCACGATTCCCGCCGGCGAGGAGAAGACCCCCGCTGCGTGACCTCGCCCGTCGTCATCGCGGACCGCTACTGACCGCATTGAGTGCGAAAGTGCTCGAAAGACCTCCCAGGGGCTGTCGCCCACGACGAAGGGACTGTGACACCGATGATTACCAAGCTCGACTTTGTGGCGATCCCGTCACAGGATTCAGAGCGCGCGCGAGCCTTCTACGGCGAGACTCTCGGGCTCCGTCCGGATGACCACGGGCGGTTCGAATTCTGGGCGGGTGAGACGTGCCTTGGCATCTGGGAACCGGCGCAGTTCGGAATGGAGTTCGCCCCCCAGAAGAACGGGCATCTGGCGCTGCACGTCGATGACGTCGCCGCGGAACGCGCCGCGCTGGAGGCCAAGGGCGTCAGCTTCGCCGGTGAGACGCTCGACACCGGCGTCTGCCATATGGCGTTCCTCACCGATCCCGACGGCAACGATCTGATGCTCCACCACCGCTACGCGCCCTACGACGAGTGATCGGGGAATCCACCGGCGAGATCCTGCCCGGGCTGTGGCGGTTTGCGGCGGCGCACCCCGAGTGGACCGAAGACGACGGCGGCGACGAGGGTTGGGGTCAGGTTGTCGCGTGGTGGGCGGTGAGCACGACTCGCGGGCTGCTGCTCATCGACCCGCTGCTCGGCGATTGGGACGAGCTTGACCGGCTGGTCAGCACGCACGGCGGCTGCGCCGGTGTCGTGAGGACGATCCACTGGCATCAGCGCAGCGTGGCCGAGGCGGCGGCTCGCCTCGGCGCCCCGGTGTGGGCCCTGGACACGTGGACCATGGACACGCCCCAGCCGGAGAAACGCCAGCCTCTGGATCAGGGGCTGCACGATCAGGAGGAGCTCTGGGACGGAATCCAGGCTTTCTCGGTCGAGCGCCACGACGAGATCGCTCTGTGGCTGCCCCAGCAGGCGGCGCTGCTGTTCGGGGACGCGATGCTCAGACGCGACAACGGTCAGCTGCGTGTCTGTCCTGACTCTTGGACCCAGCCGGTCGGTGGTCCCGCTCGCCTACACGCCGTACTCGGCGGTCTCACCCGATTCCCGGTAGAGCACGTCCTCGTGTCGCACGGCCCGCTGGTTCTCGGCAACGGACTCGAGTCCCTGCGCGCGGCGGTCAGGTAGCCGAGTCAGGACTCGGAGCCACCGGCCCACCAGCTCGTGACGAGCTCCGCGTACTCCACCGCGCCCTCCTCCCACGTGAAATGGCCCGCATCGATGACATCGAGCCGGCTATGGGGCAGTCGCTCGTGGAGGAACTCGCCGTTGACCGGTGGCACCGTCCGGTCCCGCGCGCCGGCGATGATCTGCACCGGTGTCCGGATCTCCGGCAGGAGCTCGCGCAGGGCCGCAAGCTCGGTCGGATAGCTGCGCACGTAGCCCATTGACTCCACGAACCGGTCGCCGTCGTAGGCGGACAGGTAGTCGTCGCGGACGAAGTCGGGGAGCGCGTAGCCTCCGATGCCGGCCAGTGCGCCGGCAACCAGCTGCCGCGGGTCGGCGCGGCGATACGCATCAAGATCGGGGGCCTCGACCCACTCCTTGAGCACCCCACCCAGCTCGAGCGGAACCGCCGCTGCCCCGCTCCCCACGACGAGGGTGCGCAAGCGGCCTGGATGCGCCGCAGCGGCGCACAGCGCGGCCGCGGTCCCGATGTCGGGGGCGACCACGTGCGGCTGCTCGAGCCCAAACGCATCGGCGGCGAGAACCAGGAACTCGCCCATCGCCCGCGGCGACAGCAGCGCGTCCCGACGCTGGGAGTGCCCGAACCCGGGCAGGTCGATCGCCACCACATGCGCGTGCTCGGCGAGCCGAGCCCAGGTTGGCGCAAACGCCAACAGGCTCTCGGGCCACGGACTGAGCAGCAGCGCCTGCTCAGCTCTCTCCTGGGTCTGGGCGAAGCGGACGGAGAGACCGTCGATCGTCCGGAACTGCATCTCGATGGGTGGGTGCAACCACGTGCTCATGTGTGACCGCTCAGTCGCGTCGTCGTTCTGGGTGGGCCGTCATGGCCCACCCGGATACGAAAGGGGCGATCTCACCACCAGGGGACGAATGCGAACACGACAAACAGGAGGATCAGCCACCACGTGTAGTTGAACCCGAGCATGTCGGCGCGGGTGCGAGGCTCGGGACGCGCGTGGTACCAGCGCCGGCCGCGGTCATCTGTGGCGTAGGACATGGTGCTCCTCTGGTTGATGGCTGGCGTCTGGGCCAGTCCGAGGAGTCTCGCTCGGCGCCACGGTGCTCGCATCCGCCAGGGGCCAGTCCGTGCGGACGGTCAGACCTGGCGGAGGATGCTCGGATCGCTCGGCAGCACGCGGTCGAGCTGACTGCGCGAGCTGATGTCGAGCTTGGTGAAGACCTTGCGCAGGTGATACTTGACCGTGCGCGGGCTGATGAACAACCGGGTGCCGATCTCCGGGTTGGAGAGTCCGTCGCGGGCGAGGCGCGCGATCTGCGCCTCCTGGGCGGTGAGCTCATCGCGGGTCTCCACCGTCCGCTTGCGCGCGGTCTCGCCGGTGGCCAGCAGCTCGCGCCGGGCACGGTCGGCGAACGCCTCGGCCCCCATCGTCGTCAGCATCTCGTGGGCGGTGCGCAGCTGCTCGCGAGCGTCGACGCGCCGTCGCTCGCGGCGCAGCCATTCGCCGTAGAGCAGGTGCCCCCGCGCCAGCTCGATCCGCACCGAGGTCCGGCCGAGCCGTTCGATCGACTCGCGGTAGAAGCCGTCGGCGGTGTCGCCGTCGCTGAGCAATGCGCGGACACGAGCCTCCATTCCCAGCACCCACTCGGTAGGGGTGACACGCCCGCGTTCGGACAGCCACTCGAGTGCGGCCCTGACGAGCACCACGTCATGGGTCCGGGATGCGGCCTCGGCGAGTTCGGGCACGACCAGGGGTCCGTGCCCGACCGGATCGCGTTCAAATG